>Ga0187783_10000833_pt1 | contig 22689 bp, 15 predicted proteins | sample 1015_SJ02_MP02_2_FD_132471 | JGI IMG/M metagenome (GOLD analysis project Ga0187783, IMG submission 132471) | Tropical peat soil microbial communities from peatlands in Department of Meta, Colombia - 1015_SJ02_MP02_20_MG | ecosystem: Environmental > Terrestrial > Soil > Wetlands > Peat | place...
TACTTAGTCTGCTCAGTAACCCCCCCAGTGCACCGATCAGAAAAAAAACGCTGTGGGCTGGGTCCCAGGCCGTCAGAATCACGATTAGTGACAAGCCGACCGCAACGAGCCATGCGGTCTTGTTTTGCCAACTCAGCAGCTCAGCGAAAGACGTGTCCTCGCGATCATAGTTTGCAGAAAGTGCCTCGGCGAGGATCGCACGTAGGCGCGCCAGAGCTGCTGAGTCGTTGGGATAGGTGGCGACCAGGCTTGCTTTCACTGTATCTGCAAGCGGTAGAAACTCGGCGTCCGCGGTCGCCCGCAGCTTTCTTTCAGCGGTCTCAAGCCGAGCGCGAACTGTGTCCGCACCGAGAAACGCCGCCATCCGAACTTCGGCTTCATGGACGTAGCCCCAGCCACATATCTCTTTGCCTCTGGACCAGAACAAAAAGTCCGCGATTCGATTGAGTGCCCTCTGAGGAGTTAAAAGGTCAATCGCGGAGTCAAGAAGCGGTCCGATCTTGGCAGCAACTCCATTGCCAAGTAGATCTATCTCTCGTCTGAGTGCCGTGATCTGCCCTGTTAAAAATTCTCGACTTGGACGTGCAATGCGATTCCAGCGCACTACGATCATGCCTAGCCAATACGCCAAACAAACAAGTGCCGTAAGTGTGACCGTTCTACATCTAGAGATCGGCCCCGCAGGACCCGCATGTACCTCACGAAGGTCTCGCTTCTTTGAAGCCTCCTTGACCGCATTGTCTTGTACGGTTGTTGTACGCAGTATGCTCGACGGGTCTGAAGATAGGGCTCGCGCAGAATGATCAATGCCTCGGTCATCTCCAATCGCTGTGAGGGAGACGGTTTGGAGCAAAGCGAGAACAACGACGAAAATACTGGCTCGCCCGACCCTGCGCATCTGCGGGTGGTTACTCATTCTCGTGTACAGCTCAAGAGCGTCCTCGCGCAATCGCTGCGGTTCTCGATGAGTGAGGAGCATTCAGAAAGCATGGCTGCGTATGTACGCAAGCCCCGTGTGATAGCGGATTGACTCGTGAGCTTCTGAATTGCGCTTCCCAGCCATGACATGGCGGGCACATTGGTGTTGGTTGCCTTGACCGTGGGGGCGGGCGTGGAGGAGCCCACACGCCACAGAAACCAGCACCGGTAGGCACAGCATAAGGGGAAAAGGGGTCGACGCAATTGCTTGCGTCGAACAACACCGAGCAATAACGGGGAAGTAGCCGGCGAGTTCGGCGAACTCAATGCCACTCGCGAAGGTGCACAACCACCCCATTTGTGCATCGTTTGCCTCGGCGCGCCCTCTTCGTGCCGGGGGCGTCGCTTTTACGATTTCAAGCCAGCATAGCCGTAAATTTGCTGACGTGTCTAGCGCGAACGGGAAGTACTTTTCGCGCGGCGAGGATTGCCAAGGCCGATATTGCCTGGATTGAGAGTTCCTTCGGTATGCTGGCCAAGTAAGCAATCTGGCCAGACCGAACCGTTTGCTCTCCGTAACGAAGACGTGTGCGGTGGCAGTCGTTTTTTTAAGCCCCAGGGGCCGCAGGGCGACGGGGAGCGTTGCCAGCAACCGGCGCATACCGTAGCCTCCACGAGCGTCGCGCAAAACATCGATTTCTGCAGCCCGATGGCCTACAGCGACAGTAGCTTCCAGAAGGTATCGAGGTTCAGTCCTTCCGCAAGGGACTCCCTCTGCGAAGCATCGCGGCGCTCCTCAACAACGCCGACCATAGTGACCTCGGCCACAGAGCAAGTTCTAGAAGAAATTAGGCGGACGCTATTTAGTCGCTTAGGCGCCGAACCGGACCCATCAGTTCGCTCGCAAAGCCAAGCTGAACGCCGTGGCACGACGACTCTACGAACGACCCTGCAAACGCTAAACTTTCCAACTGGAGCTGCCCCGTTCGCCCAAATTCAAGTCGTATGAGCAAGAATCCGGACTTCCCTGAGGATCGTCTTGTGACCACACCTGGTCCCGCTCATAACATGCGGGGTACCGATGGCGACGAGACTTCGCCGCGTGTCAGAGGACGACTGACCCTTCGTGTCTTGCCGCATGCGTTTGGCCCAGTCGTCGTTGTTGCGGTTCTTGTTGCAGCACTTCTTCTCGCGTATCCCGGCTTCAAGCGTGAGAACTATCCGCCGAAAGCGGGCCCCGCCACCGCACTTAGGCCCAACGCAGGTTCGACAGACCCTTTGACGCTTAAAGATCTCTTCGATGAACGACTGAAGCAGTACCGCAGCAACATCGACCAGTTCTATTCGAATCTGCAGTTTCAGGCCTTGTTTACCTTCTTGTGTCTGTTGCTCGTGCTAAGCCGCTCGAGCTCCTTGCAAGTGTTCGGAAATACGGTGCCATTGCGATGGCTGCACCTGCTCATTCCCGCAGTAATGCTTTACCTGTGGTTGTCTTTCGGCTTTCTGCTGGACGATCTCATCAAGGATCGTATCAGCGGCGCTGAGATGATCGATCAGTTGGCACCGGACAATGCCGAGCTCGCGAAGGGGTTGCTTCGAGACTCGCGGTTTGTAGACGGCTGGATTCTGACCTTCGTAGACCCACCTCGTCCTCCGACAGCCAGCGGCGCGTATTACGGAATCTACTCGGGAATCGACCACAACGCTCAAGCCGGTACCGCGCTGTTTCTCCTGTGCCTCTTAGGCACATGGATGGCTGCAGCGCATGCGGCTACTCTGGCCACAGTGGCAGTTGGTGCACGTCGGTACTTGCGGACCTCAAAGTTAAACTTGGTAACACCGTATTATCTGCTGCCCCTAATTCCCTTTGCGTTCTTTACGATCTCTCACTATCAATTCGCTTATAGCGGCCACAATCGGAACAATCTCCAACCGATCATCGCGATCGTCGCGGTGGTGTTTTATATGGCGTTGATCTGGCTATCTGTCGTGGTGGACCGCGCGCGGGCGCCCTCAACGCTCTTAAGTCTGAAACGTCACAGGAAGACACAGACAGGAAACGGGCTTGCCGGAGGAAAGAGCGTCGCACTGCGGCTTGTGTTGCTTGGCGACAGTCTGAGCACCGAATTTCACGTGGCCGGTTGGCACGAAATCGCGTATCGCCTCTGGTTCAGCTGGCGCCGCAATTGGTTTAACGGTGACGCCGCCGGAGCCCCGCCGATCGACGGCGTGTTGGATCGCGTCAGTAAAAAGGGGGCCGAAATTACTGCGTACAACCGCGCATCCGCCACAGGCAGCGTGGCGCTGCCGAAGGGTAGAACGCTGATGGATTGGGTCAGCAACACGTTCCACTTTGGACATCAGGTGGACGAACTGATCGGCGAACCGTTTCCCGATATCCTGTTGTTGTGGATTGGTCACAACAATGTTGACTGGGTTTCTCTCGGACCGATCGATCGAGCTCGACAGATCCCAGAGCAATTTGTCGCGGCGTACGAGATTCAACTGAGGCGGCTGATTGGCATGGCCAACGAAAGTCGCCGAGCGGTGACAATAATTGTTTTCGGTTTGGTCAACTTCAGGGCGTTTTTCGAGGCTAGAGACAAAGCGGAGCTTGCGCATTCGAGCAGTGGTCGCCTGTTCCCGCTTGCGCCGCGGGCTTACCGGTTCTTTAAATCGATGAGACCCGAATATCGTCAGATCATGATCACGGTCGCCGATCGTTGTAACGAGCACCTGAGCGAGCTCTGCTATCGCGTCCAACCGCTGCTGGCTGACGCAGTGCGCGTGATTTACTCGCAAGCGATGTCGGACGCACCGATCAAGTCGTCGTCGATGCTTCATGGCGTCGACGCCTGGCACCCTTCGCGAGAGGGTCATCAAGTCTTGGCCGATTCGGCCTGGAGCGCTATCGAACCCGAGTTGCGTCGATTTTTTCGAATTAGCGAGAAGGTGTGAGCGGTACAGCATGGTGACCTGGGCATCAGTTGGCCGACGACGTCACGGCATCAAGAGCGCAGTGCCACAAATTTGCGATGCGCTTTCTGCGGCTGGAGATCGCACTATAAGTCACTGAAGCGCCTGATCCGACTACCGCAAGGCAGAGACTCAGCTCACGTACGCAACGACCGATGGATTCGAAATACCTTTTGCCCAGGTTCATCGCAGCCCATGGCACGCGCGATGCCGGACAGGCCTAGGCTCATGCTGGACCAGAGCGCCGATGGCATAGTTAAAGGAAGTGATCTAGAGTCAGGCCACTGACATAAGGCCAAGCGCCTAGATTCGTCTCTACTCCTTTCCGTCAGTAGGCGTCTTTCAATAAGTACAGGGCGAGGCGCTCCGACTGCGGTTCTGGTCGCGAGCGGAGGAGGACTCCATGAGCTTGATGGAATTCCTGTTGGATCTGTCCACGGACCCTCTTGCGATGGTGCGGTTTCGCCGAGATAGGCGTAAGGCACTGGAGGAGGCGAAGCTGTCAGAGTCTGAGAGAGACGCGGTTTTGGGCGGCAATCCGAAGACGCTAAGGACCATGCTGCTCCAGATGGGTACAGGGAAGACTCCGAATGGAGTGTCGGCTTCTTCGGTCCCAATGCAGCCGGGACCGACCCCTACTCCTGAGCCGGAGCTAGAGATTGAGCCTCCTGAGCCCGTGGAATTGAATCCTCCTCCCGACCCTCTTCCTCCAAGTCCTGTGATCATCCAACCTCCCCCTGACGTAGATGTGGACGTAGACGCCGATGAGGCTACAAGTGTGGCCCCGGCGACCTGGTGTATGGACCAATTTGATTCCATGTGGGAATCGGAGGGACTCACGGTCGTTGGACTCGGCATCCGGGGAGGCCTGCAAACAACCCCTGAGGCGCAGCTCTGTATCAGGGACTCCGGCAAGGTGCTGTACTTGGTTGCCGACCCGATCTCGGAGGCGTGGATTCAGAAGCTTAATCGTAGTTCGGAGTCCTTGTCAGGATTTTATGAGACGGGTAAACGCCGCATAGATATATATAACAACATTGTCGAAAGAATCATGGAACGACTCCGCGAGTGCCGAGAGGTCTGCCTGGTTTTGTACGGTCACCCAGGTGTGCTTGCTTACCCTGCGCGTGAGTCGATGAAGCGTGCAAGACGAGAAGGCTTCCCCGCAAGAATGTTTCCGGGAGTGTCTGCGGAAGACAATTTGTTTGCGGACTTAGGAGTTGACTTTGGCGCGACAGGCCTACAGAGCTATGAAGTCACGCGATTCCTCGTGCACCGATATCAGTTTGATCCGAGCGCAGGCTTGGTACTCTGGCAGATAGGGGTGCTAGGGGAAACGAAGTGGAACCCGCCTCACACCGCCGTTAGAGGGCGGCTAAAAATTCTGGCTGAGTACCTTGCTCGCTATTACGGCCCAGAGCACGAAGTCGTGCTCTATCACGCACCCGAGGTCGTAACGGGTAGGCCGAGGGCTGAAAGCTTAGCTCTCTCACAACTACCTACTGCAGAAGTCCTTACCATTTCTACGCTTTACGTTCCGCCAAGGTGTCAGCCAAGACGAGACACGGAAGCTGAAAGAGAGTTGATGAACGCTTGAGCCGCTGATGTGGCATTGAGCTCGTGTCCTGGCACTCGCAAATCGATCGTCAAAGTTAATCAGTTCCTGCCCGCGTCCACAGAAACGGGATCAGTGCGGAAGGGGTAAATACAACACCTAGAATCTCGATGTAAGCTTACGGGGCACGCCGAGTCACTTCCAATGAAGAACGCCTCCGTGTCACACTTTTGTACGAATCGCCCTGCGATATGTCTACATGTACACGTACATGTACATCTACATCTACAAACGGCGCGAAGAACGCTGCTTCGCTCGACGGCGGCCAACGCGGTGGCCCCGGAGATCCCCATGAAGTCGATGTGGCCAAGGACTTGCCCGCAGACTCCGTCAACCGAGGTTTGCGGGCGGCTGGGACTCAATTCCTACGACGATGTGGTCCGCATCCAAGACGAGATCGCCGCTCGCCAGAAGGAGCTGGATACTAATCCCCCGACCGCCCGCGTGCAGCAGCTGCAGAACGAGATCCAGGAACGCAATAACAACTTGACGACTTACGAGGCCAAGATCAAGCCGTTTCTGACGCAGGGCTGGTTCAGGGATCTGACCACGGACTTAAATGGCACGGCACTCCACCGGCTGCAGGTGTTCTGCTGGACTTGGCTTCTGTGCGGGATCTTCGTGTTCACCGTCTGGCGGACCCTGGGCATGCCCGAGTACAGCGGGACGTCGCTCGCCCTCATGAGCATCAGCAGTGCGGGATACGTCGGGTTCAAGATTCCCGAGAAGAACACCTAGATGATCGACCATCTCGTGGTTCTTATGCTCGAGAACCGCTCCTTCGACTGCATGTTGGGACGGCTGTACCCCGGTGACCCCAACTTCAAGGGGTTGACGCTCAATGAGAGCAACGTCTGCGGCGGCGTGACCTACCCGGTCTGGCCGGCAGACGAAATGGATGACGCCACGGCCTGCATTCCGGATCCCGATCCAGGGGAATCATTTTACAAGGACATGAACGTTCAGATCTTTGGGAGCCCGGACGGCACGGTGCCCACGATGTCCGGGTTTGCAGCGAACTACGGAACTCAACCCGGTGCGATCGATCCAGGCGCAGTCATGCATTTCTTCACTACCGCCCAGGTTCCAAATCTGACCACCCTGGCAACGGCCTTCGGCGTCTGCGATGAGTGGTACGCCTCAGCGCCCTGTCAGACGTGGCCCAATCGCTTCTTCACCCACACAGGGACTGCATTGGGTTATGTCGATAATCGCGATTTCCCGATTCCGTTCCCCGCACCGAGCATCTTTCGGCAACTCGAGACTGCTACTCAATCCTGGCGGGTCTACTTCCACGACATGCCTCATGCGCTCTTGCTGAAGGATGTCTGGGACCTCGCCGCGCTTCGATTTCGCGGATTCGATCAGTTTCTGGCCGATGCCCAGTCGGGCACTCTCCCCAGTTACAGCTTCATCGAGCCGCGGTACTTCACGGATCTCTTTAAGAGCCTGATCCCCAACGATCAGCACCCACCCCACAATGTGCTCTACGGGGAACAGCTCATCGCGCAGGTCTACAACGCCCTGCGCGGTAACACACGCTGCTGGCCGTCGACACTGCTGATCATCACCTACGACGAGCATGGGGGCTGCTACGATCATATTGAGCCGCCCGGACCACCCATCGCCCTGCCCCCGGATGGCATCGTCAACAATGACTATCAATTTCGCTTTGATCGTTACGGCGTCCGGGTACCCGTCGTCATCGTGTCGCCTTACGTGGCTCCCAGCACACGATTGAAGGCGCCGACGCATCCCGATGGCAATGTGTACCCTTTCGACCACACCTCGATCATGGCGACGGTTCGCAAGCTCTTTATGCGGGCCGCTCCTACGTTCACCGCGCGGGATGGGCACGCACCCGACGTGCTCAGTGCATTGACTCTCGCCGCTGCCGGCAACGATGGGCCGACTCAACTGAGTGTTGCGGTACCCATACCAACCCCCGGCCTGCTCGCCGCACGAGGCAACGCCTCACCGAACGGCATGCAGGCTGCCCTGGCATCCGCCTCCACCTTGTTACCTCGTGCTCCGCTCACTTCAGCCGATCAAGCTTCTGCGCCCACCGTGCCACCGAAAGGTATTTATGGGACGGTCGCGGAGGCGCAAGCGAACGCCACGGCACGCACGCGGGCTTTTCTAGGGCAGACGCCTTGATTCAGCGAATCTCTAGCGTCGAACTGTCCAGGAACTGGGCAATCTCAATGTGGGTGGGACTCTACTCCTTCACCGTGCTATTCGCGGGGAGCACCTCAATATCGCTTCGAGTGAAGTCAACGACATCGAAGCACTCTAAGTAGTGCCCGTCGAGTGCTCACCGCAGCGGCTTGGATGGCGACGGTTGACGTATGCTTACCGCATACCGAAGAAGAGGCAAAGCCGATGTCCGCGATCCTTACTAACATAGCAAACGGGGCCAAAGCCATTATCGGACGGCTTCGAGCGTGTTTCGCGTGGCTGAAATCCGGGTGGCGCCAGCTTTTGGTGGGCGGCGTGATGGCATTGGTGCTCTTAAATTTTCTGGGTCCGGTCGTTCCTCAGGTGCGCTTTCCATGCAACCTATATGGCACTTTCAAGAACCTTTCGGCTTGGCGTGAACTGGAGTGTCTGGAATCCGAAGCCACGCGCTACGGAACAATTGCGGCAGGGGCCGCGCGGGTAGAAGACTACGATAGTACGGCTCGCTCCGAAGCCCGGACTCGATTCCAAGAAGATCTTAGCAAAGTTCGCTCGCTTCCCGGAGACGTTGCGGCCAATGACGTCCGATTTTCGGAATCCGACGTCAAGATTGCCGCTGCCTTGGCGGCTCTGACCGCGCAAGGTAGCCAAGCAGGTGCGAGCAATAGACCACCACTGGAAGCAACTGAAGATGTGATCAAAAAGCTGAAGGAGCTTTTGCCTGACAGTACATCGCCGAAGTTGAACAGCACTGACGACGCGCTTGCGCGGTTGGCTCGCCTGCGTTATCTACAGGCAGAATCTGAAAACCTTGAACTACCGCCACCAGAGAGAGGATATCGCCGGCAGGAACTCAGTGTCAGTCTGACAGCATGGACCAAGGGCGACGCGCGGGCTGCGCTCGTATATTTGGATCTCTACCCATACAACGCCGATCGGTGGTGTCATTGGGCAGCCCGCGCGGTCACTCAGGTGTACCTCAATATGCGTGTCAACCGAGGTACACCGAGTGCGGTCGCACACGATGCTTTCTTGCATCAATGGCGGATGTCTGACTCACAGGCGGGAGAACGGTGGACGCGGTCAGCTGTGCTTCGGGAAGCTGCTGAGCTATTCCCCGGTGTTCCCTGGAGTGATGAGGAATTTTGGAAGTGGGTCCAGGACTATGACCAAGGGCCGAACAGGGACCCATTTGCTAATTGTCATACAACCCTCGAAAGTCGCCAACTGTTGCCAAATCTGGTTTACGTTGAGCCCGTTGCAAACCCGCGGTTCGCACTATCAGCCGCGCTGACCGGTGCAACCGTGCAGGCCGATATCAATGCCGGCGTCGGGAACGTGGCCAGCGGCTTAACCGGATCTCGAGGGCGTATGGAAGCAGGCACATCCGCCGAGCTGGAGGTCAACGCGCTCAGCTTTGCGGCGGGCCAGCGACGCGCGGGATGGATATTCCTTCAGAGCGGCAAGGGCGACATGATGCGGCCGTTTGAAAGCCGCGTGCACATGGTTGTAGATGTTCCAAGCAGTTTGTCAAGGCTCGAGTTGCTGATTCACAAGTCCTTCCTAAACAACAGATACGAACCCTTGGTCACGTTCAGCGAGCAGACCCGTCGACTGAATCTTGCCCGAGAGCTCTTAAACGAAATCGAAGGGGAATTGGATCCCCCGCACAAGCTCGCACTTCGGTTGGACGAGTCGCCGTCAGAGTGGACGGGTGACATCTATTCAAGCCTCACCAATTGGGAGCTTCTAAAAACTTGGACTCGGAACCTAGGCGGTCTCGGTTGGTCCGAGAGGCTCGTCGTGGATCTACCCGCGCAATCACGACCGCAGCGATACTCAATATTTGCCCACGTAGTGGGACTGGGACCCGACCAGCACCAACTGGCTTATGTGGCTATCGAAGGAGATCGCATTCGCGGAATCTACCGAACTAAACAGGAGGTGCCGCCAGAATTTTCTGTCCTAGAGTACGAGTTTGCCAATGACTATCTTTATCCAGGTCTGATCGACCTCCACAATCACCCTCATTACAACTTTATCCCCCGTTGGAAGCCTGTCACTAGCGGGAGCGCGTGTAGTCCAAGATTTTGCGATCGTCGAGAGTGGCGAGCGCTGGCTCAGTATCAGCAAAGTGTGGAGGAGCCATTCGCTAAAGCGAAGCATGAGGGCTTCGAAATGGAGGCTTTGTTGTATGGCGACATCAGAGCGATGCTTGGCGGAGCCACAACGCTGCAGGGGGCCGACAATGTGGGCGGTAGTCTCTCCGCGATGCGCCGGCTTTGGGACAATTCAATTTCTGACACCGGGTACATCAAGGAGCTTGACAAAAAGAAATTGCTCTCAGCGTACAAGGCGCAGCTCGACTCCGGAGTTGTCCACCGACTGTTCCTGCACGTCGGGGAAGGCACAGGCCCTGAGGCGCAAAGCGAGTTGAGCATACTCGAGGCCGATCAGTTATTGGGAAACAGACTCGTGCTGATTCACGGCGTTGCGTTCACAGCGAACGACCTGGAAAAAATCAAAGATAGTGGTGCAGCTGTCGTATGGTCGCCGCGCAGTAATCTCACCCTCTACGGTGCAACGCTTGATATCGCAACCGTGCTCGCCAAGAACATCCCGGTCGCCTTGGCGCCTGACTGGACTGTTACCGGTTCCAGTAACCTGTTTCAGGAACTTAAATGCGCCTCAGAATACGCGAAGGCTAACGACATCAGGAGCTTGACGCCCCAGCGGCTGTTTAACATGGTCTCCCAGGACGCTGCTCGGATCGCCGGTCTGATTGACGCCGACGGAGAGCCTATGGCTGGCATCGTACGCGAGTCGGGCTACGCGGATTTTTTTATTCTGCGCCATCATCAAGATGATCCCTTTACCAATTTGCTACAAGGTCATGAATCGGACATCCGCGCAGTGGTAATTGGTGGGCTGCCGGTGATTGGAGAGGACTCGTTCCTTAAATATGTCTACGGCGCTCCTCCGCATGAGCATCTCCGGTTCGGCAACCTTGGCTTGGCGGATGACTTAGGTGTTACTGGCTCGCATGGGGTAGATCCTTTCGCGACTGGGAGCAGACATCTTTTATCGGTCGTTGATCGATTAGCACCATTAGTTGAGGCTCCCACTGCGACGTGCAGCGTCCGGCGCCACTGAGGGGCGAGTAACTCTAAGCATCTGCACTACGCACTGTAATCGACGACGTACTCTATTCGTCTGCGTAACCTTTGGAGGGCGCCACGATGGAACAGTATGTCGGACTCGACGTGTCGCAGGCAGAGACCTCGGTCTGTGTGATCGATCGCAGTGGCCACCGGGTTTGGCAGGGTCGCTGTCTATTGACTCCACCGGCCATTGCGAGGGTGATTGCTGAGCGCGCACCGTTCGCCGTTAAGGTCGCCTTGGAGACAGCAACAATACTCCTAAACAAAGCACGAACCACCGTCTCCCAATCGCTTGCACTTGTAAGTCAAATGGCAGGCATTCCGATGATGACCGTCATTTCCAACCCTCCATGTTCGATGTGTAATCGATGAAGAAGGAGTTCGTCTCAAAGTACCCTACGCCCACATGGTTCTGCTCGTTGTTTGTCGTGCTCGCCACCACCGTGTGCGTCGCCGAATTCATCACCTTATAGGCGTATGTGAAACCTGAGGGTGACGAGGGTAACGACACCATCACCCCTGTTCCCATCGGCAACGACGAGGGCAACGTGCAATTTGGCATGTCGCTATTTGACGGAGGGTACAGTTGCATGTCTTGCGTGCCCGTATCGAAAAGGACACGACTAGGTGGAAAAACAAAGGGCGTCGCGCAGTTTGACTGCTCGAGTCCAGTCAGCGTGATCGTGCTGTTAGGGATGCTCTTCTCGCACACCGCGTAATCTTGAATCTGGTTGGGGCCTAAGTATTTTGGCATCTCATCAGTCATTGGCGGGCAGGTCAATGCAGACGCGCTGAAGTCGCCTTCTGAAGAACCAGTCAGACCGATAGTCAACATTGGCTCTGGAACACAGCTTTGCGGTTGCGCCGCCTCGGGCTGCGACGCACTCGTGATTAGGCCGACCGTGCAAGTTGGCTGGAGAGGCGAAGGACTGAGCATAAAGCCCGCGTGCACGCTTCCTCCGTAGCCTAGGTATTTGAGAATGCTCCCCGCATAGCACGGAACGGCGGTTTGTTGTGTGCATTCGGGGCCTTGTGTAAGCATGGCTGAAACCATAAGCTCATCCGCGAGGGGATCCACGCCGAAAATACCCAACGCGAGGCCAATCCCGCTTGGCTGGGTTGGGTTCTGGGGCGTGCTGTGGTCGTAAAGAAACACCGGCATGACATCCGTGGTGAGCTGACCTGCGGCGTCACCGAACGTCACTTGTGCATAGCCGAGATAACCGCTCTCAACGAAACCGTTGGTGCCGCCAAATCCCTTAGTAGCTCGTTGATTCGTGACCATAACGCCGTTGTACGTGAATGGCTGATCGGCCGAGAATATCAAGTTGCCGCTTGCATCAAACATGTCGGGTGGGAAAATTGCATGAGCATCGAGAGTGATCCCAGCTGAGCCGCTGTCAAAGATCAAAGCCATGCTTACGGGGTTCGAACCCACTGCAGTTATGAAGACGAACAGCCGGTTGTCGGCCCCGGATGGATACAAGTTAATCGCGGTCGGCTGTTCCACTACTGACGGAGGCGTCCCAGGCTTGCTGTTTGAACTGCAAGCGCCCAGGACTACAGTTACAAGCAACGATGCCACGCGGATGCCGCGCCGCGGCAGCTGCTTTTCCGTGAACACTGTTAGATCTCCCCTAAACAGTCGCCCGGGTTCTTAACGGGAAATCGATCTATTCAAGCTAGCGGTTGCCAGGGCGGCATTAGCTAAACAGGATTGACTCTGATTTGGAAGCCTGTCTATCGCTTGATCGACCCGTTGGGGGGGGGGCGAACGTCGCACCCTGACTGGAAGTCTGGTCTAATCAGGTAGATATTCAACAGCCCTCTCGTGGCAAAATCCTCGCTCCGCACACGTAAACGCGTTAATCCATTGTCCAGGAAAGATCACCAGCACCGCTTCGGCTTCTGCTGCGCGGCATCAGCTAACAGATGCCCGCGTCCCGCGGGGGCAGACGTGAGATGACTCTAAGCAAACTAGAGTAGAGACATGATTTACGCGCAGCCGAATGCGCCCTTTAGCCTGCGCACGAAGTCGAAGTCATCCTTGTCGGGAATCGCTCCTCGGCCAGGGTGCATGACCTTGTTCCGGAGCCAACTGAGCTGTCGGAGGTCCTTGCTCAGTTCTTTGCGATTCGCGGCGTAGTCTGGGAACAGGGCCTTCAGATGTGACCACTGATTCTCAAGAACCGCATCGAGGTCAAGTAGATCCGAGTAGGAGAAAGGCTCGCAAGGATCATCCCGATCTCTCTCCCGACGGTCCTGGCACTTGACACGGACCGATTCCGGGATGCCTTTCCGCCAGCAGCCGATTTCGCCGTCTCCGTATTCGCGAACTAGCGCTTCCTGGATATTCCGTTGCAAGGTAATCTCAATGCGTCGAAGATCTCATACATGTCGCCGAGTACGTGGGCGGGGTCGGAGAACCAAGACTGGAGGGTACGGTCAGAACCCCGACGCTCTCGCGAAACCGAAAGTAGATGTCTGAACGCCGAACCAAGCCCTCGCCCACTGTCCGGTGGAGGTAACCCACAACGCTCGTGACCCTCAAGGCTGTAACACGGGTTCGAATCCCGTAGGGAGCGCCATTAAATCAGTAGCTTATCGTTGATGTCAGCCTGATCAAACTATCCAGGTAAGTTTTGGGTAAGTTCCGGGTTGACTTGGGTCTCACGGTCTCGCTCCCTTGAAACGGCTTTTGCCAATCCCGCAGGTCATCTAGCGAGCACGCGCTCCGGACGCGCGCGCCAGATCGTCCGGCAGCGCGAAAACGACGGGATCGGACGTATGCGCCAACAGACCGCAGTCCCGCATCAGACTCATAGCGGTCTCGAGCCTGTCCGGGGTCAATCCGACTGGTAACAGTCTCCTTGGATCACTGAGCAACTGTAATCCTTGATCCGAGGAGACAAAGCGATACTTGTTCTTGCCAGCCTCTAGTCGGGATGCTGCCGTACGGAAATGCTGTCCGATCGTGCGCGACTCTATGAGCATCTCGACAAAACTCGAAATCGGCTTACTTTGATACGACTGAAGCAAGTCTACTAGAGTCTGAATGGACAGCCGGTCCGAGTGCCCCAGCGCGAAGAGGGTAGTGAACTCGGGGTCTCGCGAAAGCGCAACGGCCTCCAAGGCCGCGATCGTGAGACCATGAAGCACAGCACCCGGAGCTCGCTCAACCTCATCGTCGTACGGCAGTTCGAGCAACCGGTGGATGGTCAAGAATGGATCAACCGAGCCGCCGGCCAGGAGTGGACTATTTCGACGCCCCAACTTTGCAACTACAAGCGCGGTCACGTCTGAAAGAGGGCGATCTGATGTCAACCCTAGAGTGCGCGCTGCGAGTGTTCCGCAATAGCGAGCGATCTCCGTCGTCACACAACGGACGTTCGGCGGTGGATCAATTAGGATGCGCTCCACCCAGCGCAAGAGCGATTCATGGCAGAGACGTTGCAGCTGACGGAGCTGCAGGACAGTCCAGACCACGCATGCAGACTTGTCATCCGGCATGAGCGATGGCACGTTCGTGTGGCCCCGCATAGCAATCATCTCTCGGACATTCCTGACGGTTCCCTTGCCCCCCAATTCGGCTAAAGCCGCGTGGATGAGGCGCGCCGCAGCACAACGTGCCGCCTCATTCGTGTGTGCTCCGGGCATGAGGTTCGAGGGTGCAAACGCTTCACTGAATACCGCGCGCTCGGCCTTTGATGACGTCAAGACCGACCAATGGTCGCCTAAGTCCCGAGCCATGCTCTGCGTCCCCTCGTCATCGTCTACGTCACAGAGCCGCTTGTAGTACCGGCTGCGCTGGAGGCATGTATCTATTGCTTCGGCCAACTCAGCGCCACGCTGCGTGGGCCCAAGTGATCCGCCGACTCGCCGCTCCATAAAACCGAGGCCGCTTTCCGTCCGCATGGACGGACCATAGACCGCTGCGTCCAACCAACTGATAGCAACAGTCCCAAACTCGGCAAACGCCAGGCGCCGCTTGGCTCCCTCAGCAGGAAATGCGCGTTGACTCCCGATGATCCCGGGGCCTCTTCCTAAATTCCCCCACGTAAACAAGAGCTCGACCTTCTCACGAAAGCGCTTGAATCGGTCATTGATTGCTCGGGCCGTCAAGCTGGAACCGCTGGACTTAAAAAATTGATCGAATCTCCACGCCATCCAGGTCATCGCCGAATAGGCCCGCATGTAGCGTGTCACGTTGCTGATGCCGGGAAGGAATTCGGCAATCAACCGCTCATCGACTGCGCCCAAACCGAGAAAATCGACGCCTGAAACAAGCGGGGTGAGCTCTGATACAAAGAACGGGCGCTGGGGAATCCGCACGACTACTACGCTCCAAGCCAGACCAAGACGCGACCACAGAATCGACAGACAATGGCACGCCGGTTCCTGAGCTCGCTCTGTTCGGCCGTGGAGACGGCGCAATAGCAGCTGGGGCATCCATCGAGGGCGGGATCATTGACCTTCGTCGGACGCATTCCACGGCGCAGTTTGCCCAGAGCAGGTGCCGGAATCGCTTGCTCGAGAGCGGGGGTTGGATCCGGGCGCCGCCCTGCTGCCAAATCGTCCAAGAATCGCGTGAACTCCTCGCGGATCGTCCTAGCACCGGCAATCACATCGACTGCCTCGAGACTCGGATTCAGTAGCGAAGGAAGTGCATCCAAAGAAATCACCTCGCAAAGCGCAACGCGAGCCGCCGACTTTCGGTCGATCTCTGGGAGACCCTCCTCGATTTGCTCCATCAGCTGCTTAAGAGACGCTTTCTGGGCTGCACCGGATTCGGTAAGCGTCAAAGCTTGGGCGAATCCTGCTAGACCCCACGCCAGGCCAACTAACTCCTGTCGATATTCACCCTTTAGCGCGAGACGCCTAACAAACGCAATCCATTCGCGCGCCCTTCCCGCGGCGGACGTGCGCTCTGCAAGTGTGAGTCCCGAATCGCGCTCTAGCATCGGGCGAATCATCAGCTTCGCACGCGCGCGAAGAAGCTCAACGGCCATTGGTGTGGTAGGCAAGCGCTCGAGAACCCTATCGATAACTTCGACGATGTCGAGTATCGAGTCGTACTCCTCGGTTGGCGCTGGCTCCCCTTCTAGGTCATGCTCGAGCGCATCGTCTCCGAGAGACAAGCCGCCGTGTCGATGGTCTAGCGCTCTTCGCTTCAATGCCTCCGGCCCGTCGGACAGTACCGAAAAGGCACGGCGCAAGATCGCGCTAACGTCTCCACGTGATTTTCGGACGGTTGAGTAGGAGTCCGCCCAAGCCTCATGAGATATTCGCCGCCGATCGTCAAAGGCAGCCCTGACGCCACCTCGATTGTCAGGGTGATCAGTCGCCTCGCCCGAGCCTGCCTGCGTAACTTGTTCCTCAATGTGCGAGCAAACCCAATGGACCAAATTAAGGATGTCGCCACGAAGGGCTTGTCCTCGACTCAGTCGGTCCAAGGCCCGCCTCGCCCCTCGTAGGTCTGGCGGTGCTTCCAGGTCATGTTCACAGGCGAGCCATCCAGCGACGGTAGTGCGCCCCCGCGTGAAACGAATATGCACGGCACCCTCCATGTTCGGGATCTGCCGCAGTTCGGGCGGGGCCTCCATCGAGAATGCGCCGTCAGAGTCAACCGCGATCCTTCCTAACTCATGCTCACCGTCGCGTGTGAAGAAGCGACCAACCCAGGTCCCTTCGGGTGCATCGACGCCGTATAGCTGACCCGAGAGCAGTTCTTGCGCCGTCAGCGTCGCCGACACGACACCGCCGAAGGGACTTGCAAGCGGTGAGAATGCTCTCGCACGTATGTTCTTCGGCTTTCTTTGCGACCAATGGATACATTCGCTAGGAGAGACGCGGCGCAGGATCCCGACCTCCACATTGTCTGTACTGTCCAGGGCAGCTGTTGTCGCGTTCACACTGCCCGTGAATACATGGTGGTTGCTCTCTCCGTGGAATTCATACCACTTGGCGTGCAAAGGTCGGGTGTCCCTGCGGGACGGCACGACAAAGCGAGTCTCTACACCTCTGCGCGCGACAACCGATGGGTCAAACGGGGCCGACAAATCAGAAGGGTTCAGGGCAAGATCGATCCGAGCAGCACCGACAGATTTTGCGAGGTCGAGTATCGGTGCCACGGCGGGATGATGAAATGGTGCCATGCAAACCAGCCGCTCCACTTGCCCGAACGAGCTCAGGTGTTGCGCAAGCTGCAGAGCGATCGAGCTGCGTATGGAATGCAATACATACGGCCGATCTCCAGCTGGAAATTCGTTGCCGATTGCATGTGACCTGTCCCGATAGGATGCCAGACGCGCGCGCTCGCCGCAGATTGCAAGCGCGGGGGACTCAAGAAGCGCGGCAAAGAAATCGGACACGTCGAGAAAGGCACTTGGTGACACTCGCGAGGAAAGGATATCGAGGCACTCGAGATTCGAGCCTTGCCCTGGGTAGGTGATATTCCCACTTCCAATAGAGCAAACGTCTTCTCGCTCTCCCCACAGATAAGTGAGCTTCGGGTGAAATACGCCCCCGGTCTTCATGCGAATCGGCACCAAACGGTAGTCGCGGCCCGCCGACCGGGACTGCCGCTCCGCGATCGATTCCAGGTACTGTGAGTGGTCGACAAGAATCATGATGTCCGCGCATCCGACACGATTCAGCGCCGGCAGAATGTAGGCTTCAAAGAAAGAGAGACTGAGGGTGTAAGTGGAAAAGAGCGCCCTCCGCCAGCGAGCGAGACCGCAGAGCTCGACGAGGTTCGTCAACTCAGGCTCTGACCCAACTCTATCGGAGGGCATCTTTCAAACGCGATCGGTAACTTACACGGCAGACGCACTGACGTAGCTCTGTGACACCTGCGCAAACCTGCATGGCGATAACCGAGCCCGGGGGTGTTAACATGGTTACGTTCGCTGATGCTCGATTCCTGACAGGAACAATTAATGCAAAGGTGTCGAAGCCGGTCGGCCCATTGGTCCTAAGCACGCAGATCAGGGACTACACGCACGCGTCACAATGATGTAGCCATCTCCAAATATCGGCAAAACGCATTCGCCATCTGCATCTGCTCAGGTGTGCGGCATTCGGGCTCAAATACGGCAGGCGAGCAGACAAGGATGCTTAGACACTTCGCCCGGGACGTCGCCACATTGAGCCGGTTTAGACTGTAGAGGAAATTCATGCCGCGCGGGGCGTCGGCATGCGTCGAGGTGGTCATCGAGTAGATCACTATCGGCGCCTCTTGACCCTGAAACTTGTCAACCGTGCCGATGCGCCCACCCGGGATCCGGTCCCGGAGTTCGAAGACCTGGGCGTTGTACGGCGCAATAATCAGAATGTCTTGGAGTCCGATGCTCCGCTCCACACCGTTTCGATCGACCCAAGACGTCGAGGAATCTAGGATGCCGCCCACGAGAACGCGAACCGCTTCGGCTTCCTCGGGAGAGCAATTCTGATTGCCCTTGTGATTCACGGCCAAATAGCGGAGCCCGTTTCCGCGAACGCGGCCTGAAGACCGTATTTCCTGCCGCGCAAGCCCAGCGATCGAATTGAGTCTGCCCTCGTAGAACAATTCTGACGTGAAGGCGCATATGTCCGGGTGTAAACGCCACGTGTCGCTGAGAAAGAGGCCCTGTTCCGCGCCGAGGGTCTGATGTCCGTCGAGAACGTAATCCAGCGCTGAAACGGCGGTCCCTTCCGGGTGACTGCCTTGGATGGGCTGGTCCAGTTGTCGCGGGTCGCCAAGCAACACGAGATTGCGCCCGGCGTGAGACACCGCGAGCACATTAGCTAGCGACATCTGTGCGGCTTCGTCCACGAAGAGTACGTCCACAGCGTCCTGCGCCTCGGGACGGGCCCATAGCCAGGCAGTTCCACCGGCTACTCGGGAGTTCAGGGTCAGGGCGTGAAAGACCTCTGCGTTGTCCTTAGTAAAGGATAGACGTGGCTGGTCATCTTCGAGATCATCCACCTTCTGGACACATCGAACGTCCAGGCTTGACTCCGATGCGGCTTCAAGGACCTCATCCAGCAGTCGTCGGATGACCTTGTGACTCGTGGCCGTTATGCCGACCCGAGCGCCCGCGTCGACGAGGGCGCAGATCATCCGCGCACCAATGTAAGTCTTGCCGGTCCCCGGTGGGCCCTGGATGGGGAGCACGCCCCCCTCGAGCTTGGTCGCAATGCGTGTCGCCGCGGCCAAAGTAGTCTCGTCAGGCAGGCGAAGGGGTATACCTCCGAGGCGGGGTGGGTCTCTCATCAGCAGATCACGGGCTGACTGATATGGGCCGCCTCCCGCCATACCGTGATCTGCTACAAACGCGCATATCCGGGCGAGAGCGTCCGCCAGCGCCTTGGTCCCGATGAGCTTATGAGCAAACACGGCCTCAGCGTGGATCGACGCGGTGTCCTTGCGCTTCTTCACATCGATCGTGCGATCCTCGAGCGAGATTTCCTCGAGGGTGCCGAATTTGTCGCCGCCACGCAGGTGGAGGTCTTCGCCACCACGCAGCTGGGTTTCCTGTGGCGGAAACCGATAGCGGTGAACCGGTGCTTTGGCTGTACCGCCCACTAATCCGACGAACTCGAGGCCGGAGAGTCCCGCGCGCTCCTCAAGCAGGTCTTCATCGGACAAAGCGGCCAGCCGGAAGTACTCCCACCAGACGGCCTTGTCCTCGCGGCGATGCCAATCGAGCACATACGCGAGGATCCAGCGGGCCTGCTGATCGGGGGTGCGTTCACTGGTGTCCGCCGGGACGTCTGGGGTCAAGCGTGTAATAAGGTCAGCAACTCTCACCTGCCACGCGGTGAGTTTCTCGCTCGCATCGCCGGCGGGGGTGATTGGCCGCTCGATTACGGCTCCCTTTGAGACGAGCCCTGACCGGATGCCTTCGAGCCAATTGCGCAAGCTCTTCGCGGAGAAACAGTCGTCGCGGTTATAGCCTTCAATCGTCGCCCTGACGGCGTCAGTCACCGCGTGAGGGTCGCCAACCTCGAGTAGCGTTTGGACAGTTGCGAGGGCTTGGTTGGCTTCTTGGAGCGGTGTGCTGCGAGTGAATGCGAATAGGGTTTCTAGTTCCTTGATCGAATAGCGCTCGACGCTCGCGCGGATGGCGTGTCGCACGACCTGGTAGAGATCGACGAAGAGCAGCGACCGCAGCATACGGTCAAGTTCGTCCTCCCGTGTCACGTAACGACCCATCAACCGCTTGAAGGCTCCCGGCTCATATGGGGCGTAGTGATAGATGTGCAGGTCGGGATATCGCGCCCAGCGGGCAATCGCGAAATCGATGAACCTCTCGAACGCCAGCTTTTCTTGCGTACGCATCAGGGCCCATTCGCCAACGTAGCGGTCCGCTCCGTCTTCATCGGCGTACACGTAGCCGAAGAGGTATTCGAGGCCTCCTTCGTCGACGAAGGGATCGCCTTCGAGGTCCAGGAAGATGTCCCCCGGAGAGGGAAGGGGCAAGCGCGCGAGTCCCAGCTCGGGCTGGGGTGCCAGTGTTTCGTATAGCGTTTTGCCAGCTTTACGTCCTTCAACCTGAATGCGAGCCTGCTCACGGATCCGTTCGTACGAGTGCGCGGCGCCCCGCTCCGGCTTCCATGGGAGCGGAAGCGGTGTTGTTGCCAGTGCCGTCGTTGTTGGGATCTCGCGCTGTCGAAGCTCACCGATCTGAACTTTCGTGATCCCGGCGACGAGGCACAGGTGATCATCCGCCCGGCGCCGGACATCGCACTGCGTCCGCCACGGGCAGAGGTCGCAGTGCGCATTGGGCTCCGGATAGGTCTGATCGGCGGCGCCGCTGTCTAAGAAGCGCTCAAAACCCTTTCGGGCATTGCGGTAGTAGGCGGCGAAGGAGGCGGTTCTATAGCTCTCAGGCGCAAACCCGGTACCCGGTGTGACGACGTGCATGTACTCGGGCATGCGTCCCTGAGCGGCGGACAGGAGGTCGGAATACACGCAGAGCTGCAGGATCGTCGAGCCCTTCGTCTGTCGCGCCAGCTTAGTGTCGATGACCTCATAGGACCACGCCCCGAGCACACTCGGGATCTCGACACGCTTTAGGACATCGGTGCGGCCCGCCCAGCCGTCGCACAGGAGCCCTCCCTGCACAATAACGAGCGCGCCGGCTCGCATGGCTTCGAGGGTGGCATCCACTCGCGATTGATCGATGCCACCCTCCCCTTCGATCTCAACAACCTCGTACCCGGATCGTCGCAGATATTCAACATACTGGCGCTCGTGAACCAGGCCACGTTCAGCGAGTATCTGTAGCAAATGATCCCATGGCCGCGGCTTTTCGGCCTGACCGCGCGCAACGGCGGCATCGAGGGCGGTGAGGTGATGACAGTCGAGATGGCCGACGAGATCGGAGGCGCTGAAGCAGAAACTCTCGCCGTTAACCAACACATCACACCTCCGAGTTGGTTCTACCGCGGATATTGAACAGGGCTTTGCGAATACTCAGGTGGCAACAGATCAGTGCCGCCCTTTAAAACGCGACTCCATTCACGATCGATGAGATCCGGCTTTCAGGCGCACTTCTTCGACATACCTCTTGAAGGTTTCGAGGCTAAACGGCGCTTTCGCGGATTCACATCAAGGTTGCCTTGCCTGGACGCTTGCCGACGTCTGGGCATCCCCCCTCTCCGGCGGCGCGGTTTCCTCAGACTTTGCGCGCCGCGAACCGGGACCACTATAGAGCGGGACGTCAATGTGCGGCAGTCGACCTCGGCTCACGGTGTCGAAGACATGCTGGCGCCAGAAGGGCCAGACGTTGTGCACAGAATTGTGATCCGCAAAAGCTCGAATGGCAGGATCGTCGATGGCCTTGGTCACTTCGTATTCGACGAGGAAGTCTGCTTCGATCTCGAAATAGATCGGGGCCTTGTCCGCCTCGCCTTCAACCGCCACAAGACGGATTCCGAGCGCTACAGTGACCTGCAGCAGCTTAATCAGTTCCCCGGTGTCCGTCGGAACATCGCCGAGCGTGTACTCGACCGTTCTCTTGGTCATCTGCCTTACTTCGACAGTGTCGGAGTCGGCGGGTGGCGCAGCAGGCCTGCTGAAGCGGCACTCGTTCAGCATCACGTCACGAATGCGCAGCGCCTCGGCCGCTTCCGCAATCAGCGCATTCTCCCCTTTCGTCATGCCGCTCTCTTGCGCCGTTCGTGGAGCGACACCACCGTCGTGTTCTCGTCACTCGACTTGGATACGGGTATGGCCTGACCTCCGGGTATTGGCCTGGAAGTATAGTGAGGATCGTTCAGCTTGAGCGACTCGCTGCTTTGAATGTACGCCCTCGCTGCAGATGCGCTCCGCGAATCAAGGCCAGCCGCTGTACGTAAATAGTCAACCAACAGCGGAAACGCTTCGGTGGAGCGCAATAGCCGATCCATCGGCAGGCTCTGCGTCACCTCGCCACGCTCATACTTCGAAAACGCGTGCTCGCCACCGCCAAAAATCCTCGAGGCATCAGACTGAGACAACCCGAAGCGCTCGCGCAGCGCACGGATCTTCTCTCCCGTCATCAAGCCATCAGCGAGTCGGCGTGCATCACACAGGCGCACCTGATTGCGCCGAATCTGATCCCGCAGGACCGGATCCGCATCGCAATGGGTGCACCGACAGCGCTCGAGCCCCGAGACGGTCAGCGTCCCACCATTGTGGCGGATCTCTTCCGCGTAGATCTCGGGATGCAGTCTCCCCTGCTCGCAAACCGGGCAGATTCGTGTGGTGAAATTCACAGGGCACCTTCCAGGTGGAATGAGCAAAGGATGATCCAGACGCAATCTCGATCGAGCTTGAGCTTTATATAAAGAGGATCGTCCTGCGCGGTCGGTCCA
>Ga0187783_10000834_pt1 | contig 22669 bp, 22 predicted proteins | sample 1015_SJ02_MP02_2_FD_132471 | JGI IMG/M metagenome (GOLD analysis project Ga0187783, IMG submission 132471) | Tropical peat soil microbial communities from peatlands in Department of Meta, Colombia - 1015_SJ02_MP02_20_MG | ecosystem: Environmental > Terrestrial > Soil > Wetlands > Peat | place...
AGCCGCATATCGACGACGGCGAAGGCTGGGGCGGCCTTCTCGACCTGCAATAGGCCGTCGGCCACCGATTCCGCGATGGTCACGGCGAAGCCGCGGCCTTCCATGGCGCGGGCGAGCCGCTGCAGAAACGATTTGTCGTCTTCGACGATCAAAAGCGTCCGTTCGGCAGGGAGCGGGCCAGCCGCCGCGGCAGTGATCATGGCAATTCTACTCCGTCACAGCGGATACGGGGCATCTATCCGGCGATCATTGCACCATGACCAAAACCGATGACCGGCGCAATCCACAAGGCCTCGTCTGCCCGGTCACGCCACTTCAACAAATAGCGATTCAAGGGCCGTCGGAGTCCGCCAGTTACGATGCCCGCGCCACCTGCTCGAGCGCAGGCGAGGCGATCGGGCGTTCAAAGTCGGCGCGGCTCCAGGTCACCGTGACTGTGGCGCCATGCAGCGGCGGCGCCTGATTGATCAGCGAAAGCCTGGCGCCAGAACGTTCCAACAGCGTCTTGGCAATGAAAAAGCCGAGCCCAAGCCCGAACACCACGTCCTCGTCGGACTCCTGCCCCCGCCCGCCGGATCGGCGCTGGGTCACGTAGGGCGCGCCGATGCGGTCGACGACCTCTGGCGCAAAACCGGGACCGTCATCGCTGATCGCGATGCTGACCTCATTCGCCGACCATTTGGCGGAAATCTCGACCCTGCCGTGAGCAAAATCGACGGCATTCTCGATCAGGTTGCCCAGGCCATAGCGGACCGCCGGGTTGCGTGCCCCAACCGGTTCCGCGGCGCGGTTGGGCGGCAAGGTCACGCCGATTGCCACGCCGAAATTGCGGTGCGGCGCGACCGCCTCCTCGATCAGGGCCGAAACCGGCAGGCGGTCGAACGGCTGCCCAGTCGGAAGCTCGGTGATCTGCGCCAAAATCTCACGGCAGCGCTGCGCCTGCTCGCGCAACAGCTTGACGTCCTCGGCGTAAGGAGAATTCGCTTCCAGCGCGCGCTCGATTTCGCGGATGACCACCGTGATGGTGGAGAGCGGCGTGCCAAGCTCATGCGCCGCGGCAGCGGCGAGCCCGTCGAGTTGCGACAGGTGCTGTTCGCGCGCCAGGACAAGTTCGGTCGCCGCCAGCGCATCCGAAAGCTGCCGCGCCTCTTCTGCGACCTGCCAGGTATAGACGCCGATATAGCCGATCGCGAGCAGAATCGAGAGCCACACTCCGACCATATAGATTTCCGGCAGTTCGAGCGGATTCTCAGCCTCCCACGGCAGATCGTAATGCAGGAACACCAGCACGGTGGCGCAGAACATGGCGAACGTGGCAATCAGCAGCGTCATGCGCGGCGGCAGCGCGGTGGCCGAGATCAGTACCGGCCCTAGCAGCAGAAAAGCGAACGGATTTTCCAGACCGCCGGTGAGGTAAAGCAGCGCCGCCAGTTCGGCGATGTCGAAAGCAAGGAGCCACGCCGCCCGGTCCGGCTCGAGCCATTGGGTCTGGTGGAAGCTCAGGCGCAGTGCGACATTGAGCAGAGCCGCCAGCGCGATCACGGCGAGGCACGGCCAGATTGGCACCTCGAATTCGAGGCCGAAATGCACCACCAGCACCGCCGCAAGCTGACCGACAATGGCGAGCCACCGCTGGCGGATCAGCGTGTCCAGCCGGACGTTGCGAGGACGCTCGGAAGTGCGCGGCAGCCCAAACATGGAACTCTAATGTAGCGATTGGCGGGACGGTATCCAAACAGTGAAGGGAGAGGCTGGCTTTGGCAGCGTTAATGCGCGACATTAGAGGAATCCGGAGCGCTGTTAGGGAGCGACCGCAAATGGCCTACGACCTCGACAAGTTCATAGCGGATTGCCGCACTATTCTCGCCCGCGATCCCGGCCCGCAGGGCCGCGAACAGGTGCGCACCCGTCTTGAGCGATTGCTGCAAAATCCGGACTTCGTCCGCCGACACTGCGAGGAAGCGCCGCGCGGGCTGCACGTGCTTTATGAAGACGCTGAGCTCGGTTTCCAGGTCCTCGCCCACATCAACGATAAGGCTCGAATTTCGCCGCCGCACGATCACGGCGAGTCGTGGGCGATCTACGGCCAGGCGACACATTATACCGACATGACCGAATGGGAACGCGAAGACGACGGCAGCGATCCCGCCCACGCCAGGTTGAAACCGGTGAAGAAATACCGCCTGACGCCGGGCCATGCCGGCATCTATCAGGACGGCAAAATCCATTCCATCGATTATCCGGACCACTCCCGCTTCGTCCGTGTGACCGGGGCCAATCTCGATCGCATCCATCGCGTGCGCTTCGACCTCAAGACCGGCGCAGTGCAGCCCATGACGCCGCAGCAGGCGACGTGACGGCCTTCGTCAGCCCCGTTCAACTCCGGGGCATGATCGGCGACGGCGGCGAACTCGCGCTCGTCGACGTGCGCGAGGAGCTGCTCTTCTCGCAGAACCATCTGCTGCTGGCGCGCTCGGTGCCGTCGAGCCGGCTCGAATTGAAATTCGCGCCGCTCGTCCCGCGACGCGCGACGCGCATTGTGCTGTGCGACGACGGCGACGGCCTCGCCGGGCGCGCGGCGGCCATTCTTGAGCGCAATGGCTATACCGACGTGAGTGTCCTTGCCGGCGGCGTCGCCGGCTGGGGCGCAGCGGGCTTCGAGTTGTTCTCCGGCGTGAACGTGCCAAGCAAAGCGTTCGGCGAATATATCGAGCATGCCAACGGCACGCCCAGTATCGCCGCCGACGAACTGGACACGCTTATCCGCGACGGCGCCGACGTCGTGGTGCTCGACAGCCGTCCGTTCGACGAATATGCCCGCGTTTCGATTCCGACCGCGACCAACGTGCCTGGCGCCGAATTGGTGCTGCGGGCGCGGGACATCGCGCCGCGGCCGCAGACCGCGATCGTCGTCAATTGCGCCGGGCGCACCCGCAGCATCATCGGCGCGCAATCGCTGATCAATGCCGGCATGCCGAACGCGGTCGTGGCGTTGCGCAACGGTACGATGGGCTGGAGTCTCGCCGGTTTTATCTGCGACCACGGCAAAGACCACCGCGCCCCCGGCGTATCGGCAAACACGCTTAAGTGGGCGCGCATGGCGGCGCGGCGCGTGGCGGAAGCCTGCAGCGTGCAGCACATCGATGCCGCGACACTCGATGCTTGGCGCGCTGACAATCGACGCACGTTGTATCTGTTCGACGTGCGCGATCCCGCCGAGTACGAAACCGGCCACCTCCCGGGCGCGATTTCGGCGCCCGGCGGCCAACTGGTCCAGGCGACCGATCAATATGTCGGCACGCTCGGCGCACGCATCGTTGTCGTCGATGACCTCGAAGTACGTGCGGCGATGACCGCATCATGGCTGCGCCAGATGGGTTTTGCCGATGTTTTCGCGCTAGCGGCGGCCGGCGCCGAAACCGGCTGGCCGCAAAGTCCGATTCTGCAAAGCGATACGCCGCCGAACGCCAAGATCGATTGCGCCGCGCTGAGCGAACTTCTGTCCGCAAATGCGGCTACCGTCATCGACCTTTCGCTCAGCCGCAATTATCTGACGCGCCACATTCCCGATGCCTGGTTCGCGATCAGGACGCGGCTGGCGAGGGCGCTCAAACGGATTCCAATCCGCGGCACGGTGGTACTCAGCTCCGAGCATGGCGTGCTTGCGGGGCTAGCCGTTGCCGAGGCGGCGGCCTTGACCGCGAATCCGGTGCGCGTTCTCGACGGCGGCAATGCGGCGTGGCAGGCGGCCGGCAACGCGTTTTCGTCCGAAGCCAAACTGGCCGACGAAGCGGTCGATCAATGGCGCAAGCCCTACGAGCGCTCGGGCGACGTCAAAGCGGCGATGGCCGAGTATTTGGCCTGGGAGACGGATTTACTGCCGCGCATCGCGCGCGATGGCTCATTGCAATTCGCCGCAATCACTGCGCCGCCTTCAGCAAAATCTCGGTAAGCCGGTCCGGCGCATCGATCATGACATCGTGGCCGCAGGAGACCTCGTAAGTGCGCCAGGACGGGTCCGATCGCGCGGCGGCAAGCGCCCCGTCGAATCCCGGATTGGCATAGCTCCCAGCGCGAATATAGCTCTTGCGCGGGATGCGATCGCGCGCGCCGCTCAGCACAATCTTTTCGGTAAACGCGCCGATCGGCTGCGGCACGCACAAGCAATCGACCCAGGCGCGGTCGGCCGCGTTGACGCCGAAGGCTTCGGCAGGGCGCGGCGGCACCGCCAGGTCGCCCCGCTGCTGCGCGGCACTGATGATCTCCCGCACCGCCGGACCGGTCAAATTTTGTGCAGAATCGCCGTTTTGCGGCACGAAGGCATCGAGAAAAACGATCGAGCGGATCGCCGCCACCATCTGCTCGGCGACGCCGGAGATCACCATGCCGCCGTAGGAATGGCCGCACAGCACCACGTCGGTCAACCCCTCCCACTTCATGACATTGACCACGTCGGTGACGTGTGTCGAAAGATCGATGCCAGTCTGCAAAAGATGCGAACGCTCGCCGAGTCCGGTCAGCGTCGGGGTAAAAACCTTATGACCGCCGTGCCTCAGGCGATCGGCGACGCGTTGCCAGCACCAGCCGCCATGCCAGGCGCCGTGGACCAGCACGAAGGTATAAGCCATTGCGTTCCCCCCTCATGATTGCAAATCCGATCACGGATGCCACGCTGCATCCGCCGTCCGCGGCGGGGCTTCGCTGCGGCGCGCTTCGTCGATCACCTGCAGCGACGCCCGCAGCACATCCGCCACGCCGTCGCCGCTCACGGCCGAGATGACAAATGGATTTTTCTTCGCCGCCCGCTTGAGCCGCGTTGTTTGTCGCTTGATCTCGTCAGGGCCGAGCGCATCGGCTTTATTGAGCGCGACGATCTCGGGCTTTGCCGCTAGTTCACGGCCGTAGGCGATAAGTTCCGCGCGGACCGTGTTGTAAGCCGCACCCGCATCGCCGTCCGTGCCGTCGACGAGATGCAACAGCACGCGGCAACGCTCGATGTGGCCGAGGAAACGGTCGCCGAGGCCGACCCCTTCGTGCGCGCCTTCGATCAGGCCCGGAATGTCGGCCAAAACGAATTCGCGTCCGTCGACATCCGCCACGCCGAGCTGGGGATGGAGCGTGGTGAACGGATAATCGGCAATTTTCGGCTTGGCGGCGCTGACGGCGGCGAGGAACGTCGATTTGCCGGCATTCGGCAACCCGACGATGCCGGCATCAGCAATCAGCTTGAGCCGCAGCCGGATGGTGAGTTCGCTGCCCGGTTGCCCGGGATTGGCATGGCGCGGCGCGCGGTTGGTCGAAGTCTTGAAATGCGCATTGCCGAAGCCGCCGTTGCCGCCGCGAAGCAGGACGGCGCGCTGCCCGCATTCGGTGAGATCGGCAATGAGCGTTTCGCCGTCTTCGTCGTAGATCTGGGTGCCGACCGGCACTTTGAGTACGGCGTTGGCGCCGTTGGCGCCGTGGCGGTCCTTGCCCATGCCGGCGCCGCCGTTTTTGGCGGTAAAATGCTGCTGATAGCGATAATCGATCAGCGTATTAAGACCGTCGACGGCCTCCGCGATGACGTCGCCGCCGTTGCCGCCGTCCCCACCGTTCGGCCCGCCGAACTCGATGAATTTCTCGCGCCGGAACGACACGCAGCCGTTGCCGCCGTCGCCGGAGCGGATATAGACCTTGGCCTCGTCGAGGAATTTCATCGACCCCACTTCGTAAGGCGCGAAGCCTGCGCCGACAATTGCGAAATTGCCGCGGTGGCTGTCGCCGCGCGCCTGATGATATAGGGTGGAAAATTCGGATTTGCGGCGCCGCTTTTGCCGGTTTTGTGTTGGAGAATGTTGAGCGTGTGGCGTGTTTTGAAGGTTGCGGCGCGGGCTGCGGCGTGGCGGACGACGCCCGATCCGCGGCTCGTGGGGCTGCCCGTTCTGCTCGCTGTCGCGCTCATGTTGGCCGCAGTCCGCATCGCGCTGCAATTACTCGAGGCCGGGCCCGCCTACGCTTTCAACCCTTACGGCCTCAATGCGGTGGTCGCCTGGATTGCGCTGGAGCTTGCCATCGCCGGCCTGTTCGTGCGCCCGCCCGGGCGCGCTACCGCGCTGTCGGCGATGTTTATCCTGTCGATGTTGGCCGACACCACCACCACCACGGCGATGCGGCTCGCCTTACCTGTCCTTACGCCCGCGCTGGTAAAGGGCGCCGCATGGACCGGCACCGTCCCGGCGGCGATTTTTGCGATTGCGGCGGTGTGGTGGGTCGGCGCCATGGCCTGCGTCGTTGGCAGCTTGGAGTGGCAAACCCGACTTCCTCTCATTGGCCGGGTTGCCGGCCTGTGGGCGGCGCTGTTCATTGCCGATGCGCTGGTCCCACACGCGCCGGTGTTCCTGCCGCCCAACTTCGACTCCCGCAATGCCAATTGGTGGGAAGCCCTTTACGCCTTGCGTCACGGCGGCGACGCGCACGGCGCGTCTGCCGAAATTGCGCACATTGAAGACGCGCAGCCGTCACTGCTTCAGGCCGAGATCGCGCGGCTTGCGCCGCAGCGCAAGGACGTCGTCGACTTTTACGCGCTCGGCATCGCCGGTTGGGCTGACCAGGATGTCTTTGTCAAGGAACTCGACGGAGGCCTGGAGTCGATTGCAGGCGTGCTGCCGATCAAGGATCGTACGGTCCGTCTCATCAATCGCCGCGAGATGCTGGACAACATTCCGCTCGCGGACCTGAAGAACTTTCAGGCCGCCGTACACGGCATCGGCGCCATCATGGATAAGAAAGAGGACGTACTTGTGCTCTTTATGACCTCGCACGGCGAACAGACCGGCTTCGCGCTGGAGCTTCCGACCGGCACCGCCGAGCTGACGCCGCAACAGATTGCTTCGACCCTCGACGGCGAGGGAATCACGAACCGAATCGTGATCGTTTCGGCGTGTTATGCGGGGATTTTCGTGCCGCCACTGCAGAACGACAATACCATCATCATGACGGCTGCAGACGCGAAGAACACATCATTCGGCTGCGCCGCCGAACGCGACTGGACCTATTTCGGCGACGCGTTTTTCCGGCAAAGTCTGCATCCGGGAACGACTTTGCAAAACGCCTTCGATCATGCGCGAGCGCTGATCCAGGGCTGGGAACTGATGGACCACGCGCCGCCATCGAATCCGCAAGCCTATTTCGGGCCGGCGCTCGTCGCCAAGTTGGCACCGTTTTTCGCCGTCGCCCAAAGCGCCGGGCGGTAGCCAACACGGCGCCGGCGCGGCGCAATCACGCCACCGCCCTCGTCCGCACCCACGACTTGAGGGACGCCCACAGGCCGCGGTCGAGGCGGAAGCGATCGATCGGAGCCGATGAATTGATCGCGCGAATGCGATAGAGACCGACGCCGGTCCATTGGAATCCGCACTTCTCCAGCACCCGCCGCGAGGCCGGATTGCTAACGCGCGCGCCCGCCACCAGCACCTCGTAATCGACGTCGGTAAACGCAAAGTCGATCACCGCACGCGCGGCCTCCGTGGCAATTCCCTGCCCCCAGTAAGGCGCGCCGACCCAATAGCCGATCTCCGCGCCGTCCTTGCCGGGCGTAACGTTGCAGAGGCCGATCAACCTGTCGTCGCGCGTGATGGCGAAACAAGTTTCGCCGCCGGCCTTGTTGACGGACTCAACGTACTGCGTGGCATCTTCGATGCCGTACGGATGCGGAATGCGCGATGTGTTCTCGGCAATGCGGCGATCGCCGGCAAATTTGGCGATCACTCTCGCATCCGTGCGGCACGGCGAGCGCAGCGTCAACCGCTCCGTCTTCAGAAGCGGGATACATCGCTCTCGTGGCGTCTGCTGAGTAACGTGCTCCAACAGAGTCATCGTCTGGGCTCCTGCGAAAACCGAAAAGGGGAGCCGACATCCCGGTCTCCCCCTTTTCGGAGCCCATTCGGGCCCGCCGGTTCGACTGGATGCCGGCGGACCTCGTATGATCCACCGTTTTAGTGGGCCGCGGCCTCCGACAACGGACGTACCGAGACGAACACGCGGCCTTTGGTTTTGGTACGGAACTCGATTTTGCCGTTAATCAACGCAAACAACGTGTGGTCCTTGCCGACGCCGACGTTGCGGCCAGCGTGCCATTTGGTGCCGCGCTGGCGCGCGATGATGTTGCCGGCAACCACGTCCGCGCCGCCGAAAATCTTTAGCCCCAGACGCTGACCGGCCGAATCGCGGCCGTTGCGTGAGGATCCGCCTGCTTTCTTATGTGCCATTACCGGGCTCCGAACTTACTAGCTGCTGGTTATACCGGATTCGTGATGAAAGCATCACTTTCACGCATCACTTGCCTTTGCCTTTGGCCGCCGGCTTTTTGCCCTTGGCCGGCGCCTTGGATTTAGGCTTTTCGGCCTTTTTCGCAGAAGCCCTGGCCGACCGGGGCGCTTCGTGTGTCTCGGTTTGCGCCTGAGCCTCAGCGGCTTCGGCGGCCGGCGCCGGCGCACGTTTGGGCCTGGGCTGGGCCTGTTTGCTCGGCTTCTTGCCGTCGGTCAGGATTTCGGTGATGCGAAGAAGCGTAAATTCCTGGCGGTGGCCGATCTTGCGCCGCGAGTTTTTCCGCCGGCGCTTCTTGAACGCGATGATTTTTGCGCTGCGGCCCTGTTCGAGCACCTCGGCCGCCACCGTGGCGCCCGCCACCGTCGGCGCGCCCAGCGTCACGGTATCGCCGCCCACGACCAGGACCTCGCCGAACTCGACGATTTCGCCCGGGTCGCCCTTGATCTTGTCGACCTCGAGGACGTCCTCGGCGGTCACCCGGTATTGCTTGCCGCCCGTTCTAAAGACCGCGAACATCTTGCTTCCTCGGATTGGCGTCCGGACCGGCTGCTTCCAGTCGTTTGTGCTGATGCTGGCGGCGGGAATAAGTCTTAAGACCGCAGAACCAGCCGCCGTTCTTATGACGGCGCGCCAAGATGCTGTCAAGAAATGCCGCATGTCTCGCTTTTCCCTATTGCCTACGCATTTTCCGGTCACGCCAAATTGGTGACGCCGCCGCGCCGGTCATGTTAAAGCCTCGCGCCGGAGGACAAGTGATGACGGACCGGGCGGCGATGCAATTGTCACGACGCACGTCGCTTGCCGCCATCCTCTCTGCGGCAGCGGTCAGGATCGCGCAGGCCCAGGATGGGGCGCAATCTAGGACCGGCGACGCGGCAACTTATCCAACCAATGCGGTCTCATTCATCGTGCCGTTCGCGCCCGCCGGCGGCACCGACACTCTGGCGCGGATACTTGCGCAAAAACTCGAACAGGAGCTTGGCAAACCCTTTGTCGTTGAAAATCGTCCGGGTGCCGGGACGGTGCTTGCCACCAACTTTGTCGCGAAATCGGCGCCCGACGGTTACACCATCATGATGAACGTGTCCTCGCTCGCGGCCGACGCGACGCTGTACAAGTCGCTGCCTTACGACCCGGCCAAGGATCTGGCGCTGGTTGCGCTCATCGCCAAGGTGCCGTTCGTGCTCCTGGTCAATCCATCGTTGCCGGTAAACAGCGTCGACGACCTCATCATGCTCGCCAGGAAGCGGCCGCTCAGCTACGGCTCGGGCGGCATCGGCGCCTTCCATCACCTTGCCGCGGCGTTGTTCGCCAGCATGGCCGGCATCAAGATGACGCACGTGCCCTATCGCGGCACGGCCCCAGCGCTCGATGATCTCATGGGCGGTTACATCCAGGTAATGTTCAGCGACCTCGGTCCGGCGCTACCGCTGATCAATGCCGGCAAGCTGCGCGCGCTTGCGGTGACGACCAAACAAAGGTTCCCGTCGCTGCCCGACGTGCCGCCGCTCGCCGAAGCCGGCGTGCCCGGTTTCGACGCGGCGGCGTGGCAGGGCGTCGTCGCGCCGGCGCAAACGCCGCAACCGATCCTCGTCAAGCTCAATGCCAAGCTCAACGCCATCGTCGCCATGGACGATGTTCGCGCGCGTATGGCCGATATCGGCATGGTGCCGCTCGGCACGGGCTCGGTCGCCGAGCTGCAGCAATTCCTGCAGGCCGAAATCCTGCGCTGGGGCAAGCTTGTCGAGGAGGCCGGTCTTGCCCGAAGCGAGTGACGGGCTTGTCTGACGCCGCGGCACCCAAGGACATCGACCGCCGGCTGCCGGCGGATGGCGAGATATTTCTCGATCATGTCGGACACTTCGTGCGCGATGCCCAGGCCGCGAGCCGCGCGCTGAAGCGCTGCGGCTTTACGCCAACGCCGATCTCCATTCAGGTCAATGCCGACGCTGCAGGTCGCGCGCTGCCGACCGGAACCGGCAACGTCACCGCGATGCTGTCGCGCGGCTATCTCGAGGTGCTGTTCCAAACCTCCGACACCGAGCTCAGCCGCGAGCTCGACGCCGCGCTCGGCCGCCATGCCGGACTGCATCTCGCCGCCTTCGCCGTCGCCGACGCCGGCAAGGCACATCGGCGGCTCGCCGCGAGCGGCTTTCGCGTGCGCGATCTGGGGCGCATGCAGCGGCCCGTCGAAACCGAAACCGGAACGGCAACGGCGGCTTTCACGATCGCCCGGGTCGTACCCGACGACATGCCGGAGGGACGAATTCAGCTGCTCACGCACCACACCGAGCAGGCGGTGTGGCAGGAACGCTGGCTGTCGCATCCGAACAGCGCCGGGGGTCTCATTGACGTCGTGATCGCAGTCGCCGACGTCGAGGAAGCCGCACGGCGCTTTGCGCGCTTCACCGATCGCGCGGCGACGCCGACCCCGGGCGGCGCAGTCATCCGCCTCGATCGCGGCGGCGTGTACCTGGTCAGGCATGACCGCGCGGCGGAAAGGCTGCCGGAAGTCGCCATCACGACGCTGCCGTTCATGGTCGGCTATGCGCTGCTGGTAAAGTCCCTTGCCGATGCCGAAAAAGCAATCGATGCGGCCGGCCTCGATTGGCGCGCCTTCGAGAACGGCATCGCCGCGGCGTTCCCGGTCGAGCTCGGCGCCGGCGCCTGGTTCTTTGTCGAGCGCGCCCCGGCGCTGCCGTGGCGAAGCTGAAGGATTATTCCGCCGGAACCTGTTCGCTTTCGGCCGGCACGACTTCCTTGACCGCGCCGCGCCAGCCATTTTGCGTCAAATCGAAGATGATGCCGTCCGGGCTCTTGTACTTCACCTCGTAAAAGGCGTGCGGATTGTTTTCCGGCGCCCCGGCGAAGTAGGTGGCGCCCGCGGCGGTTGCTTGTTTGGCCGCCTCGTCGAGATTGTCGACCCACATGCCGAAATGTACCAGGCCGTGATAGCCCTTGTGAAAGCCAGGCACCTCGCCGTCGTATTTGAGCAGCGCCACGTTGACGGTGCCGTCCGAAACGTAACAGCCGATACCGGCCTTGCCGACCCGCTTCATGCCGAAGGCGTCCTCAAAGAATTTCGCCGCCTTGTCCGGATCGGGAACGGACAGTGCGATGTGGCGGAGCCGTGCAGGCATAGCGACCTCCCTTGGCGATCTCCCTTGCGGTGCTGCAACGCGCGCGGTCGGCGCGGTGGCGTATGGCGCACTTTAGTGACCAATGCGATAGTTGCAAAGTCTCGACCTTTGCGAGTTTTTCTTTGCATACGTCGCTGAATATCGAAGTCTCCTGGCCGGATACGATCTACGCCCACTTCCGACGCGTCGGCGTCCGCCAGGTCGGTTACGTGCCCGACGCCGGCCATAGCCGCCTGATCACGCTCTGCCGCGACGATCCGGACATCGCCGACGTGGTGCTGACCACCGAGGAAGAGGGCATAGGCCTCGTTGCCGGCGCCGCGCTGGGCGGTCAGCGCGCAGCGCTGCTCATGCAGTCGAGCGGCGTCGGCAATTGCGTCAACATGTTTTCGCTGCTGCGCAATTGCGGCTTCGGCTGTCTCGTCCTCGTCACCATGCGCGGCGAGTTAGGCGAATTCAATCAATGGCAAGTGCCGATGGGCTCGATTACCGCGGACATCTTGCGGCTCTGCGGCTTTCTCACCTGCCGCGTCGACGATCCCAACGACGTTCACGAGATCGTCGGCGCCGGCTGCGACATGGCGTTCGACGGCGATCTTCAAGTCGCGATCCTGCTGTCGCAACGGCTGATCGGACCCAAACAATGGACCAAGTAGAGGAGGTGATGCTTGCTGGACCGGCGCGACTTCGTGCGGCAGCTTTTGATCGACCGCGGCGACCTCCTGATCGTGCCGGGGCTCGGCGCCGCGACCTATGACGTCGTCGCGGCCGGCGACCACCCGCTGAACTTTTATCTGTGGGGCGCGATGGGCGGCACCGTCATGATCGGCCTGGGGCTGGCACTGGCGCGGCCGGATCGCCGCGTCGCCGTAATCACTGGCGACGGCGACATGCTGATGGGCTTGGGCGGTCTCGCCACCATCGGCGTCAAGCAGCCGGACAATCTCGTCATCGTCGTGCTCGACAACGGCCATTACGGCGAGACAGGCATGCAGCCAAGCGCGACCGAGGCGGGCATCGATCTCGTCGGCATGGCGCTGGCTTGCCGCTTCAAGGAGGCGCGCTCGGTGTCAAGAATCGAAGAGATACCGGGTGTCCGCGCGCTGCTGCATGCTGGTGAAGGTCCGATCCTCCTTCACGCCAAGATCAAGCCGGAAGACGTCCCGCGCGTGCTGCCGCTGCGCGACGGGCACGCGATCAGGCGGCGATTCATGGACGCATTGAATTCCGTCTGACCGACGCACAGCTAGCGCCGCAGTCCCAGATAGGCCTGCGCGTCACTTCACGTTGGCATAAAGGCCCGAGGCTTTCACGACGGCGAGGCCATCGGCACGGTCGGCGACAAGCTCCTTGGCGAACTGGTCGGCCGACTCCAGGACCGGCTTCAGGCCGCGATTGATGAGAAACCGCTCCTGGAAATCCGGCTTCGATTCAACCGCGACGATCGCCGTGTTCAGCTTGTCGATGATCAGCTTCGACATGCCGGCCGGCGCGAAAATGCCGAAGAAGGCCGCCGCAATGTGCTCCCTGTAACCAACCTCCCGGAAAGTCGGAATCTCGGGCGCCAGCGGCGAACGTGAATCACCGTCGGTCGCGAGTCCTATGATTTTGCCGTCGCGGAGGAACGGCACCAGGTTGCCGATGCCGAAAATCGCGATCTGGGCCGTGCCGTTGAGCATGCTGTTGACGGCGTCGCCGCCGCCCTTGAACGGCAGGCGGACGATGTCGGTGCCGTTGGTTTTGTTGAACTCTTCCATAAAGGCGACCTTCGACAGCGACGGCGCCATGTAGTTGAGGGTCTTGGGCCTAGCCTTCGCCAGCGCCGCCAGATCCGCGAACGATTTGACGCCGAGCGATGCATTTACCGCAAACATCTGCGTGAGATAATAAGGCCGCGCGATTGGCAACAAGCTTTTCGCCGGATCGAAGTCCGACGGCTGGATCAGCGGGTTGATCACGATCGTCTCGCCGGGAAGGATGCAGATGGTATAGCCGTCGGCCGCGGCGTCGGCGCAGGCCTTGGCGCCGATCGTGCCTTCGGCCCCGACGCGGTCTTCGACCACGATCGAAGTGCCGAGCGCGGGACCGAGCTGGTCGGCCAGCGCGCGCATGAACAGATCGCTCAATCCGCCCGGACCCTGCGACGCAATCGCCTTGATCGGCCGCGACGGGTAGTTCTCCGCGGCGGCCGACACCGACGGCGCCAACGAGACAACGAACGCGACAACGACCGGCAACCGCCGCATGATGTCCTCCAGCGTGGCATTTGTTTTTTGATCGGGTAACAATGCCGCGGCAGCTTCCGGTCGGGCAAGCGGCGTAACCGCGCAGCGGTCGCCGGCCTGGCGGCGACGGTGCACGCGGACGGCGGAGTAAGACGTGTCCCATTACCAGATAAAGGTCGAGAAAGGCGTCACGGTGCGGATGCGGGACGGCATTCGTATTTCGCTATGTGTTTATCGCCCGGATGCCGACGGCCGGTTTCCGGCGCTGTTTGCGGCTTCGCCCTACCAATATGAGATGGACGAGGTGCCGGCCTATCCGCTGTTCCTTTGGCGCGAGACCGGCCCGATCGAATGGTATGTCGGCCAGGGCTACGCCTATGTCCACGCCGACGTGCGCGGCGCGGGGCAATCCGAGGGCGAGTTCGAATTTATGGGGCCCAACGAGCAGCAGGACTATCTCGAGTTGATTGCCTGGATCGTCCGCCAGCCGTGGTGCAACGGCCGTGTCGGTGGCATCGGTCAGTCGTATTACGCGATGGCGCAGTGGCTGATGGCGACCTACAATCCGTCCGGACTTGTCTGCATTGCGCCCTACGACGGTCTGGTCGACCAGTATCGCTGCTCGAATTATCACGGCGGCATTTACTGCTCCTATCGCTCGGTCTGGTACACGTCGCTGCGCGCCGACAATCAGCACCGTCTCGCCGGACGGCACGGCCGGCCGCCGATGAAATTCGATCTGGTCGGCGCCATCATCGACCATCCGCTCGACGATGATTTCTGGCGGGTGCGCTCGCCCTATTGGCGACTCGACAAGATTAAGTGTCCGGTGCTGTCGATCGGCCATTGGGGCAAGATGGGCCTACACCTGCGCGGCAATATCCTCGGCTACGAGGAAGTCACGGCGCCGAAAAAACTCGTCGTCACCGGCGCCCGCAATACCTTCGAAGCGCACCGCATGTTCGACCAGATCGAATTTCACGAAAACGAACTCAAGCCGTTCTACGACCTGCACCTCAAGGGCGCGAACAACGGCTTCATGGACAGCGCGGCGGTGAAGCTCTACGTCCGCGGCGCCAATGTCTGGCGCGCGCAGGACGACTGGCCGCCGCGGCACGCGACCCCCGTCGCCTATTATTTGCGCCGGGGCCCCTCAGGCAGCGTCACCTCGCTCAACGATGGCGCCCTATCGACGGAAAGGTCGGCAGCGAACGAGCCGCCGACCAGCTACACCTATCCGGACTGGGAATGGGTCAACGGCGTCGCGGTGATCGGCCCGGATGGCCGCGTGGATCCGGTGCGGCGGGTTCTGACCTTCGTCAGCGCGCCGCTTGAGGCCGATCTCGAAGTGACCGGACCAATCCTGCTCAAGCTCTATGCGTCATCGACCGCGATCGACACCCAGTTCATTGTCAAGCTGACCGACCAGCATCCGCAAGATTCGACGTCGCGCGCCGAAGGCGAGCGGCCGGCCTATACGCCGGTGTCAAAAGGCTGGTTGAAAGCCTCGCATCGGGAGAAAGATGCGGCACGCTCGAAGCCGCAGCGCCCATTCTACACCCATAACAATCCGCAGCCCCTCACGCCCGGCCAAACCTACGAGTTCGACATTGAGGTGCTGCCGATCGCTTACGTATTCCGGAAAGATCACCGCATCCGACTTGAACTCGCCAATGGCGACTCGCCGGCGACCGACGGCGTATTCAGCCATCCCTATCATCCGTCGCTGATCGGCACCGACACCATCCACCACGACGGCGCCCACGCTTCATGCCTCATCCTGCCGGTCGTGACGACGCGCTGATGCCGCAACCGGCCACGATCATACGCGACCCGACGCCGGCCGATGAGCCGGCATGGCGGCAGCTATGGTCGCAGTACAACGCGTTTTACCAAGCCAGCATTCCGGAGGCCGTAACGGCGCAAACCTGGCGGCGGATGCTCGAACCCGGATCGCCGATGTTCGGTCGGCTCGCCGCCGGCGATGGAGAGATTGTCGGCTTTAGCGTCAGCGTACTGCACGACAGCAGCTGGACGATAGCGCCGGTCTGTTATCTCGAGGACCTGTTTGTCGGGCCAAAATTCCGCGGCCGCGGCTGCGGACGATTGCTGATTCAGGATCTGGTGGAACGGGCCAGGGCCGAAGGCTGGTCGCGGCTTTATTGGCATACCCGGGCGAGCAATCCGGCGCGGCCCCTCTACGATGAATTTGCCAAGGTGGACGATTTCGTCCGGTACCGGCGAACCCTCCCGGACGTGATTTAGACCACGGCGAGGGATTTACGCCGCGGTTTTCGCCGCGCGTTTCACCGCTTCGATGATTTCCGGATAGGCGGCGCAGCGGCAGAGATTGCCATTGAGGTAATCGCGGATATCGTCGTCGCTCGGATCGGGGTGCGCTTCAAGCAATTGCTGCGTCATCATCACGAAGCCCGGCGTGCAGAAGCCGCATTGGAACGCGCCGCAGTCGATGAAAGCCTGCTGCACATTGGAGAGCGAACCGTCGGCGTCGAGATGTTCGACCGTGGTCACGGCCTTGCCGTCGGCCCACACCGCGAAATAAAGGCAGCCGGACACCGTCTTGCCGTCAACCAGCACTGTGCAACAGCCGCAGAGCCCCTGGCCGCAGCTTTCCCGCGCACCGAACAGGTCGAAGCGCTGCAACAGCTCGACCAGGTTGCGGTGCGGCTCGATCAAGGTCGAGACCTTCTCGCCGTTGAGCGTGAAATTAACGGTGCGCGCGGTCATCATTCGTCCTCGAGCGGCCGGCCGGCTTTGGCACGCAGCGCCCGCAGCACCGCTTCGGCGGTGATCGGCAACTCCATGATGCGCACGCCCACCGCGTCGTGGATAGCGTTGGCGATGGCCGGCGAGACGCCGAATGTGCCGGACTCGCCGAGCCCCTTGGCGCCGTACGGCCCGGAATGCTGCTCGGCGGCGACGAGTTCGTTTTCCATCGGCGGAATATCGCCGATGCCGGGGATCTTGTAGTCGGCGAGCGACGCATTGGTAACCTGGCCGCCGTCGAGCTGCATGGCCTCGGTGAGCGTGAAGCCGAGCTGCATGATGACTGCGCCGGACAGCTGCGTGCGCGCTATCGCAGGATTGATCGGCTTGCCGCAATCCGCGGCGTTGACCAGCCGCAAAACGCGCAGGCGGCCGGTTTCGGTATCAACCTCCACTTCGGCGCCGGTGCCGGCAACCATCCAAAACGGCGTGACGTTATCCGACAGGCCGGTCTTCGGATCCGGCGACTTGTAGCTCGGCACATAGCTTGCAGTACCGATCACATTGCCGGCCTGCATGCCATAGCGTTTCTTGAACACTTCGGCGGGCGGATAATTGGTGCCCTCGGGGAGCCCGGCTTCGGCGGCGAGTGCGCGCAATTTGGCGCGCGCGTCCTCTGCCGCGAGGCGCACCGCGGTGCCCATGTGGAACAGCGATCGAGACCCAAGCGTGCCCATGTCGTAGGGCGTCACGTCGGTGTCTGGCGCGACGACGCGCACGGTTTCCGCTTTGACATCGAGCACCTCGCCGACGATTTGCGCAAATGCCGTATCCGAGCCTTGCCCCATATCGACCGTGCTTTTGTAGAGATAGACGCTACCATCGGCGGAAACGTTGACGATGGCCACCGATGTGGTCGGGGAGATCGACGCTTTCAATCCAATGGCAATGCCGCGGCCGCGGCGCACGGTTCCGCTGCCGCGATCGAACGGCGCGTTCCAGTTCATGCGCGCGGCAAGCGTATCGAGCACTTGGCCGATCGCGGCGTCACCTAGCACCGTGCCGCTGGCGTGCGGGCGGCCGTCGCGCAAGAGATTTTTCCTGCGAAATTCGATCGGATCGATGCCGAGCTCGCGCGCAATCAGATCGGTGTGGCTCTCGTGACCCCAAACCAGCTGAGGGACGCCGAAACCGCGCAGCGCGCCCGCCGGCGTGCGGTTGGTATAGAGCGCGTAGGAATCGATGCTGACGTTTTCGATGTCGTAGGGACCCGCCGCGCTGAAGCCGGACTTTTGCGCCACGCGCGGGCCGATATCGGCATAGGCGCCGCCGTTCCAAAACACTTCGCAGCTGCGCGCCACCAAGCGGCCGTCACTACCGACGCCGCTCTTGATGCGGAACGTCGTCGGATGCTTGGTGATCATGTAGAACAGCTCTTCCATGGTCAGCGAGATCTTGACCGGGCGGCGCACCAGCATGGCCAAGGCGGCGACCAGGGGTTCGAGCTTGACATAGACTTTGGCGCCGTAGCCGCCGCCGAGATACGGCACTTTCACCCGCACCCGGTTCTCCGGCCAGCCGAACAACCGCGCGATTTCGATACGGACGAACGACGGCGTCTGGTTCGAGGTATGGATCGTCAGCCTTTCGGCGGCCGGCTCGGCGATGGCGACGTGGGGTTCGAACGGCACGTGCAGACATTGCTGGGTCTTGAAGGTGTGCTCGAAGACCCGCGCCGCGCCGGCGAAGGCTTTATCGACGTCGCCCCGCCGCAGATGGTAGTCGAGCGCCACGTTGGTGCCCTTGCGGCCTTGCAGATGTTTCAGATCCGCAAAAGTGCCGGCGGGCCGCAACACCTCGTGGACCAGCGTATCGGGCTGCATGGCCTCGACTTCATCGTACACCGCCGGCAGCTCCTCATATTCGGCCGCGATCATTTGCGCGGCGCGCTCGGCGACATGGGGATCGCTGGCCAGCGCCACCGCCACCGGCTCGCCGACGTAACGCACTTTTTCGAGCGCCAGGATCGGCTGGTCGTGGAACGCCGGCCCGTAATAAGGTTCGGGAATCAATCTGCGGATGTCTTCGCCGGTGACGACGCGATGCACGCCGGGCAGTTCCCGCGCCGCCTGCGTATCGATGCTGCGAATGCGGCCGTGCGGCACCGTGGCGCGGAACACCTTGCCGTAGAGCATGCCCGGAAGGCGCAGATTGTGGGTGTATTCGGCGCGCCCGGTCACCTTGGCGCGCACTTCAAGGCGCGGCAGATCCCGCCCGACCTGGTTCATGACCGCCTCTCGTCTTCGTCCAGCGCCTGACGCACGGCACGTCGCAGATAGACGCGGAGGAGTTCGCGCTTATAGGCCGCCGAGCCGTGGGCGTCGGCGAGGATCGAAGCCTCCGCGGCCGCAGCGTCGCCGGCGCGCGTGAGCACCGCATCGTCCGGCTCCGCGCCTTGCAAAATCTTCTCGGCGCTGGCCAGGCGGGTAACCTTCTCGGTCGCGGCGCTGACCACCACGATCGGATCGCGCAATGCGCCGTCGGCGAGCGCGAACGACACCGCGACGCCGAGCGCCGGCCAGTCGTCGGCCGAACGCAAGGTGACCTTCACATATGCGGTCTTGCGTCCGTCGGGTTTCGGCACGGTTACGGCGGTAATGAGCTCGTTTTTTTCCAACACGGTTTCATAATAGCCGACATAGAGCGCTTCGAGCGGCAGTGTATGCTCGCGGTTCGGTCCGGCGATGGTGACGCGGGCGCCAAGCGCGGCCAACACCGGCGGCAAATCCATGTGCGGATCGCCATGGGCGAGCGCGCCGCCGACGCGGGCGACATTGCGCACGCGCGGATTCGACAATCGGCGCAGCGACCGCTTCAGCACCGGAAACCGGGCGCCGACGTTGGCGTCATGCTCCAGTTCGCTCAGCGTCGCCATGGCGCCGATGTGCAATTCGCCGCCGTCGGCGACGCCGATGCGCGCAAAGTGAGGCTCGATGCGGTGCAGGCAGACGAGGCAAGTCGGCTGAAACACCCCGGCTTTCATCATCAGCATCAGCGCGGTGCCGCCGGCCACCGGACGGACCATCGGCTGCTCGGGATCGAGCAGCGCTATCGCCTCTTGCAGCGATGCCGGCTCCGTCATTTCGAATGGCATCATCGCGGACGTTCCATGCTCAAGACGTGATCGGCGATCTCGGCGCGCGTGCCGACCCAGATATCCGGCGCTGACATCGCTTTGCCGACAATCTCTTCATAATAGTGTGCGCCGCGATGATGGCCGAAAATATGGGCGTGGCTGGTGACGTCGATGATGCGAAGCTCGTCCTTGCCGGCGCGGGCGATGTCGATCACTTCGTCGAATGAGTCCAGCATCATGCGCGGCGAATGACCGTATTTCATCGAGGGCATGTCGTTGACGTCATAGGACAGCGGAATGGCGACGATGCGGTTGTTGCCGTAGTTAAGGACATAAGGCAGGTCGGCGTTGAAAACGTCGCCATACCAACGGTAGCCGACCTCAGCGAGCAGCCGCGGCGTCGTCAATTTCGAGGTGCCGCGCGGCGACAGCCAGCCGACGATTTTGCGGCCCGACGCCTGTTCCAAAAGCTTCGTGCAGCGTTCGATATTCTTGCGCTCCTCGTCGTCGGAGAGCAGCGCCGGGATCACATCCATCGCGTAGGAATGCGAAAACACTTCATGGCCGCGGTCGGCGATTGCCTTCACCGTGTCCGGCGCGCTTTCGGCGACGATGGCGTTAACCATGACGCTCGCTTTGGCGCCGTGACGGGCAAAACCGTCCATCAGCCGGTGGATGCCGACTTCCACGCCGTAGGCGGCCCACGAGATCGCCATGGTGTCGAGGACGCCGGCCGGCAGCGGATTGCCCATCGGACTAATGCCGGGCGCCTTGCCGTCCGACCAGGCTTCGAGGCAGACGTTGAACACCACGGCAATGCGCTTGCCGCTCGGCCAATTCCAGTCCGGCTTATTTCTCATAGCCCGGCTCTCCGCCGGAGCCGACTTTAATCACAGGAAGGTTCGCCGCGTCGAGGCGTTCGCGTCCACGCGATCTGCGGCGCGGGCCGCGGGCTCATGAACCAGGCACCGGCAACCACAGCGAGCGCGAGCAGCGCCGGCGCGACGGCGAGCACGATATTGGCGGCGGCAACCGCCGCGGCGGCGGCCCAGCCGATCGACGAAAATGCCTCGGCGAAAGTGGCCAGCCGCGAGGACACCTGGCGGCGGCGAAACTGACTGCGCTTGGCTTGGCTGCGGAACCAGAGCTGGATCGCGGTCGCCGCCGCCGCGGCCACGCCGATGCCGGCAGCGGTGACCAGTGCGTGCCACGCCGAGGCGATGGCAAGAATCGCGACAAGCGGCGCAAAAATCGCGGCGATGACGCCAATCACCGCCTCGATCTTCGCCCGGATGACGAAACGCGGCGGCACCGGCGCCGCGGCAACCAGATCGGGGGCATCCTCGCCGGAAATCGCCAGCCAAGCGAGCCCGCCAGCGAGCTGGCCTGCCGCCATGACCAGCACGGGCACCAGCAATTGATAGGCGCCATTGCCGCCGGCAAAGCTGCGCCACAACAGAACGGCCGGCGGAATGAGGTAGAGCATTTGCATCAGCGTCTGCGACACCAGCCAGGGATCGCGCCGCAGCAGCATCCATTCCTTGCGCCGGAGCGCGCGTCGCGGTGACGTCGGCCGAAAACCTCTTGTCGACCGGGCTTGCGCGTTCGACGCGGCGCCGGCACCCGCTGCGGTAACCGCATATTCGCCAAAGTGCGGTGCAACACTAAAGATGGCGGCTGCGAGTAACGCCAGACTGAAGGAAATTACGCCGACCAGCGCTACGCCGTCGCCAAGCGCGGCGCGCGCCGGCCACCAGAGGATGCTTCCGGCATCCGGCAAAAGCGCGAGCAAACTCTGCGACTGTAACACCGACTGCCGCGAAATCGTCCCGTAGGACAGGATCGCGGCCACTTGCAGGCCGATTACGAAGGCAGCGCCGATCACCGCGGCAACGACCTGAGCGACAAACCGTGTGCGTTTGGCGCCGATGACACGGAATAGCGCGACCGTCAGCCCGACCGCAAGCGCAGTCGCGGCAGCGCCCATCGCGATAATCAGCCCGTAGGCGCCCATCCACCTCAAGCCGCCGCGAACAATCAGCACATCGATGAACGGCGCAGCAAGCGGAAGCGCCATCGCCGCCATGGACAATGCCACCGTGGCGATGCGCACGGCAAAGAGTCTGGCGACGACCGCCGGCGAAGCCAGAATAAGATCGAGGTCGGAGCGCGAATAGAAGGCGCGGGTGGTGGATTCCATCGCCTGCGAAACCATCAGCAGCCACGACAGCAGCAGGCAGGCGCTGATTGCGACCAAGGTCGTCTGGTCGGGCGTTGCCGCGGCATGGCCGCCGACCACCCAATAAGCGACGAAATGCATGAAGATGATAAATATTGCGACGGCGACGACGGCGCGGCCCACGCGCTCGCGCCGCCCGGCGGTGATCATGGCGAGCCAATCGCGCCAAGCGAGCCGCCACTCGTGCGCGGCGAACCAGCCGGCGCTTCCGGATCGGGCGATCATGCCGCTGCGGCCGGCGCCGCGACCAGCGCAAGGAATGTGTCTTCGAGGCTTGCGCTGGTATTAGCGGAAACCTGTTTGCCCGCCCTGAGCCGCAACTCTTCGAGCGTGCCCTCGGCGATGAGCTTGCCGCGGGCGATGACGCCGATGCAGTCGGCCATGCGTTCGGCGACTTCGAGAATGTGCGTGGTCATGATGACGGTGCCGCCGGCGCTGACGCGTTCGCGCAAGACGCATTTGACCTGGCGGGCCGAGCCGGCATCGAGCCCCGTCAACGGCTCGTCGAGAATGATGACGCGTGGGTCGTGCACCAGCGCACCGGCGAGCGCCACTCTCTGGCGCATGCCTTTGGAGAAGGTTTCGCAGCGTTCGTGCGCGTGCGATGCAAGTTCGAGCCGGCCGAGAAGGTCCTGCGCGCGCAAACGCGCATAGGCCGGCTCGACGTCCCACAAGCCGGCGATGAATTCGAGGTATTCCAGCGGCGTGAGCTTGTCGTAGATCATCGGCTCGTCTGAGACCCACGCCATCAGCCGCTTCGTCGCCACCGGATCGGCCAGCGCATCGATGCCGGCGACGCGGATGATCCCGGCATCGGGCCGTAAGAGGCCGGCGATCATGCGCAGCGTCGTGGTCTTGCCGGCGCCGTTGGGACCGAGCAGCGCGTAAAACTCGC
>Ga0187783_10000835_pt1 | contig 22663 bp, 21 predicted proteins | sample 1015_SJ02_MP02_2_FD_132471 | JGI IMG/M metagenome (GOLD analysis project Ga0187783, IMG submission 132471) | Tropical peat soil microbial communities from peatlands in Department of Meta, Colombia - 1015_SJ02_MP02_20_MG | ecosystem: Environmental > Terrestrial > Soil > Wetlands > Peat | place...
GAGCGAGTTTTGCGCCAACGCTGGGTATAACCGGAAGTATGCCATCCGGCTGTTGAATGGACCGCGGCCCGGGAAGCCGTGGAGACCCCCGCGGCGGCGTGGGGTGAGCTATGGCCCACCCACACTGGCCGTGCAGCACCATCCAGGTGACCGCAGACGTCTACGGACACATGCTGGCGGGCGCGAATGTGGCGTGCGTCGATAGGCTCGACGCTCTAACAAACCTGCAACTTTCTGCAACCCAGGTGCAACCGCAAGAGAGTGACGAACAGAATGCTCTCGCGGAAGTTGTTGATTTGATTGGTGCCGGCGGGGGGAATCGAACCCACGGCCTAGGGATTATGAGACCCTCGCTCTGCCACTGAGCTACGCCGGCACGCAAGCGATAATCAATCGTCGATGCTACGGTGCCGCTCCGCGCAGTGTCAAGGCTACTGGGGATAGGCAGGATCGGTACTTGCCGTGTTAGTCTGGGTGTGCCTGCCTCATGAGGGCTTCGATTTCATCAGCTGTGCGGGGGAGCCGCCCCGTCAGCAGTCGGTAGCCATCTGGAGTAACCAGCACGTCATCCTCAATTCGTACGCCGAGATTTTCTTCAGGGATGTAAATCCCCGGTTCGACCGTAATCACCATTCCCGGTTCCAGTGGGCGCGAGCGATCACCCGGATCGTGCACATCGAGACCGAGATGATGGCTCACGCCGTGCGGATAATAGCGTCCGAGCGGACGCCCTTCTTTGTCCTTACCGTGTGAATTGATGTAGTTGGTGACGATCTGCTGCAGGCTGCCCTCGGGGCCGTATAGTACGGCGCCCGGCTTCACGGCCGCCAGTGCGGCATTCTGTGCACCAAGGACGATGTCGTAGATTTCTCGCTGACGTGCGGTGAACTTGCCATTGGCAGGTAGAGTCCGCGTGATATCCGCGGCGTAGCCTCCGTATTCACCGCCCACGTCGATCACGACCAAATCACCGTCTCTAATTTCACTATCGAGCGCGCTGTAATGCAGCACGGTCGAATTGAAACCCGCGCCGACAATGGGCGCGTACGCCTCTCGTGAGCAGCCACCCCATTCGTGAATTTCCTTCATGCGCGCGGCGATCTGATATTCGAACAGCTCCGAGCGCATGCTCTTCATGGCATCGAGATGCGCGTCGACCGAGACGTCGATTGCTTTCTGGATTAGCGCCAACTCGCCGTCCGACTTCACCTGGCGCATGGCATATAGCGCAGGAGCCATATCCTTGAGATTCGACTGAGGGATCGCGGCGCGGATGAGCGCCACAGAGTCTGCGAAGTGCGGATAGCCGTCCTCGTTCTTGGGCGGCAAGATCGTATAAAAGTCTGGAAAGGTCTTGGCGAGTTTGGTGAGATCGCCAGGCAAGTTGGCGATCGGCGCGACGGCTTGAAAGCCCATCTTCTCGGCGACGCCCGGGTCATCAGGTCCCAGCTTTGGGCCGTCCCACTTTTCCTCGGTCCGATCGCGCGGAGGGAGATAGAGAACTTCGTGGAACCCTTCGGGAGGCGCGCCCGCCGGTGAATTGGGAATCAGCAGCAGCGCTGCGCCGGGCTCATTGTGACCACTCAGGTAGTAGAAGCTCGGCTCCTGGAAAAAGATCGACACTTCGGAGGTGTCTTCGTGGCCAGTGTAGCCATAGAGCACGACGGGCCCGTCAACCGCCGCGCGCAGCTTCTCGCGCCGCGTCTGATAGTCGAGGTTTGGCTGACGGAACCTTGCCTCCGCAAGGCCCGAAATGCAGACAGGCACGAACGCCAGAACCAACGCCACCCGGGATAGTTTATTCCTAGAACGCAGTAGGTGTTCCATGTTCGTGTCGCTTGGCCGATACTCTCTTTTTCAATGGCCTATCGGAACCGCCTTGGAGGCGGACAAAATCATCAAAAGCCACGGGCCCCTGAGGACGCACGGTGCACTTTCGCAGTTGCGGCTGGGGCGGCGAGCGAGGCTTCGGCTCGCCCTGCTTCCAATCTCAGGCTGAATCCTCCCTGCCCAACAGTCAACGGCACGAGCGTTGCGTCCGCGGTGCCAGGGGCGAAGAGGCGATCGATGCGGGTTTGGGCGAGGGACATCACCCCAGTATAGAGATAGCCCCAGACGAAAAGAATAAGGAAGGGAAGGGTCGCGTAGTTCTCCATCTGGATGGAATAGAGTACCGCAGCAGCGAAATAAGTTCCGAGCGCGAGTTCGATATAGGGCATGAGGCCGGCGCTTTTGTGATAGCTCTTCTGAACCCACGCATGGCGATCCCTTCGGCCCGCTTCGACTCTGTATTTCGGCGTGCGCACAAATTCCGATTTCACGCCGAAGATGGCTTCGATCACGGCGACCGCGTTGCGCACCGAGAGCCCAATGCCCAACGCCATCACGAAAGGCAAATACCAAAAGGTCCGCTTCCACGTTCGTGGAAAAAACGCGCGCTCGGCCGCAAGGTAAAACGACGAAATCGAACAGGTCGAGGCGATAAACAGCGGCAGATCGATCGTCAGCACCTGAAACCATCCTTGATAGAAGCGTACGATCATTGCAGGCAGCAAAATGATGGAGAGGAAAATCATAAGCGGATAGCTGATGTTGGCTGTGAGGTGAAAAAACGCCTCCGCTTTGACGGCGCCCGGAGCGTCGCTGCGTAGCAGGGGCGGTAAGATTTTTTTCGCGGTCTGCATCAAACCCTTGGCCCAACGCGCCTGCTGGGCTTTGAAGGCATTCATTTCGACGGGTAATTCCGACGGACATTCAATTTCAGGCAGATACAGAAACCTCCAGCCGCGCATCTGGGCACGATAGGAAAGGTCGGTGTCTTCGGTCAGGGTGTCGTGCTGCCAGCCGCCGGCGTCCTCGATCGCCGATCGCCGCCAGATACCGGCGGTGCCATTAAAGTTGAAAAACAGGCCGCTGCGAAAGCGCGACGAGTGCTCGATGGCGAAATGGCCGTCGAGCAAGATCGCTTCTACTTCGGTGAGCTTCGAATGGTTGCGGTTCACATAACTCCAGCGCGTCTGCACCATCGCGATGTTGGGCTCGGTGAAAAAATACGGTACCGTGCGCCTGAGAAAATCGGCCGGCGGAATGAAATCGGCGTCAAAAATGGCGACCAGTTCGCCCGCTGCCGACTTCAACCCTTCCTGTAGCGCGCCGGCCTTGAAACCCTTCCGATTGCCGCGATGCAGGTAGGTTATCCGGACGCCAAGCGCCTGGTGATGTTCCACGGCATCGCGCGCCACCCCCTGCGTTTGGTCAGTGGAGTCATCGAGGACCTGAATGTCGATTAGTTCTCGTGGGTAATCGAACTGTACGACCGCATCGATAAGCCGCTCGATCACATAGCGCTCGTTGTAGATCGGCAGTTGTATCGTCACCTTGGGCCATGCGGCTACGCTCGGAGGTGGACCGGGAACGTTTTTGCGGTTCTTGTAGAAATTGTAAACGAGCTGGTAGCGGTGAATCCCGTACATGGCCAGAATTGTCATCACCAAAAAGTACGGGAGCATGACGGCGAGATCGAACGCGTTCACTTGATAAAGGCCGTGGAAGGTAGGATCGACCAGCTTCCGCCAGTATTGCGACAGGCCAGCGCCGTCCACAGCTAGCATGGCCAGATTGTAGAATGGCGCGAACATGAGCCTGATCTCTGTTTACCAAATCGAACGCCAGGGATTCCCGCGAACCCGCCCAGGTGAAGGATGATTATACGGTTGCGCCGCGCCGTGTCAACGCTACTACGCCGCCATGGCGAAGAATGCTTTCTTACGGGATGCGCATGCCACTGTGAGCACACGACTCAAACACTGACAGCAGGTTAGAGAGCCCGAGCAGACTCCGGATGGACGGGTTGTAATTCGCTAGCAGGAAATTGCAGTTGGCCTTTTTTGTCGAAATGTACAGCGCGACGAGCGCTCCCAAGCCGGAGCTGTCCATGCGTGCAACGCCCTTCAGGTCGAGGATCACGCTTTTGGCAGTTGGTATCAGGCTGCGCACGTGGGCCTTGAGCTTGTCGGTGTGCTCGATCGTCAATGGGCCGGTGCATTCGACGACCGTGGCGTCTTCCCAACGGTAGGTCCGCAACGCTAGTCCAGAAACCGGAAGGCCGGTGGGGTTGGTTGACATCTGACTCCCCTAGTTGGATCAAAACTATACACTGAAATAGTGGGTGTGGGTTGTCGAAACCTGAAGCGCGGTTGCGACTGGGATCCAAAAGGTGTTCCTCTTGATTCCGACCGAGAGCCATTAGATAATCCGGCTGGCGAGGAGCCTCCTGGTCGTCCCCCGCGGCTCTCCGGCCCGATGCGAAGGAAGGCCCAGTCCTTCGGCAAGTACGGGAGGATCGCCTGAACCGCCGTTGAATCCCCCGGTTCAGTATTCGTGCTCCTTAGGAAAAACCCATGTACACCACCTTCTTTCGTTTTTTTGACCTTCACGAGAACCCATTCAACATTAACCCCGATCCCAGCTATTTATACCTCGATCAAAGAATCCAAACTGTATTGGACAACCTGGCGAGCGGCATTCAGGCGCGCAAAGGATTGATCGTGCTGACAGGTGAACCTGGCACGGGCAAAACGACCCTCATCAACAGGCTGATCGAGTGGCTACAGGAGCAAAAAATATCCACTGCGTTCATCTTTAACCCACATCTCGAGTTGAATGATCTGTTTGATCTGCTTTTTGCCAATTTTGGAATCCCGACGGGGCCACGCCATGCCGGAAATCCATGGACCCGATTAAATCACTGGTCCATTGAGCAATACCGCAGGGGCAGAAATGCGGTAATCATTCTAGACGAGGCGCAAGGCCTACCCATCCCCTTGCTCGCCGAGATTCGTCTGTTGCTGAATCACGAGATAGCAAACCAGTGCCTGATACAAATCGTGCTTTCAGGACAGCCGGAGTTGGAGGCGAAACTCAAGAAGCCTGAGCTGCGCCAGATCCGCCAGCGCATAGGTTTGCGATGTCAGACGACGGCGCTGACGCTGGAGCAAGCCCACGGATATATCCGCAAGAGAATCCAGTTAGCCGGCGGGTTCAGTGAGAATGTGTTTGTTCCGGAAGCCATCGAAACGACCTACCACTATTCGCAGGGAATTCCGCGTGTCATGAACCTGCTTGCCGAACAGGCGATGATTCGGGCGTACTTGGAGCAGACTCAACTGATTTCGGTTTCTATGGTGGAGGAGGCCGCGAGGCACCTGCAATTCGATGACGCGAAGCCGGTACCTGGTCGGATGAGTTTGGCAGGAAGTGATTTAGCCATCGGCTTGTCCGCTCGACTGGACGATCCGACAGCGGCGCTCAAGCTCACCACAGAAGAGCGAAAGGGCCTTCCAGTCGTAATGCCAGTCGTCCGGGAGAGTGTGCGGCGGATCGTGTTCGAGACCGCGACCTCCGAAGGCGCGGCACTGGGCTCCGAGCTTCTGCACGCCTCACCCGCCAAAGTAGAAACCACCCCAAATCCAGTTTCGCAAATCCGATCCAAAACGGATTCGAGTCGGGACCTGATGGACGAATTGATTTTGTCGAGCTCGCCTGGTGTACTGCAACCAAAAGGCTTGCAACGGCGTGCAACGGTTTTCAGTTTCGAGAAGAACAGTAAGGCTTCGTTGAATCCACGCCAGGTCCTGCTTTCCTATCTGAGTTGGGGGCGCGGTAGCCTTCGAGCTGCGCTCGCCGTCCCTTGCCGTTGGATTTCTCGAGGGAAGGGAGAAGTCTTGGCTTTCATGAGGTCGCGGGCGTGGCAAACAAGCCTGCCATCTACACTTCGGTGGCTTCGGCGACGTGTCCTGACCCAGCTTCCGCATGGCAGTTCGTTCAGCAGGAGTGACCTTCTCAAGATGGCAAAATCGATGATAAGGCAAACAAACATTCAGTCCGCCCTCCGTTGGCTCCAACAGCCTCTTCCGACTTTGAAACTACATCGCCGAGCCGGCCGCTAAGGCTCAGGTGCTGTTTTGGCGTATGCCTTGGGGTACAATCGGTGCGGGTGGGGCCGGTAGCTCAGATGCATAGAGCGTCGCACTCCTAACGCGAAGGTCGCGGGTTGGACTCCCGCCCGGCCCGCCAGCCCAAGTTTCCTTCCTCGATCGATGTTCTGGGTGGCACGATTCGCCGCGGCGCTCCGACATGTTGCTCCTTTGGCATCCTGTTGAGAAATTCCGACTCTAGGCACTGTCGCCGGTGCTAGCCTTCCCGGTCAGCGGAGCCATTCAGAACACGCCATGTTTTCCGGTTGCAACCGGTTGCTTAGCGTTGCCTGCTTTCTTTCGCCACTTCTGTTGGAAGCCGCGCTCGGCGGCTGCTCAGCGCGAATGGGGCCGAAGACTCTTCCGGCCGATCGTTTCGACTACTCCAGCGCGCTCACGCGTTCGTGGAAAGAACAAATGCTGCTGAACTTGGTGAAGATCCGCTACGTGGATCCACCTTTGTTTCTGAATGTGCAGCAGGTCGTCCAGCAATACACTCTGGCAGGCTCCGGTTCAATCGCTGCTCCGGGTTGGACGGGCAATACTAGCATTGCTCCGGCAGCGTCTGCAGCCGGCAGTTGGGCCGAAAGCCCCACTATCACTTACAGTCCCATGAGCGGTGAGCAATTTACGAAAAGCATCTTGCGACCGGTGTCGCCCACGGATCTGATGTCGCTGGTGCAGGCCGGTTGGCCCATCGATGTGGTTTTCGGGATCGCGGTGAGATCGATCAACGGACTCAATGCCGGCTCGAGAACGGCCCTGCTCAAGCGGCCCGGCGATCCTGATTTCTATCGAGTTATCTCGCTGTTGACCGAAATGCAGGCTTCTGATTCGTTCGGCATCCGCGTCGACCAGACGAAACCAGGCACTGGCACAGTTCTGGTGTTTCGCACTCAGCATGTTGGGGAATCCGAACTCGCAAATGCCAAGAAAGTTCGGGAGTTGCTGCACCTCAGCCCTGATGCTCAGGAGTTCAAACTCACCTTCGCGGCCGAGCAAATCGACGAAAAAGAAATCGCGATGCTCACGCGCTCCATGCTGGAAATCCTGGCGGAAGCCTCCGCTGGCGTCGAAATTCCTTCCTCTGACGTTGGCGAAGGTCGTGTGTTGAAGATGGATCTACCGGGTACGACTTCGGAGTCTGGGCCTAAAATTATGGTCCAGGTGCGTTCCTCTTCCTCGCGACCTGACTCCAATGAGGCGTTTGCAGCGGTTCCGTTCCGCAAGGGCTGGTTCTGGGTCGATGATCGCGATGTAGCATCGAAACGCGGACTTGGTTTTCTGATGCTTCTGTTTACGCTTGTCGAATCTGGGCCCACTGTGACGCCACCAGTACTTACAATTTCCAAGCCCTGATGCGCTCGGCGAAAGCCGCTCGCATCTGAAAAGTGACTTTTGTTTGCTTCTCTGTTCGGCCGCTTCTTCCTGCTGGTCTTCGTCTTTGTCCAGTCAGAATCGGGGTTGTATGCAGCGTAGGGCGGCCCCTGTGCATGCTGTGCGTCGCCGGACGGTGGCGAGGCTTGTGCGGTTTGCGCAGGTGTGAAAACCCTCATGTTGCTAAAACCCCCCAGCGACTTATGGTTTGCTGCATCGAACAGAAAATAGGTAAGGCATCGGTGGACCCTATCCACTTTGCTGCCAGGCGACGCTGTCCCGTTCAAATTTTGGCGTCGACCCTTTTCAGCAGAACAAAAGAGCGAAGCGCACAACCGGAGGCGCGTTTATTGCGGCGCCTTGGATTTAGAGCCGTGTCGTTTGGGCGGTGTTCCCTCGAACACGCGGTGATAGGTGATTTCCGTGACTTGGGGATCGCCTTTGTCGGGGACGATTTCGGAACGCGATACGTAGGTGTCCGTATCGATGCGCGTGATGGTATCCTGTTTTGGCGCTCCATCGACTGGGTTCACAAACACAATCGATTTCGCATCGGCGGTTTCCAGATGCAACGCAGTTGGCCCAGGTTTCTCCCAGGGTGTGAGCGCTGGCGTGAAATGTCGCAAATAGAGGGTGATGCCGCTGGCGTCCTCCACCAGGGCGAACAGTTCGAGCACGAGCGTTTTGTCGCCCTCGGCTAGCTGAAATGTGCCAAGCATGACCCCGGCTCTCGGTAGCGTCCAGGTCTGTTGCGCCAGTCGAGGTCCCCAGGTCCCCTGCCATCGACCGGCAAGCCAGCTCAAGTCAGCAAGCGTAGGCTGGGATCCGGGTACCGAGGACGCGCCTGGGGCCTGCGTCGCACGCTGGCCCGGCGTGGACGAGGTCCCCGCGCCCGTCGCTTGTTGCGCCATTAACGGCGCACCTAGCGAAGCGATGAACAGGGAGGTTGCCAGGATAAGGTGTAAGAAGCTGCGAGCCTTCATCGGCATATCGGCTTCCCTTTGAAAACATTCCCCGACAGCTTTGGGAACTCTAATCATCGAAAGCAGGAATCCCAAGATAGTGCACCCGGACTACTACCCTGCGCGTCCTAAGTACGGGAGTCGCGGTCGAGCAATCGCGGCAGGGGAAAACTTTGACGCTTCCGCATCCCTATACGATAATGCATTCTTACCTCATCCCGATGAAATTCCAAACAACGCTTACACTCGCACTCGCAGTTGGCTGGCTGGCCGCCGCACCTAAGGCTTGGACGCAAGTTTCCTTGCCCTCGCGGCCGCCCGCTATTGGCAGCCCGACCGAACAGGGTTCTCTGGCGGACGCCTATTTCTACTTTGCCGAGGGGCACTTAGAAGAGCTGCAATATGAACTCACAAGCGATGCACAGTCAGCAACGCAAGCCATTGAGTCCTATAAGAAAGCGCTGGCTATCGATCCGAACTCAGGCGTTGTCAAGGAACGCCTAGCGGAGATCTACGCGAAATCCCAGCACATTCGCGACGCGGTGATTGAGGCGCAGGAGGCGTTGCAGATCGATCCCACGAACGTGGACGCGCACCGGTTGCTGGCACGTATCTACGTGCGGTCACTGGGAGATCTCGAAGCGGGAGACGTGCAACAGGAGAATCTTACAAAGGCGATCGAGCAGTTCCAGGCAATTTTGAAGCTCGATCCCCGGGACACCTATTCGTCGCTGTGGTTGGCACGCCTTTACCGGTTCGAAAACAAGCACGACGATGCCGAACAGGTGCTGCGGGGCGTGATCAAGCAGGAGCCCGATAACGAGCCGGCCCTCGAGCAGCTGAGCCAGCTTCTCATTGACGAGGGCCGTTCGCAAGAGGTGATCGATCTGCTGACGCAGGCCGCCCGCGATGCGGCCTCGCCCGATCTCTACGATTTGCTCGGTGAAGCGTACTCGCAGCTTAAGAGCTACGCCAACGCAGAGGCGGCGTACCGCAAAGCCGTGGATGAGGATCCGGACGATCCGGGTCACCGCCATGGCCTGGCGCAAGCGCTGATGGCGGAGGAGAAATACGCGGCCGCGCTCGAGCAGTTCCAGAAACTCTCACAACTCGAGCCGGGCAATTGGGAAAACCCCCTACGCGCATCGCAGCTCCAGCGTCATCTGGGACAATTTGACGACGCGGCGTCGAGCCTTGCACGCGCCCGACAACTCGCACCAGGAAATCTGGAGGTTCTTTACAACGAAGCGTTGTTGGATCAGGACCAAGGCCGGTTTGACGACGCTGTGAAGATTTTGACAGATGCCATCGCAGGAATGAAGAACGAACCTGGAACCAATGCCAACGCGCTCAGCATACTGTACGAACTGCTCGGCCACGTTTATCGAGATCAGGGCAACTACCAGGCAGCCCTCGACGCCTTCCAGGAGATGGCCAAGGCCAATCCCGATGCAGCGAAGCACGCGCAGATGTTGGCAATTGATACCTACCGCGAAAGTCACGACCTCGATCGCGCCATCGCCGAAGCCAAGAAGGCGCTCAGTCAAGACCCCAAATCGGAGGAGGCCACGGTCACGCTGGCACTCCTCTATGGTGAAAAGTCGGAGACTTCCGAAGGGATGCAGCTTCTTGAGGGGCTGCTGAAGGGGACCGACGCAGACCAGGAGATTTATCTGGATATCGCCCAGGTTCAGGTGCGCGGGAAGAAGTTCAGCGAGGCGGAGCAGGCGGCGCTCAAGGCCCTACAAATGGCGCAGGACCCCAAAGAGCGTGAAACCGCTTGGTTTATGCTGGGCTCGATTTACGAGCGGCAAAAGAGGTATGACCAGGCCGAGCAGCAGTTTCGCAAAGTGCTCGAGGTAAATCCGAATAATGCCCCGGTGCTGAATTACCTTGGCTACATGCTAGCCGACCGAGGCATTCGCATCGAGGAAGCGACCTCTATGATCCAGCATGCGCTCAAGGAGGAGCCATCCAACGGCGCCTACCTCGATAGCCTTGGCTGGGCCTACTACAAACAGAATAAGTTTACCGAAGCCGAACAGTATCTCAGGAAAGCCGTCGAACGCGAGGGCCGCGACCCTACCATCCTGAGCCATCTCGCCGATGTGTACTTGAAGCTTGGCCAGAACGAGCGAGCAGCTGACCTGTTCGAGCGTTCCCTGGCCGAGTGGCAGCGAGTTCTGCCGGCGGACTACGAAGCCGATAAAGCCAACGAAGTCGAGGCGCAACTTAAGAACCTCAAACGCCGCCTGGCGCAGAAATCCTCTCCGGAGACAGCCAAACCGCAGTAAGCTCGCGCGGATGACCCCCGGGAAAAAAAGAAGCCTACGCCTGCGGGCGTTTGCCAAAATCAATCCTTGTCTCCATGTCCTCGGGCGTCGTCCCGACGGATACCACGAGCTGCGCACCATTTTTCAGACGATCTCACTCGCCGATACGCTAGAGCTTTCCATCATCACGCTGGATTCGGGCGGTGTCGAAATCTTCCTGAAGTCAAGCGATCCAACCCTGCCGCTCGGCCGCGGAAATCTTGTCGTGCGTGCCTTAGAGGCCGTCATTTCCGAAATCGGATTCCGAGGGAGCGTGTCCGCCTATCTCGAGAAGAAAATCCCTGTGGCCCGCGGTTTGGGCGGTGGCTCAAGCGATGCCGCCGCAGCGATGCTTGGTATGCTGCAGCTGACGAAAACGAAGCTTCCTTTGCACCGCCTGATGGAGATGGCGGCAAGCCTCGGCGCCGATGTGCCGTTTTTCCTGTTGGGCGGGCGCGCCCTGGCTGTCAATCGCGGTGACGAAATCTATCCGCTCGCCGACGTCCCGCGTCGCATCATCGTGGTCGTTTCGCCAAGCGGCATCGGCGTTCGTACGCAGGAGGCCTACCGATGGTTATCGAGCGAATTGACAAACCGCGAAAAAGCCCCTACTATCTGGAGGTTCTGCGCTCTGTGCTGGAGCCGGCAGGAAACGCTCTCGAACGATTTCGAGGGGCCCGTTTTCAGCCGCCATCCGCGCCTGAAACAGATTCGGGACGGATTGCTCGAGCGAGGAGCAGCGGATGCCGCGCTGGCGGGTAGCGGGTCGGCGGTGTTTGGAATATTCCAAAACCCAGCGCGTGCGCGCCGAGCCGCTCGGGCGTTCCCGGAAGATTCGGTTTTCGTCGTCGAAACTGTTTCCAGGGAAAAGTATGGCCGCGCTATGCGATGGCATGCGCCCTGAAGGAGACCTTTGTGGCCGACGAGAAGTTCAAGGTCTTTTGCGGGACTGCGAACCCGACGTTGTGCGACGCGATCTGCGCGCATCTCGGCGTGCCGCGTGGCCGCGCCGAGCACGGCCACTTCTCGGATGGCGAGACTCGCTATCAGATTCTGGAGAACGTGCGCGGCGCCGACGTGTTCGTCGTGCAACCGTGCTGCACGCCTGTGAATCACCACCTGATGCAATTGCTGCTCATGATCGACGCGTTTAAGCGCGCCTCGGCTTGGAGGATTACGCCGGTCGTTCCCTATTACCCGTATGCCAGGCAGGACCGCAAGGACCGGCCTCGCGTCGCGATTTCCGCCAAGCTGGTGGCGGATTTGCTCGAGACGGCGGGGGCGAGCCGCGTGCTTTCGCTCGACCTGCATGCGCCCCAGATTCAGGGTTACTTCAATATCCCGGTGGACCACTTGTATGCTTCGCCCGTCATGGTGGAATATTTTGAGAAAAAGCAGCTCGGACCGATCACGGTGGTTTCGCCGGATGCGGGCGGCGTCGAGCGAGCCAGACTGTTTGCCAAGCGAATTGATGCGCCACTGGCCATCGTTGACAAGCGCCGCATTGACATCAACGTCAGTGAGGTGATGCATTTAATTGGTGAGGTGAAGGGCCGCCCTGCGCTGGTGATCGACGACATCATCGATACGGCCGGGACGCTCGTCAAAACGGCCGAGGCGCTGCTGGAAAACGGCGCTACGAGGGTCTTCGCTGCGTGCACGCATCCAGTGCTTTCCGGGCCGGCGGTGGACCGGATCCTGACCTCGAAGATTGAGGAAGTTGTGGTCACCGATTCGGTGCCGCTTACCGACTCGGCCCGAAGCGTGCCGAAGATCAAGGTGCTCAGCGTAGCGCCGCTGCTCGCGCGGGGCATTCAATCGATTCACGAAGAAACTTCCATTAGCGAGCTGTTTATTTAGATCGAAGATGGGCTCTAGGACCCGCCAGGGCAAAGCGGGCTGGGACAGGGGAAGGAACCATGGAAACATTCACAGTCGAAGGTAAAGTTCGTCAGGAGCGCGGGAAGAACGCCGCTCGCCGCACGCGCCTCACCGGGCTCGTCCCCGCGGTTTTGTACGGTGGGCCCGGGAATCCAATCGCGCTCTCGGTCAACGCCAAGCAGGTAAGCCGGATTTTGCGTTCCGAATCCGGTCACAACACGATCTTCAGCGTGCGAGTGGCCGACGGCCAAGAAGAAAAGGCCATGGTGAAAGACTGGCAGGTCGATCCGGTGAGCGGCACCCTACTCCATGTCGACCTGTTGCGCATCGCCATGGACGTGCGCATGCGCGTTCGCGTGCCGGTCCACACCTTCGGCGAACCGGAGGGTGTGAAGCTGCAGGGCGGCATCTTCGAAATGGTCACGCGCGAAGTGGAAATCGAATGCCTCCCCGGCGATATTCCCGAAGAGTTCAAAGTGGACGTCAGTGGGCTGACCATTGGCAAACAGCTTCGGGTGCTCGATCTGCCTATTGATCCTCAGAAGATCAAGCTACTGTCCGATCCTCAGCGGGTGCTGGCTCACGTCGTGACACTCAAGGCAGAAGTGGAGCCAACGGTGGAGGCGGCAGTGGCTGCCGAAACAGCGCCGGCGGAGCCGGAAGTGATTAAGAAGGGCAAGAAGGAAGAAGAGGGCGAAGCAGAGGGCGCCGCCGAGGCCGCTCCGAAAGCGGAGAAGGCGGAAAAGGAGAAGAAGAAATAGGCCAGCGCCTGCTACTCAGGCGCGCCAGGAGGCAGGTCGCCGATGCGGCTCGTCGTTGGGCTCGGTAATGCGGGTCCCGAATACGAGTGGACTCCGCACAACATGGGCTTCCTCGCCGTGGATGCGCTGGCCGATCGTGCCAAGATTCGCGTCACGCGACCGGAGGCGAGAGCGCTGGTTGGGCGCGGTCAGCTGTACGGACAGGACGTCGTGTTGGCGAAACCGCAGACGATGATGAATCTGAGCGGCGTAGCCGTTCAGATGCTGGTTGAACGGTACCAGTGCGAGACATCGGAGATGATCGTTCTGATCGACGAGGTGGATCTGCCATGGGGTAGGCTGCGGATTCGCGAACGTGGCCGAAACAGCACGCACAATGGCTTGAAATCGGTGATCGCATCGCTCCGAACCGACCTATTTATTCGGGTGCGTATGGGCATCCGGCCCGAGCGAATCTGGGGTGATCTCGGGGATTACATTCTTTGCGCCATGCGGGCCGATGAGCGGAAGATCGCGCAGGAAGAGGCGGCGGAGGCAGCCGGCGCCGTCGAGTTTATTTTGCACAAAGGTGTGGCCAAGGCGATGACGCGATTCAATCGCAAGAACTCGCCCGAAGCCACGGGGTAGCAATGGAATCGGATCGGCCGCGGACGCGGCAACGAATCGAGAGGACCTATGGACGAGCGTCAGTATGATTTGATCTTCATCTGTCGGCCGGACACGCCCGAGCCGGACATTGACAAAATTATCGCGACACTGGATCACGCCGCCACCGAAAAGGGCGGCAAAATCGAGAAGACGGAGAAATGGGGGCGCAAGCGTATGGCCTATCGGGTCCAGCGGATGCGCGAGGGATACTACGTGTTTATGGTCGTCCGTTCCTCGCACGGCGAAGTCGTAAAGGAGTTGGAGCGCCGCCTGAAGGTTGCCGACGCGGTGATCAAATATTTGACCGTGCGTGTGGATGAAGAATTGAAGCGGCAGGAGAAGCTCAAAAAGCATCGCGAGAAGCGGGCCGCGCGACGTCCGCGTAAAACTGCGGCGGCGCCTCCGGCAGCAGCGGCTGGCAGCACGGAACAGGCCGCTGCACAATCCTAACTGGGTCGCAAGCAAATCGGAGTCAGGAGAGATCGAAATGACAGATGAAAACGCACCCCAACCATCCGCGACGCAGACGCCACCGCCGGCTCCGGCGGGGGGCGGAGGCCATCAGGCTGGGCCGCCGCAGCGTTCCGCCGCTGGCGGAGGGCCGATGCAAGGCGGGAGGCCCAGCGGCCCGCCCAGGCGAGGCAAGCGCAGCTTTGTCCGCAAGAAGAAGGTCTGCCGGTTCTGCGTGGACAAGTCAGATTACATTGATTACAAGAAGGCGGAGATTCTGGCGCCGTTTCTGCAGGAGCGCGGAAAGATTCTCCCGCGTCGGATGACCGGGACGTGCGCGCGCCATCAACGCTGGCTGGCCGTGGCGATCAAACGAGCGCAGAATATCGCTCTACTGCCCTTCGCGGCCGAGCTATAGCGGCCGGACGTGGACCGATCTTTTTTCCCTTGAGGCGCAACGAAATTGTGGAGTAGAAAAAATGCAAATCATTCTTCAAGAAGACGTCGAAAAGCTGGGGAACCGCGGCCAGGTCGTCGAGGTTGCCGAGGGCTACGCGCGAAATTTCCTCTTGCCGCACAAACTCGCCCTGGAAGCTAGCCCCGGCAACATGAAGCGTTTGGAAAAGATGCGCTCCGCGTTCGCGAAAAAGGCCGCCGTTGAAATCGCCGACGCGCAGAAGCTAGCCGAATTGCTCGCGGGCGTTTCTCTGGAAATCTCGCGTAAGTCCGGTGAGAGCGATCAGCTTTTCGGTTCGGTCACCTCCGCTGACATTTCTGAGGCGCTCGCCGCTAAAGGTTACTCGATCGACCGGCGCAAGATTCAACTGACCGAGCCGATCAAGCTCATCGGCAATTTTGAAATTCCTGTGAAACTCCACCGCGAAGTCACTGCGAACCTGAAGCTGGCGGTGAAAAAAGAACAGTAGCGTCCTCTCACCGTGTGGAAATTTCTGAGATCGTAAACGCGCCTGTCCGCGAGAACGCCCGTTTTCCACTTTTCAAAAAAAGTCCACAGGCGTCTCCATTGACGTTTGCGTTTCGCATGTGCACACTCGCTCGCAACAAACGGCAATCACAACGGCGCGTCAGAAAAAATTGCGAGCGCACAAGTGATCGAAGCGCATGTGTGAAAACGATGGCCGATGAGAGAGCGGAAAAGAGCCTCTTGCGCTTTGCAACCGACTAGGCGAAAATAAAGCGAAATGGCAAGCGACGCCGCACTGGAAAGACCTCTCCCCCATAATCTCGAGGCCGAGCGCAGCATCCTCGGTGCCGTCCTGCTCGATAATCACGCGCTCAATGCGGCTGTCGAACGGCTGCGCACCGACGATTTCTTCCTTCCGCAGCACCGGCACATCTTCGAGCGCATGGTGCGGCTCGCCGAGCGTCAGCAGGCCATCGACACCATCACGCTGATGGAAGATCTCGCGCGGAGCGGCGAGCTGGAAGCCGCCGGGGGTGTTCCCTATCTTTCGCAGTTGGCCGACGGGCTGCCACGCGTGACCAACGTTGATCACTACGCGCGCATCGTCAAGGAAAAGGCCGTGCTGCGCAATCTGATCCACTCGGTGTCCGCCATCCAGGAGCAAGCCCTGACAGCCGGTGATGATGCCGACGTGATTCTCGACCGCGCTGAATCGCAGATCTTCCAGCTCGCCGAAGACCGGGTCAAAGCTGGGCTGATCGGCGTGAAGGACCTCGTTAAGGAGGGTTTTGAGCGCCTCGAAAAAATTTTTAGCGAAGGCCGACGGATCACGGGCCTTGCCACTGGATACGTAGGCCTTGATAACGAGACGGCGGGTTTGCAGCCGTCTGAGCTGGTCATTCTGGCGGCGCGGCCGTCGATGGGGAAGACGGCGCTCGCACTCAACATCGCTGAGAATGTCGCGCTGCGCCAACGCGAACCGGTCGCAATCTTCAGCCTCGAGATGTCGAAGGAATCGCTGTTGCTCCGGCTTCTTTCCTCGCAGGCGCGCGTCGATGCCCACAAGTTCCGCACTGGCCATCTGAATCGCGACGACTGGAGCAAGCTCACGGCGTCTTTGGCCGAGCTCGGCGAAGCGCCCATCTGGATCGACGATTCGGCCTCGTCCACCGTTCTCGAGATGGGCGCGAAGGCACGGAGGTTGAAGCGCGATCGCGGGCTGGCGCTGGTCATCGTCGATTACCTCCAGCTGGTCGTGCCGACCCTCGATCGCCGTTCGAGCAACCGCCAAGAGGAAGTCTCGAGCATATCGCGTGCCCTGAAGGCCCTGGCGAAAGAATTGAAGGTCCCCGTCCTGGTCCTTAGCCAGTTGACCCGCGCGCCCGAGCGCGAAGAGCGCAAACCACAGCTCGCCGACCTGCGCGAATCAGGTGCCATCGAGCAGGATGCGGATATGGTGCTGTTTATCAACCGTCCCAATTTCTACAAGGCGGGGATTCCGGACGAAGAGCGCGCGAAGGCCGAGCTGATCATCGCCAAACAGCGCAACGGCCCAACCGGCAGCCTGAATTTCGTTTTCCTGAGTCGTCACACCCGCTTTGAACAAGCCGCGCCGGAGGAATGGAGCACCGGAGGCGATGAATAGGTCGCCCGGTATGCCGGATGCGGTATCTGCTTAGCCTGCAAGAGCTGGTCTGATCGAACACACTGTGTCACTCTGACGGCACTGTGCGAGTGATCTCTGGGGTCATCTTTCCTGCGCTGGGACGTCTAAGTCCCGCGTTTTCGTTTAAGTTCCAGATTTCGCTGCCCGAGCCCGAGCCAACCTGGGTGGCCCCTCGCGTGCACTTTCGACCGTGCCTGTTTACCTAAACGGTGCGAACGAGATGCCGTAGGTGTTTTATCTCGCACCGCGGCATGAGAGTCTGGCATTCTAAAAGTTGATGGCGAAACAAGTTCATCTCGCAGGACGTCCCGTATGGGTGGAAGTCTCGCTGAAGGCCATCGCGCAAAATCTGCGCACGGTGCGCCGACACATCGGCCCTAAGCCGGAAATTCTTGCAGTCGTCAAGTCGAACGCCTACGGACTGGGCGCGGTGCCCGTGACGAAGGCACTCGAAAGGGCTGGTGCCGAGCGGTTCGGCGTCACCTGTTCGAACGAAGGTGTGGAGCTTCGGGAAGCGGGCATCCGCAAGCCGATTTTGGTTCTCACTGGATTTTGGCCGGGGGAAGAGAAACGATTCATCGAAAACAATCTGACGCCTGCGGTAACGCGCTTGGAAGACGTTGGCCTACTGGAGCGGGCCGCGAAATCGGCGCGCGTGAAATCGCGCCTCCGCTTTCAACTGAAAATCAACACCGGCATGAACCGGCTGGGCATCCTACCCTCCGAACTGGGAGCGTTTGCCACCGCGCTGGCCGACTCCCGTTATCTCGAACTGGAAGGTACCTTTACGCATTTTGCTTCTGCCGAAGATTTCAGCGCTCGGCAGACCGACGACCAGGAGCACCTGTTCCGCCAGTGCCTGGACCGCATGCACTCCCTTGGCCTCTCGCCGGGCGTTGTCCACATGGCCAACAGCGGCGCGATCTGCGCGCGCCCCAGCACCTGGGCCGATATGATCCGTCCCGGCGCGATTCTGTATGGGTACTACCAGTCGTTTGATCCACCGCAGAAGGGGAGGGAAGTACGCCAGCGACTGCCGCTCCACCCGAGCCTTTCGCTGCGCGCTCGCATCATCACCCTGCGCGATCTTCCGCCGGGGCAACCCGTCGGATACGGGGCGCGATTCGTCACCCAGCGGCCGTCTCGTATCGCCGTCATCAATGCCGGCTATGCCGATGGGGTTATGCGGCAGCGATCCAATCACGGCTGCGTTTTGGTGCGGGGGCAGCGCGTGCCGCTCGTGGGCTCCATCTCAATGGATTTGACGACGATCGACGTCAGCGACGTGCCTGCTGTGTCACTCGGAGATATCGTCACGATTTACGGCAAAGACGGCGACGCCGAAATTCAGGTCTCCGATGTGGCCCACGAAATCGGAACCGTCACGTCGGATCTGCTCTGCGCCCTCGGCCGTCGCGTGCCCCGCTACTACCTTTAGAATGAAGCCCGAGCAAGGTCAGGCGCTTCCGCGAACCGATTCCTCTGGCCTTCGTTCGCCCTACCACGAGCCTGCTCGTTTCGGCATCTTGCTTTAGAGACCAAGCGAGCTGTCCCGCCTTGGTGCTATACTGTGGTTTTCATAGTGTTTAAATTCGTACGTGGTTCGATTCATATCCGGCACCGAAAATATCTTTTCCCCATCCGCCGGATGAAGGATGTAGTCGGGCAGCGCAACTGATGGAGCGCGGCTCATCGTCATACGTTTCATAGGGTGAAGCTATGGCAAGGACTTCTAACGTGCCGAGCCGGACTCCGGCTGGCACGACTCCTATCCTCCAGCCGGTGAAGCCGGCAGCCTTTGCGAAGCCAGCTCAAGATGGCGTGGGCACGTTCTGGGACATTCTGGCATTCCGCATGATTTTCGTGATTGTCTGCACAGGAGCAGGCTTTCACTTCCGCCCGCTTGGCCTGTCGCCGCTTCAAGGGGCGACGGCAGGGCTGGTGTTTTCGATTTCGGTTATTTTGTTCGAGCTGCGGCTACGGAAGGCTAGTCTCAGACGGCTGATCGGCGCCGCGATCGGTTCGATTTTGGGTATTTTGGGTGCCTATCTGATCTCATTGATTTTCACGCATACGACGATTCCTGAGAGCACTCGTTCATTTTTCAGTCTGGCGATATTCCTGGTGATGACCTACATCGGCCTGGTACTCGGCGCGAACAAAGGCGACATGCTCAACCTGCAGGCCTTCGGAGGCGTTTTTGGTAGCGAACGAAACGCGAGGCATTCGGTCAAGCTGCTCGATACAAGCGTCATCATCGACGGACGCGTGGCGGATATCGCCGAAGCGCAGTTTCTCGATGGCACGGTGATCATTCCTCAGTTCGTGCTGCGCGAACTGCAACTGGTAGCGGATTCGGCCGATCCTCTCAAACGCCAGCGTGGGCGGCGCGGGCTCGAAGTCCTCCAGCGGATTCAGAAAATGACGCATCTCGATGTGCAGATCGCCGAAGACGATTTTGCGCAGATCGCCGACGTGGACATGAAGCTTATCGAGCTAGCCAAACGCTACGACGCGAAGGTTGTGACCAATGATTTCAACCTGAACAAAGTCGCGACGCTGCAAGGGATTGAAGTGATGAACGTCAACCTGCTCGCCAATGCGCTAAAGCCCGTCGTATTGCCTGGCGAGACCATGCGCGTTTTCATACTGCGAGAAGGCAAGGAATATAACCAAGGTGTGGCCTATCTGGATGACGGAACGATGGTTGTGGTCGATGGCGCCCGCAAAATGATCAACAAAACGATCGACATCAACGTGACTTCGGTTCATCAGACCACAGCCGGCAAAATGATCTTTGGCCGTTACGATGAGCGCGCCGAGCAGGCGCCGCGCCCTGTTCCGGCCGCGGAAGCACAGCCCCCAAGCCGCTCCGTTGAAGGCATCAGCGGCGAGCGCCCGCGGCCCCTCTACCCTGAATCTGGCCGCTCGTGAGCGTTGCGAGCCTCGCGCCTGGCGGCTCGGTTGCGATAGACTCTGCGGACCTCCCATGAGCCGAATCGTCGCTATCGTCCCTGCTGCGGGCCTCGGTACGCGCATGGGCGCCGATCAGCCGAAGCAGTTTCTTGAACTGGACGGCTTGCCGCTGATTATTTTTACATTGCGACGCTTGGCTGCCTGCGACGCAATTACGGAGTTTCTGATCGCCACCCGTGCCGACGATATCGCTTCGCTCAGCCAGAGGATCGCTCAAGTAGGACTTGGACGGCCAACCCAGGTGATTCACGGGGGCGACACACGCCAGCAATCGGTCGCGAACGCTCTCGCGCACGTCGATCCGGAGACAGAAATCGTGCTGGTACACGACGCCGTTCGGCCGTTGGTTACAGAAAAGCAAGTGAAGCGCGTGATCGCCGAGGCGCGCGCGCGTGGCGCGGCCATCCTGGGTATCCCGGCGATCGATACGGTAAAGGAAGTGAAGCGCGCCAGCCTGCCAGAAGATGTGGCGTTGATTTCCGCTACGATTCATCGCGAGCGAGTTGTGCTCGCGCAGACCCCACAGGCGTTTTCTTTGCCATTACTGCGCGAAGCGTTTCACAAGGCCGAACAGGACGGTGTCACCGCGTCGGATGAGGCGGCGCTGGTCGAGAGGCTCGGTCGTGATGTCTACGTGGTGCTGGGCTCGGAGCGCAACTTGAAAATTACCCACCCTTCCGACATGGACCTTGCACGCTTCTACCTTAACCAGGAACGGCGACCATGAACTGCGCCGGCATCGGCTACGACCTGCATCGCCTGGTCGAAGGACGTACGCTGACGATTGGCGGCATCGACATTCCTTTCGAGAAGGGTTTGCAAGGTCACTCCGATGGTGACGTGCTCGCACACGCGATTTGTGACGCCCTATTGGGTGCAGCGGGGCTGGGCGACATCGGCACGCACTTTCCCGATACCGATGTGCGATGGAAAGGGGCATCGAGCCTGCTCTTCCTCGAACACATTCGCAAGCTTCTGGCTAGTCGCCACGTCGACATCGTCCATATCGATGCGGTAGTCATCTGCGAACGGCCCAAACTCGGTCCGCATTTCTCCAAGATGCAAGCCGCCTTGGCCAAGGCGCTGGACCTCAGCTCGAAGGAGATCAACCTGAAGGCGAAGACCAACGAGGGAGTTGATGCCATCGGGCGAGGTGAGGCTATTGCTGCATACGTGGTCGCCACGTTGAGCCTTCCCTAACGGACGGTGTTCGATAGACTGTCTGTCGTGACACTTCTTACGGCTGCAGATGTTGGCCAGGTTCTCGTCGAGCACGGCTGGCTTCCGGCAGACCCTGAGCCCAGTGCGGATGGTGCACGGCAAGCTTGGCTAGAGCGAGCGGCGGATTTGCTCGGACCGTACGCCGCCGAACGCGCTTCGCTCACCGACTTGCTCGCACTCATCTTCAACTACGATGCGGCGGCTCTGCTGCGCGAGCCGGCAGGTCAAGCCGTGCTTTCGCGAGAAGGCTCGCGCGACGTGATCCGCGAGCTTGCCCATCGCGTGTTGGACACGGAGCACATCGACTCGGACCGGTTCAAGGAGATCATCCAAGGCATTAAGGCGGCTATACCGCAACGGAGCCGTGGCTTGCTGGATCCGGTGCGGTTGGCCCTGGCAGGACGCGCGGGCGAAGGAGAGCTCGATCGAGTGATTCTTCTGCTTGATCCGGCAGCGAAATTGGAGTTCACAACGGTTGTAAAAGGGACGCGCCGGCGCATGCTTGAATTTTGTGCCGCGCTCGACTAACCATAGGCAGGCGCACGACCCGATGAACTGGCTCACCGGATTGCATGCGGTGGAGGAGGCGCTCGCCGCCGGGCGTGCCATCAACCGCATCGTGATCGCCCGCGGACGTCATGGCGAACGCTTCGAAGCGCTCGTCCACCTCGCCAAATCCTGCGGCGTGCCAGTCCGCTTCGAAGACCGCGCACAGGTGGATCGCCTAACCGGATCGCGCCAGCACCAGGGCGTGGCCGCGCTGGTTGCGGCCAAGCCAGCTGTTGGACTCGAAGACTTGCTCGGCGCCAAAGATCGCCGCGGCTTGCTGGTTCTGCTCGACGGCATCGAGGACCCGCACAACCTCGGCGCCATCGTGCGTACTGCGCTGGCTGCCGGCGCCGAGGGTGTTGTGATTCCCGAGCGCCGCGCTGCGGGACTAAGCGACACGGTCGAACGCGCATCGGCCGGGGCTCTTGCACACCTACCCATCGCGCGCGTCAAGAATCTGGTGCGCGCGATGGAGGAGATCAAGCAAGCGGGCTATTGGCTCGTCGGACTGGATGAGCACGCGGAGAAAAACTACACCGACATCGACCTCAAAGTCCCGATGGGAGTCGTACTGGGACGTGAAGGTGAAGGGCTGCACGAACTTACGCGCAAAAGGTGCGATTTTCTCGTCTCGCTTCCAACAACCGGCCCGGTTCGTTCACTGAATGTTTCTGTTGCGGCGGCGGTCATGTTGTTTGAGGTGGTTCGGCAGCGACGGAAAGCGGAAGACAGAAGATAAAAATGGAAGACCCTTTCTTGGGTTTCACCCGGCCGGATCACTTGTCGTACTTAATGAGCGAAAACGTGTCAACCCCAGTCAGCTTCTGACTTCCCCCGAGAAAACTCAACTCGACCGCGAAGGCCGCCCCGACGACAGTGCCGCCCAGTTTGCGCACCAAAGCGACCGCTGCCGAGGCCGTGCCGCCCGTCGCCAGAAGGTCGTCACAGATCAGCGCATGC
>Ga0187783_10000836_pt1 | contig 22616 bp, 28 predicted proteins | sample 1015_SJ02_MP02_2_FD_132471 | JGI IMG/M metagenome (GOLD analysis project Ga0187783, IMG submission 132471) | Tropical peat soil microbial communities from peatlands in Department of Meta, Colombia - 1015_SJ02_MP02_20_MG | ecosystem: Environmental > Terrestrial > Soil > Wetlands > Peat | place...
TCGGGTTGCTGATTCGGGCATGTATATGTCGAAACGCGCTGGCGGAGACCGGGTATCGACCGCCGACGAATTTGGGATGGATGAGCACGGTGCGGTGCAGCGTCAGCAGGTCTCCGCCTACATTGAGGGCTTTCTGCAACGCGAGCACACCGGTCCGGAACACCTCGAGGAGCTGCTCACCACCCTGCGAAAACTTTCCCGGGGCGAGCTGGCGCAGGCCGGCGACAACGCTCAGGTGCTGCGGGAAGCGATCGAAGCTCTGACCCACGCGGCCGAAATGCGCGAGGTGAATGGAGCCGGTCACGGAGACCTGGTTTCGCGATATAGCCAGCTGATGGCTCGAGCTCTGGGATTGCCGGCCGAAGAGGTGGACGATCTAGCCTACGCCGCGCGGGTGCATGACGTGGGGAAAGTCTTCGTGCCGGATCCTATTCTGAACAAGAGCGGCCCGCTCACCGAGGATGAGTTCTATCTGGTGAAATACCATGCCCATGTGGGAGCAGAAATTCTCGCCACCATTCCCGAAGGGGAAGCACTGCAGAAAGCCGTCGAGCACCACCATGAGGCTTTCGATGGCAGCGGCTATCCCCAGGGGCTTCGGGGAGAGCAGATTCCACTATGGGCGCGAATTCTGGCGGTGGCCGACGCCTATGTGAACATGACCAGCGATCGCCCCTTCGCACCTGCCAGGACCCCGGAGCAGGCGCTGGCAGAACTGGAAAAAGGTAGCGGTACCCGGTACGACGGAATGCTGGTGCGTATCCTCTCCCGCCAAATGAAAAGCGAAAACCTTCCCCAAGTGTAGGAGCCCAGCAAGCCCTGTCACCCTCAGTTCAGCATGGCTACGGCCATGGCCGCGGATGCCGGCCCCGAGGCCACGCCCGATTCGAACCTGCCAGCCGTGAGGCAGGTTTTCCGATGTCGTGTCTTGAGGCGGAAATGGGGACCTCAGATCAGCCTCTTGAATCTGGGGATCAGAAGCTGGAAACTATCTGCGAATGCCCATCCAGCTCTCGCTCACGGACAAAGTGGCTCTCATCACGGGCGGCTCCCGCGGTATTGGCGCTGCTACGGTAAGGATGTTCGTCGCGGCCGGCGCTCAGGTGCTATTCAACTACCACCTCGCTCAGAAAGAATCCGAGCAACTCGTGAGCGAACTCGGGCCTAAGCAGTGCGCCGCTGTCTCTTGCGACCTTTCTGGAGCCGAGTCCGCAGGTGGGTTGGTGGAAACCACGGTGAACAAGTTCGGCCGGTTGGACATTCTGGTTGCAAACCACGGTGTTTGGTCGGCAGCCGATGCACCCATCGATCAGATGACACCTGCGCAATGGCGACACACCCTGTCAACCAACCTCGACGCGGTCTTTTCGCTGACCAAGCACGCGGTAGCGCAGATGAAAAAACAGGGAAGGTCGCGAGGGGTGGCGGGTCATGTCGTGTTCGTGAGTTCGACCGCCGGGCAGCGCGGCGAGGCCTTCCATTGCGATTACGCCGCCAGCAAGGGCGCGCTGATCAGTATGGTCAAGGGACTTTCGACCGAGCTTGCCGGGGATGGCATCTACGTAAACTGCGTAGCGCCGGGATGGGTGAATACGGATATGTCCGCCTCCGTGTTAAACGATACAAAGACCGGCAGGGCGATTCTGGCCGCAATTCCCCTGGGGCGCGCGGCCAGCCCGGAAGAAATTGCCGGGCCGATTCTATTCCTGTGCACTCCGTATGCCAGCTTCATCACCGGCGAGATCTTCAACGTGAACGGCGGAGCGGTCTTGGCGGGCTGATGGAAACGATGCTCGGACTGGGCAGAGGCGCAGGCTGTTCCCGGCCCCACCCGCCGATCTTGCTCGGTGGGGTCGCACTCAGAGCGTTCGTGTCTATAAGGGTTTGTGACTACGTATGAGAAACCTGATAGCCGTCCTCCTGCTTGCTGTGGTGGCCAGCGCGCAAACTGTTCAGTGGATCTCGGCAAGGTCCGCCCAGTCCACTTCGGTGGACCAGGATAACGCCAACCGCGCCAAAGCTGCGATCGACCAGATGATTCAAGCTCTCGGCGGGGAGGCCTACCTGCACATTCAAGATATCTCCCAGGAAGGTCGAAGCTATGGCTTTCATCACGGCCAGCCCGAGGGCGCTGGCGTTCTCTTCTGGCGCTTTTATAAGTATCCGGATCGAGACCGGATCGAGCTGACCAAGCAGAGAGATGTGGTTGACATCTATCGTGGCGATCAAGGCTATGAGATCACCTACAAGGGCACTCGTGCCGACGACCCTAAAACCGTCAGTGATTATGTCCGACGTCGCCAGTATTCCCTGGACTGGGTCTTACGGGAATGGCTGCATGAACCAGGAATCGCTTTGTTCTACGAGGGCACAGCCGTGGCGGCCCAGAAAGATACCGTGCAGGTCACAATCATGAACTCCCGGAACCAGGCCGTGACCTTGAACATCGATTCGAACACTCATCTCCCGGTCAAGAAGAGCTTTTCTTGGCGCGATCCTACCGACAAGGAACGCAACATCGAAGAGGAGATTTACGACAACTATCGCCCGGTCGAAGGAATCATGACCCCGTTCAGCGTCACTCGGTTCTACAACGGAGATATGTCCAATCAGCGCTTCCTGCACGCCGTCGCGTACAACAAGGGCCTGAGCGACACACTTTTCACGGCCACGATTAACTACAGCCCGCCGACTGGGAGGTGATGTTTGGGCGCACCATGCGGTTCTTCCCCATCCTCAAAGCTACTCTGGTGACGAGTCCTTCCTACCGGACCAGATGGTTTCCAAAAGCGATGATGAAGTGGTCTATTGCGAGGAAACGAGAATTCTATGGCGGCGTGCGAGGACTGTTCCCCGCAGCACATACGCAATGAAGGTCATGATGAGTCCGCAGACAACAAAGAGTGCAAGCATCAGAAAAGACTGCTCCCAGAAGCTGTGATCGGGATTGCTGCGTGTTTCGAAGAGGTTGCCTCGGTGGAAAATCCAGGCGGGTTGATCTCCAGCCAGGAGAACGTGAACCGTCTCACCCGGCTGCATTCGCCACCAACGATCGGCATCGACCGAGTTCAAGGCACCGACATCGTCATAGTCGTTACCCCGTGAATCCACAAGGCGCACGTGCTGACCGCGTCCGCTCCACACCCGAGCAACCGTCATGGTCCGGACGGTACAGAACTCGCCCGAACGACCAGTGCTTGCCGGCTGAGCCAGGTTGGACTCTCTCGCGTCGAGCGCAGCTCGCGCGGCGAGGAATTGCCCTTTGCATTCCGAAGAGGCGGCGTAAGCTTCCATGGCACGCCATTCTCCAGGAAACTTGGCAACGTAGATCCCAACCCTACGAGCATTACCACACAGAGCAGCACGAGCAAAGAGACGCTCGAATAACTTGGCGGGGCGGCGGCATGCTGCTTCTCTGAATTCGCTACAAAGTCGTGGCTCAGCTCGCCCGAGTGAAATGCCCGGAGTGCATCGGCAAGCGTACCGCATTGCTCTAGGGAAGGGCGACCCCGCAATGCGAGCGGGCGCAGTTTGAGGGTTTTGACGGCGTCCCCCATCGAATAAGAAATCGTGGTCCAATCCGTGGCCGAATCTCCGGCGCTGGTAACATTGACGATCACAAATCGGGGAATTTCGAGAATCCAGTCGGCGGAAAAGGCGTGATGCTCAAGCAGGATCAGCCGGCCTGACGTGAGCTGGAGAACACCGGGTTGCATCCAGAGCCAACTGGTGCGCTGCTGTACAAGAGCCCAATAGAGAATTTCCTCTCCCGCTTCCAATCGAACATTCTTGCCAATTTCTCCAGCCATGCTGGAGGCATACCGGGCCTTGTAGCGCCGTGGAAGATCGGGAGGCACGGACTAAATTCTGGGTTCGGCGGAATCAGGGGTCAAGCAATATCAAACGTGGCGAACCGATCGAGTTATCCCAGCGCTCGTACCTCGCAACGTGCGTTGAGTAACCAGGACCAAGTGCCGGCCACTCGATCTCTTTAGTGTCGTGGGCCGAACTTGCAAAACTATTTAAGCCGTTTCTCACTTTGGCCTGGTGCCGAAACCCGGCGAGCCAGTCCCTTCGTTTTCGCATATGGCTCGTGACACCGAAATGGGCCGCGCCCTTGGAGGATGGCTGGGCGACTTTGGGTATCGAGCCCTGCCAAGAGATTCCGCTAACTGGCGCAAACCCTGGGGGTTCGAATCAGGGGGGAGTCAGGGTCGCGACCGATTATTGCTCCGCTGGCCCTAGTGAACGCAAGTAGGCCACTACCGCCTCCGCATCTGACTTGGTCAGGTGATATTCGGGCATCGGGGGACGAGGAGATTGGCCGAGGTATTTGCCGGTCATGAAGAATCTGACGCCATCAGCCTCCTTCCACCCTGGCAACCCGGCGATGTCGGCAGACTGCTCCGCCCATGGCATCGGAGAGACGGGCTTAAATGGAAGCACGCCCCCCTTCAACCATCTGGATTGGATAGGTTCGCCCTTATCGTTCATCGGCGTGTGACAGTCTCCACAGTGAGCCACCTCGATCGTAAGGTATTTGCCGCGTTCCACCAAAGCTTTCGACTGGGTCTGGGACACGGCCTGCACCAAGACGAGAACAACCGCGAGACAGGCGAAGACAGCGATCGCAACGAATCGATTCATAACTTTTCCTCTGAAACAGTCGCATTACCACACCGTTGGCCTCGCATCCGCCACGGTGGGGTCCTCGCTGTTCCTCTAATTCAGATGTCCCACACGAAACAACACCCGCCCGTCTCTTGGCCTGTAAATCAGCCAGCTCGGGTCGGACGCGTTGTCCCCGCGCGGTGTGATCCAAAAATCTGTGTGTCCCACCTTACATTCGAAATTGGGCAACATGTTCTCCATCTGTTTTCGAAACTCCTTATACCGCTTGAAACGCTCACTTGGGTTCTTCTCGCCCAACCCATAGGAATCGTCGAAAAAGGGATTCTCGTTCGGTATCGAATTAAAGGTGCAAGGAACGTCTCGATAGTTCTCCGGATGTTTTAAAGCCGGGGGCCCATCGCCAACAAAACTGATCCAGGCCGTGTAATCCAGCCAGGACCATTCCTCACCCTTGAGTCGATGAATCGCCAGGAAAGACATGGCAAAATTGTTGCGGAAGAGCTTGTACCGGGCCCAATAACTGTCGCCGTAGTAGGCAAGGATACCGAGACTACACAGGGAAAATACCGTAGTCGCTGACCTGACGAGAAGCCGCCTCATGCGATTTTCCTCGAATAACATTAACCGGATTTTCGGTAATTCGAAAAAGCTGGGAACAATGCTGTGCAATAGCCTAGGTTGCTGCCGAGATTTCACTGGCACCTAGGCGGTACGGCACGCTAGCGGAAACATTGGGGGAACGGCCGCAAGAATCAGGATTCCGGGCATATCGCGGTCACTTCTGAATCACATGAACGCGCTAGTCTTTTGGGTAATAGGAATGGACCACGTGCATACCAATCTTCTGTCCGACCCTGTAGCCCTCGATGGTTTCGTCTGCGATGAACCAAACTTCGGGGCGATTCGGATCATGGCGGAGTAGCAGTCTACGCCCGACCAATCGGGTGGTGATTGACGGGATGAACGGTTCAGGAAAAAACGTCCTTTCCGGGAGCAGGCAGAAGCGACCGGAGTAGTATTCCCCGGAAACCTGATAGGAGAAGGTGAACGTCGGCAGGACGAGCTTCCCACTCTCTTGAGTTCCTTCGAAGGCCCCTGCTTGAACTGTGGCCTCAGATGCAGGCCACATCTTAGCCCGCTCGAGAATCCTGCGCTGCCGATACCAAGAAACAGCCCATGCAGCAAAGGCAACGGGAACGGTCGCTGCAACCAAGCTGGCTACGATGACCAGGGTCTTATCCACCCGGCAGATTATGCCATTCAATTCAAACTCGTATGATGACGATGCGGGCAACCCAGGGCCATGCCCAGCCGGTACAGTTCGCCCGCGCCGAATTTGGTCCCAGTCTCGACGACAGGGCTGACCCATCAGGTATCAAGTCCCTTCTTGGTCTCCGCGCCCGGTTAGGCTGCCGCAACCCCTGATGAAAAGCCTGTAGAACCAAACAGGTGTACGCCTGTCACGCACACAGATAGAATTCGCGCGGGTAATAAGGAGGAAATATGAACCTCTCCCTTCGAAGCCTTCGCGAAGGCATTTGCGCTCGCGGATTCAAGACAGTATTCCTAAGCGTCTTGACCTGTGCCTCCGTTTCGCTGCTGAACGCCCAACAACCGGATGCTTCGGGGAACCGTGCTCACCCGGGCGGCACGAAAGCAGATCAGGACGTGCAGAAACGTCTTCAGGCGCTCGAAGAGGAGGTCAGAGACTTGAAGAGTTTGGTGAAACAGCTCCAGGCTTCCGAAGTACCCGCAGCAGCTCAAGCAACCGAGACTGCTGCTTCCCATCAGAGTGATCCACCGAAGTCGCAGGTGATGGACTTAAGCTCCGAAGACCGCAGCACGCTTCAGTTCATGCGGGACACCACGATCAATTTCGGGATCGACACGTATTATGCCTACAATTTCAATCAGCCAGTCGGGCGCGTCAACCTGCTCCGTGCCTTCGACGTCCTCAGCAATGAGTTCAGCTTGAATCAAGCCAGCGTGGTTCTCGATCATCCCCCTGATGTGATGGACGGCCGACGTTGGGGTGGACGGCTGGATTTACAGTTCGGTCAGGCTACCGACACCTTGCAGGGAAACCCGCTGAACGAGCCGAGGCCTGACATCTATCGCAACATTTTTCAGGCCTACGGCTCTTATGTGCTTCCGCTCGACCATGGCATCAACGTTGATTTTGGAAAATGGAGCAGTTCGCTCGGTATCGAGGGCAATTACACCAAAGACCAGATGAACTACTCGCGCTCCTACTGGTTTGATGCATTGCCCTTTTACCACATGGGACTGCGGGCCGATATTCCGGTCAGCGATCGATTCAGCGTGAACTATTGGGTGGTAAATGGCATCAACCAGGTCGAAGCAACCAACGGTTTTAAAGACCAGTTGTTTGGCTTCATTGCCAAACCGAAAAAGAGCATTTCTTGGACCACCAACTACTACCTGGGCCAGGAACATCCGGATCGCACGCCAGCCACCAATTGTGGGCCAATACCCGTGCAGCCCGGCTTATGCTTCACCGCGATTCGTCCTGCACCGAATGGAAGAACCCATATCTTCGATAGTTACGCAACTTGGCAGGCCACTTCGAAGTTAACGTTTGCGCTCGAAGGCGACTACGTGATCGAGCGCCTTTGGCGAAATGCCGCTCCGGGCGAGTCCTCAGCTCCCTCGCACGTGGGCGGCGGTGCAGGTTACATTCAATACCAGCTATCGCCCAAGTTCGCCCTGGCTACGCGGGCCGAATATCTCTCGGACCGTGGTGGACTATTCAGCGGGATCACGCAAGCGCTTAAGGAAAATACCGTCACATTTGATTACAGAGTCTTTCAAGGATTTCTCATGCGCTACGAGTGGCGCCGGGATTATTCGAACAAACCGTCTTTCCTGACGGACGTGCAAGGCGTGCTTAGCAATCATCAGACCACGGCGACGCTTGGCGTCGTTTGGTGGTGGGGACGCAAGGAGGGCGCGTGGTGAGGGTCTCGAACCAGCTGATCGATGGCCTAAGGTGCATCTCAACTTCAACGGGTCGAGGCCTTTCAACGTCATGAATCGACTGGCCTTCGATGATGTATCACACATGAAAGCAACGCCTCGCGGGAAAAAATAATTCCTGAATCTTTGCGGCGATCTGCCGAATCTGATTAGACGATGCGCAAACCTTCTGGAGATCCGCAATGGAAATCGCTAAAAATTCGGCGCGGTGTCTCCGGGACTGCGGCCTGAACCTGTTCGGCAGCAGATATTACGCACTTTCCCGCTTTACGTCCACCATCATTCTGCTTTTCCGGTAAGCTCTCAGCCCAGAATCTAGCGCTGTCGGCTTCAATCAGTTCAACGTTTTGTTCGTGCAGGATCTAAACAACATTCGCTTCTTAACTGAAAACTAATCAGCTGCGCTGCGATGACCAAAAATTAGAGGAGGCTCATGTTGCAGATTGTTGTGGATCGGTCCATGGATTCGGCATTACTGCGCTGCTCTGGCCGACTTGTCGCCGGTGACGGAGTGCTTCGCCTGCATGAGGCCGTCCTGTGCCAAGCCGACCAACGGAGTGTTCAATTGGACCTTCTGGGGGTGGAAATCATCGATGCAGCGGGGCTGGGGTTGTTGGTTTTCTTTCACACGCTAGGTTGCGTGGCCGGCTTTGAGCTCCAGCTGCGGAATCCCGTTCGTCGCGTGCGCGAGTTACTGAAATTGACCGGATTGGATTCTGTACTCGAAATCCAACCCTATGAAGACAAAATCTTTCCCTATCCCGAGAGCGCCAACCCTCGATGCGCTCCGTGGCAACGGTAGTGAGATCGCGAGGAGCCGGTGGAAATGGGTTTGCGATGCCTAGCACAATGGCAGCGTGGTAGGGAGGTTCTCGTCCTCACCTACTTCGGGCTCGAAAGTCAACTCTGCCAGCAGTCGTTCAAACCATTGCCCATGCCCGCTGGCCTCCATGCCTACCCGTACCTTCATCCCCTGGGCTGCAAGATGGCGATAAAACTTCTCCGCCTCCTCGCGATGTTGCAGCCTCTGCTCTTGCAGCGAGCATCGAGACTCTCCTTAGTTTTGGCCATTAACGTCTGGGTGTCGACGCGCGCGAATTCTCGCCGCGCTGAATCGACCATATACATGGTGCGGCCGCCATCGAGGGAGAGCACATATGCTCCTTGTGGGTTATCGACTGTCTTGCTCTTCTCGAGCTCATAACGAAACTTCATGCCGTCGACGAAACCTTGGGCGGTGGACGCCTTACCGCCCTCGCGCTGAGTGAGAACGAAGGTTAACTGTGCCGTGGCGGTGGCTGCATACAGGATAGGCAGGATGAGCGCGAACGCAACCCGTTTCATCGAGTACCTCGTCGTTGAACGGAGAATCAGGTCAGCACGGCAACGTCGTGCCGTGCTCGCTGAACTCTCTCTTGCAGCCTTCAACAAATATCCGGGACAAGCGACTGGAATTTCCCTGAACAAGAGAGGACCTTGACGATTTGTCCTGCTGCAAGAATCCAAGCCATCGGTCACCTCCAGCTGACGTGCCGATGCGCGTTCGCGGTCGAGACTACCTGCAACACAAGAAAGCTAAAGTGCCGCAACCACATGCGCGCAAATCCGCGAGGCCTTGCCTGCAGCCTATTCGACAGAGGTTCGGTGTCGAGATTACCTCCGTGTGACTTGCATGGGAGAAGGGTGCCTTAGTGTCTTGGTTAATTCGGTAGCCCGGGCTAGGGGTTACTCTATTGAGCTTAATCTCGTCACTGAGAAAACTTCTGCGATCTCAAGAGCGGCATAGTTGACGATATCCTTATTACGCTTCTCAAAATCGCTGAAAGGCCCCCGCCGCGACCGGGTTACCCCGCCTGTGGCACGCCAAGGGCCTGAAAGTCTTCTTCGCTGTGGATCCAACCTTCTTGGCCGGCAATCCGCACCTTCAGCCACACGTCACCATTCACTTCGACGTTGATAGATTTGCCATCCTGGGATACCCAGTCGAACTGCAGCCGGGCTTCAAGATACTCAACTTTGGTGTCCGGCTGAATGATGATGTGCTTGGCAGTAGCGCCGTCATCGGGCTCAGGAAACAGCCGCACAAAGGTTGGTTCGGTTTCGCGGTGCGCCTCGACCTCAACCGGATAAGAACAACGGCCGGTCCGTCCCCGCGAAGTCATCTCCACACAGCGGAGGCCGGGCTCGAGGCTACCCGTGATCCAGTTAATCCGCACCGGATACATCACGTAGAAGTTCCCCGTCCATATCTTGAACTTCAGAATGTCGTCCATCGTCATCATGGTGATTCCGGGCGGCAGAGTTGGCTTTGGGCGGGTTGTATCGGTACCGAGTCCGAGGTACCGTCCTTCCACCAAAATAGGCGGGCCAAAGGATTGAAACAAACTTTCATCCACGCCATATTTTTCCCGCCCATACTTAAAGGCGAACATCTGCACCGAGCCGCCCGCCATGGGATCGGAGGGCTCCTCACCCCGTTGCACAATGATGCCTGCCCCTTCCTTCGTAGTAAAGGGAGCCGCAATGACAGACACTGTGAAATCAAACTCTCCATTCGCCATGCTTACTGGATAAGTCTCGCGGTACACCGATTGGTCCTTCGAGTTGCGCAACTCCCACCAATCGACGGTCTCTTCATGTGCAGTGCGCTGCACGTGCTTCAACATGCGAAACGTGTGCCCGGCGATGGTGAAGCTCTCCGTGCTGTCCGCTGCTGAAATGTTCGCTGGAACGCTGGTTTTGTTGGTTCGATCCAGTACCGAAGGTGAAGGTGGCAACACATTTGAGGAAGGCTGTGGTGCGGGTACCTGGGCTGGCGGCGATGCCTGTGGCGTCTCGGGAGCCGTCCGGACAATTGCGTTAGTTACGGCTTGGGCAGATGCTGCACTGTCGCCCCGCTTGCATGCACTGACGGAGAGGCTCAGTGCCGCCGCAAGCACCGCCAGACGAATCCCATTGGTTCGCATGGGTTCAGGATAGAACGGTTCGGGACTTCAACTTTGAAACGAAAGGTCTCATCCCTCCGCGCCGTGCAAGAACCGCTTGCGGCGTAGAGAGACATGCCGATTCATGTCCAACTCCTGCTGCGCGTAGATCTCCGGTCTCTTCTCGACGAACATGATCCGCGGGATGCGGAGGTTGACATCGAACCGTTTGTAGAACGACGCTCCTCTCGGGCGCTTCGCCTCAAGCGTGAGAGGCGTGTTCCCTTTGCTCTTGCACCATGACAACCAGCGGAGCACAGAGCCGCGGATGTCGTTTGAGTCGCAGAAGCCGAGAAACTCATTAAGTATCGCCCCGGCAGATTTCACGGTCCGATCTTTGCGAATGAGACGGAGTTCATCGAGGTATTGTTCGACGGCAAATGACTCGGCATGGGCTCAACGGTACCGAGGGACACAAAGAATCTCCTGAGTTACTGTGGTCCTGACACCTTCAACTGTGGCTAATCGGCCACAGTCGCGTTTTGGCCAGAGGCTGTAACCTATTCTCGTTGCAATAGGTATCTCCCTCCTGAGACAGGAACAGACAGTTCGCAAAGCCGTGGAGTGTTCTGGAATAGGACTCCATAGCGGCGCTCCGGTGCGTATGCGGATTTTGCCCGCACCACCGGGTACCGGCATCGTCTTTCGCCGGGTGGATCTCGACGGATTTGAAGTAGAAGCCATTGGACGGAATCTGGCACGAGTCAGCTACGCAACCAGCTTGATGAAGAAGGGCGTGCTGATTTCGACTACCGAGCACCTGCTTTCGGCATTGATGGGAACCGGAATTGACAATGCCACCGTAGAGCTCGATAACCTGGAGCTTCCCATCCTTGATGGAAGTTCACAGCCTTTTGTCGATCTCATCTCGAAGGCGGGAATCCATCGACAAAAGCGGCCGCGAACTTATCTCAAGATCCGTCGGGAGCTCCATCTGCGAGAGAGGGACAAGCATATTGCCGTCTATCCCTCGCGAACCTACTCTGTGTCCTACACGATCGACTTTCCTCATTCGCTCATCGGGAGAGAAAATTTCACCTTGCATCTTGAGAACGGAAGTTATGTCCGCGAGATCGCCCCGGCTCGCACGTTTGGCTTCCGCGAGGACGAGCAGGCGATGCGCAACATGGGACTGATTCGCGGAGCCTCACAAGAAAACTGTATTGTCCTCACCAAGAACGGGATTGAAAATCCGCCCTTGCGGTTCAATGACGAGTTCGTTCGTCACAAAGTTCTGGACCTCGTCGGCGACCTGGCATTGCTGGGGAAGCAGATTTTAGGAAATGTAGTCGCAGATCGCGCCGGGCACGCCTTGCATACCGCCTTGGTCTCCCGTCTGCTGCGGGATCACACTCTGTGGGAAGAAACGACGGCTGAAGAGGAAGAAGTCAGCGCCGCCGAGAGCCGAATCCCTACTACGGCCGAACCGCTGGTCTAATTCGCTAGCTTGGCGAAGTAAATCCGGATTGGCATCAATCGGCGGGATGGGGTGCGGACTCGATCGAATCCCAAAAAGCGTGCTGCCGGATAAGTTCTTCAAGCTGCGCACGGGCATGCTCGGTCAAAACGGCGGCATAGTCCTGGGCTGATTTCTGACGCTCTGGCGTTAACTCCCGAACTCGGTTGGCGAGCAACCGAGTATCTTCCTCGAGCATTCGCACCCAGCGCCGTGCCCGGTCGATCTTTGCTTGCATGGATAGCACTCGATTTCCTCTTTTTAGTTCAACCTTTTCAGCCACGAAGGCTGCCATGCTTCGAGGAGGGGATACTAACAGAACGGCCTTTCGTGCTTTTACCGAGTTTCTGCCCTCGGCCACCCGATTGCAAGTCGCAAGCCGGGTACCTCCAATCCCTGGACAGTTTTCTCTGGAAACTGGCGGTCAGAAACTGGAAACTGTTCCAGTGCAGAAGACAGTTTATCTCTCGCTCGGTTCAAACCTTGGGGACCGAGCTGGAAATCTCCGTTCAGCCATTGAAAAGCTGGGCTCTTTGGGCAAGGTCGTTGCGCTTTCCTCTTTCTATGAGACGGAACCGGTAACCGTAACCGAGCAACCTTGGTTTTTGAACTGCGCTGTCAAACTCGACACGGACAAAATGCCCAGGCAACTGCTGGCCGGAATTCTTACCTTAGAACGGCAGATGGGTCGACGCCGCACTCAGTCCAAAGGTCCGCGCACGATCGACATCGATATCGTCTTGTTTGGAAACTCGGTCCTTGCGACCGCAGATTTGGTCGTCCCGCACCCGGCCATGCAGGAGAGGCGGTTTGTGCTGGAACCGCTGACGGAAATCGCGGCTGACGTGCGACATCCAAGGCTCGAACGAACGATCCGGGAACTGCGGGACGCTCTCCCGCCCGGACAAGCCGTGCGCAGGCTCAGCCACACCTGAACGCGAATTTGAAAAACCACCTCAGGGAACAATCAGCCCACTGCGGACCTCACCCGGAGCCGCGGCGGTTTTCTCGGACCATTGTTGCTGCAGAAAATCCACGAAGGAACGGGATTTCGGGCGACCCGAGGTGCGGCTGTGCGCGATCCGAACCAAAACAACCAGGGCTTTGAGTACGTCGGAATCTCGCAACTGCGAAGCGCCCAAGTGCGCCTGCTCCGCCTCGCGATACTTCTTGAGATTGGCTTGTATCTCGGCGGCGATCGATTGCTGCATAACGCTTGTGAGCGGCGGCTCATAATAGAGGCCCGAGTTTACCCGGGTGTCATACGATCTTGCCAGCACGGTTAAGGCATTGATCAGGTCTATATCGACAACGCTACGATCGGCCCGCACACTGTTGGCCAAGGCAAGCATGAAACTGCCGATCAGAGCACTCCCTTCGTAGAGGAACCGGTCGCCCACATCAATGGCTGGAAAAAGGGCGCTCTGGTCCAAAGCTTCGAGCGCTCGCGGTCTTTCGTACTGCCGAGCCTGTTGCAGATACACGCATTCACTCGGGCAGTCGAGGCTTACTTCACGCTGCTCGCCGCAACACTGCGCGCAGATTCGCTGGTGGAGGGCCGGGCAAAAGCGCTTCTCTTTGCGAATTTCGCAAATGGCGCAGCTCACTGAGAGTCTCTCCTTAGATTCATTATCCCATGCCGAAAAGGGTGGACCAGGTACAGCCTGAGAAGTTCAGGAGGCCCTGGGGAAATGGCCGCGCATCGCGCGATTTTCAGGAAGTCACCTCCAAACGGGGCGATTTTTGTGGCCTTTCCTGGTTCCCAGTTGAGAAAAACCGCATAAAATGCGCCAAAAATCTACTTTTCCACAGGAAATGTGGTATAAGATGGCCGTCATCGCAGCACAAATCCAGTTCAGTTTCGAGGAGGGTTAATGGCATCTGGCATGACCAAAACGCAACTCGTCCGCACCCTTGCTGAAAAAGTTGGCACCAACAACAAGACCGCTGCCACGTTTCTCGAGAACCTGACCGAGACCGCCATCAGGGAGACCAAGAAAAATGGCGTGTTCGTGGTTCCAGGCTTGGGTCGCCTGGTAAAAGCCCATCGCAAAGCCCGTATGGGACGCAATCCCCAGACCGGCGAACCGATTCAGATTAAGGCCAAGACCGTGGTGAAATTCCGCGTGGCCAAGGCAACCAAGGACGCCATCGCGCCCCGGAAAGGGTAGAGCCTAGCAGAGACGAAGGCCGGCTCGCGAGCCGGCCTTTTGCCTTCTCCCGCCGCCGATCAGACAACTCCCCTCTTCTTCATATTCTTTTCTACCCATCGCTACGGAACAGCTTGCAGTAGAGCTCAATCCGCCGAGTGCGGTTGCATCGACTTTCGAGCGGTACTGGTGTAGGTCGTCCCCGCGGAAATCGGTGGTGCGCGAAACGCCTCAGCGATTTTGAATTCTCCCAGCCGATCCCTTCGGTTGGGTCGTGGTTCAGGGGGTCGTCCCGCAGGCCCAAGCAATGCGGTCGATTGATCTCTCTCACGAATGGTTCTCAGTCTCCGCCCGGGGCATCGTTGCTGAGGTACTGCTCCAAGGAGCCGAGTTCCCGCGTTAGGTCTTCAATGCGCCACTCGAGCAGGTTGCGAATGGAAAGCATTCCCAGAAGTTTGCCATTGTGATCGACGACCGGGAGATGCCGGAAATGGCGTTCGACCATGGTGACGAAAGCCTCACTCGACCCTGTTTCCGCGGTCGCCAACTCGACCGGCGTGGTCATCATCTCGCGGACTGGTGTTCTCTCCGGGTCACGTCCGCTCAGAGCCAGCCTGCGAAGAACGTCACGCTCGGTAAAGATACCGGCTACACGCAGCTGATCGTCGATCACGGCGACTGCGCCGACATGCCGATCGAGCATAGTACGAATTGCCTCGGCCACACTTGCCCCCAAGGAAACTGCCGCTGGGTGGGCATCGCATAATTCAAGAATGCTCATTGCCGCCTCCGCCCTTGGTGAGGAGCAACCCATGCTCCCGCCGGCCCAATTTGGGTCGACTAGGATTCGGGCATTATGACCCTTAGGGAGCAACTGTCAAGAGGCATTTTAGGCAATAAATCATTGATTCGATCGATGGGTCGCATTCTGAATTTCCATTCTTCGGCGGGTGACAGGACTGGCCAACCGTAAGCCAAGCGAAAACCTTCCGGTTTCGTGCAGGCCGGAAGGAAGAATTTCTGTGGCCATCGTTGTCATTGAACAGCCGGAGCGCGGGTGACGGCGATGACATCGCCATCGCGGTCTCCCCGCGCGCTTGATGAGGTGCGAAAACCCGAGGCTTTATGAGGCGATGACAGCGTCGGCTTCTATTTCGACCAGCATCTCCGGAGAAATCAGGTGCGAAACTTCGACCATGGAGGTTGCCGGACGGATATCCCGGAAGAACTCGCCATGGGCCTTGCCAATCTTCTGCCAATCTGCAATGTGGACGACGAACATTCGTGTGCGGACCACGTCTTTGAGGTTGGCACCGGCTTGATTGAGCGCGGATTCGATATTCTTGAGTGTTTGCACGGTCTGAGCGTACGCATCACCGATCCCTACAATTTTCCCATCCGCGTCGGTGGCTGTCGTCCCGGCTACGTGAACTTGATTGCCAACCCGCACCGCTCGTGAGTAACCTACCACCGGTTCCCAAGGCGTCCCACTCGAGATGTTCTTTCGTTCCAAGTCTCCTGCCTCCATGGCTAGCATTGTATCTTTGCGGTGGCAAATGCTGGGATTTGGCAGCCGACTACATTGACTGCCAACAGAAGACTCGCGCTGAAACCTTTGTAATGGGTATTGGGTTCTAATGGATTAGCACTGGCGGCACGAAAGCTACTTGCCTTTGCAGAAAAGCTGGGTTAAGAAATCAGTCACAGCTCGTAATGTTCTCGTGCTAGAGCGGGGGAAGGAGGTAGAGGCCAGGATGATTCCAGACTCACACGCCTTGCAGCAGCTCTTCCAAGAGCTGGTCGGCCGGCGTTATGCCGAGGAGATCGGGATCCGCGATCCCCAAGTCGTGAACTACGTAGCCCAGCTTTTGACTGAGTTCTCGGAAGGTGACCAGCTGTCGAAGATCCGCAATGCCGAAGGGCGGCCACTCACTGATCTAGGTGAGATGCTAGCCGAATCGGATCCCGTCTTTGGGCCTGCGCCTTCGTTTGACCGCGAGCGTCAGGTCCACAAGCACATTGGCGACTGTGCTCTGTTCTTTACTGGCATGTTCCCGGAAAGCATCAATCACTTCCGCCTTCGCCGCCAGCGGCTGGAGGATTTTCTTGACTGGATCAAAGCCGGCAAGGAAAGCTATTACATCGTTTCCAAGTTTGATTGTTTCGAATACACCAAGGTGGCACCACTGTTCGCGCATCTTTCCAGCCACTTCGAGCAGTGCGTACATGGACTCAACCGGGTCAAGAACGATCTCGCGGAGATGCAGCACCCCATCGCCCGGCGTCCGAACGAACTCCTAATGTAGCGGCCAGAGCCGAGGGCCTGGTGTTTTCGTATCCCAAACTCTCCTGCCCAACCACTTTCCTGCTCGCTTGCTCTCTGCTACCTCGGGAACGGGCGAATCAGAGGAACCAACGGAAACCCAACTCTCAGATCTTTCGATAAAAGCTCAACGCCGAATCTCCCTGCTCGAGCTTGCGATAACGGGCCACCGATCGAAAAACCTCTCCGGGATCGAACCTTCTTTGGTGTTCCGCGATAATCGTAGTGGCTGGTTTCAGCAGCTTCGAACTGGCAAGTGCACTGAGCACATGCCGGTACTCTGCCTGCATGCGATATGGCGGATCAAGAAACACCACATCGGCCTCGGCGCCTTGCGCCTCGAGTTTTCCGAGCGCCCGATCAGAATCTGTTTCGAGGACTTGAAAGCCGGTTTCCAACCCGAGAGACTGAAGATTCCGTCGAATTAAGGCTGCCCCCTGGGCTGAGGATTCGACGAAGTACACCATTCCCGCGCCACGGCTGAGAGCCTCGATGCCCACTGCTCCGGTGCCTGCATATAGGTCGATCCACTGCGATCCTTCGAGGGCTGACGGTTTTCCCGCGGAAAGCACATCGAACAATGTCTCCCGCAGGCGGTCGGAGGTGGGACGCACGTCCATGCCAGGGAGGGACCGAAGCCGACGGCTTCGGTATTTGCCCGCAATCACTCTCATTCCTTCACCGCCCTTTGAGTTGCGAGCTTGTCGATCAATGGCTCAGAGTAACTCTGAAAAGCACGGCATAGCACCTTTGAGTCGCCAACCCACAACTGACAAACCGGCCCTGACGTATCACAATATAAAATAGGTTCGAAGGCGCACGAGGCACGAATGAGAAATTGGTCCATTCCGGCAGGGCGCGTGTTCGGGATCGAACTTCGCATTCATCTGACTTTTTTGTTCCTGCTGGTATTCGTATCGTTGACCGAATCGGCGGGTCATGTCCAGGTGAATGTCTGGCGGGTGCTTGCCCTGGTCGGAATGATACTTGGCTGCGTCGTGCTGCACGAATTGAGTCACGCCATCATGGGCATTCAAGCCGGGGTTCCGGCGAAAGCCATTGTCCTGCTACCGATCGGGGGAGTTACGCTGCTCGATGAAACTCAGCAGCCCATGGAGCCGGGAGCGCTGACCTGGAAGCGGGATGTCCGTATTGCCTTCGCCGGTCCTCTGGTGAACCTGGTTATGGCGTTTGCCGCGAGCAGCATCCTGCTCGCGGTGGCCCCGGAGATCCAACTCTGGACGAGGCCATACGTCTACTCCGGCAATTTGGCGCGCAGCTTCGTCTGGGTGAACTTGTGGTTAGGACTTTTGCATCTTCTGCCGGCGTATCCCATGGACGGAGGTCGGGTTCTGCGTGCCCTGTTCAGTCGGCATATGGATCCGGTCCGGGCCACGCGGCGCGCAGTCACGATCGGTCAAGCGTTTGCCACGTTATTCATGCTGGTCGGCATGCTTTGGAACATCTGGCTGACCATGATCGGATTTTTCCTGTTCATCGCCGCCCAACTCGAAGAGCGATCCGCTGTGTTTCAGTCGGTCCTCGAGACCGTTCGGCTGGAAGATGTCATGCTCACCGATTTTGCGACACTCTCGCCGGCTGACACCTTGGAAGACGCACTCGAGAAAGCGGTGCATTCGTTGCAGGATGATTTCCCGGTCATCCGCGGCAGCGACATGGTCGGCGTGATCTCAAAACAGAAGATCCTGCAGGCGCTGCGTGCCGAAGGCAACGGCTACGTGCAGTCGGTGATGAACCGCATTTTCGAGGTGGCGCAAAAGAAAGAGTCGCTCGCCTCGGCTTTTCGCAAGCTCAGTGCGCGCAACCTGAGCATCATCCCCGTCGTCGAGGATCAGCGACTGGTTGGCATTGTCACCCTGCAGAACCTCATGCACTCGATGACCCTGCTGGCCGAAAGCCGCAAATTGCGCAAGACGGCGCTCAATTCTTAGCTGAATTCCCGCGGTTGAGAAACCTTGGCTGATTCCCCGAAGTCGTTGCCGTTTAGAAGCGAAACACGACCCCGGCCGAAGGCTCCGCCATGTGGCTCCGACCGCCGGTAAACAAACTGAAGGGGTTTCCGTGCGCGGCGTCAACCTTGAAATCCGGCGCACTGTAGAGATATCCGCGGTATTGAACGCGGATAGCAAATCGCGAATAGTGGGGAATCGTATAATCCACGCCGCCTCCGTAGACCAGCGCCAGTTGCCACTCTTTGAGGGCATGCACGTTGAACTGGATGTTGTCCGGGATATTGTGCGGAAGCGGGGGCAAAAAAAGCCAGGTGCTTCGGGGAGCAAAACCGAGCTCGGAGCCGCCTGCCAGCAGGAAGGGCTTGAATCTGGGGCTTTTGTCGGGAAACAGAGTGTACATGTACGCGAGGTTGTAGTCGGAGATGGTCGTAGGAATGTGAATGTCATAGACAGCAGTAGGCGTGATGGGGGCTTGGTAGGTCTGAGAATTCTTCATGCGTCCGTAACTGAACACGATCGAGTGATGTGGGTTGAATTTGAACCGAAAACTCGCGAAGGCAGAGAGCCCGATGGTCGCGCTCTGGCTGATTCCGTTACCACTCGCCGTGCTGGTGAACATCGTGGCTGCGCTGGCGCTGGCGTCAAAATGGCCATCTTGCGCAACACTGATTGAGGAAATAGACCCTAGGATTAGAAGTGCAGCGAACGGTTTCTTGAGCATCCGTTTTCTCTCTCTGCTGGAGGCTGAGACTCGCCCGGGGTACGGGGCGGCCTGTAAGGATCCGCATCCCGAACTCCACGGCCGGTTCCGATCGAGGCTTGCCGGCGCCAGGATCGCGGTTCTGTCGCGCGCCATGTGGGATTGCCTTTTCAGAATAACCGGACCGCCTTGGCCGTCTCAACCGCGGGGATCTTTCGCAGTTCAGCCAGAATCGCCTCCGGCACGATTTCGTCCACGTGAACCACGGCGATGGCCTCCTTGGGCCTAAGAGCTTTCTCGCTTTCTCGGCGGCCGAGGGAAAAATCAGCGATATTGATCTTGTGATCGCCCAAGATCGTTCCCACCTTGCCGATGACTCCGGGGACATCGCGATTGCGAAGATAGATAAGGTCTCGCTCGAGCGGGGCTTCGACTTCGATTCCATCCACGTGCAATAAACGAGGCGCCTGGGTATGGAGGACACCACCTTTGACCAGGTGTTCTTCCCGTTGCGTCTGAACCAGAATGGAAAGAATGCTGTTCATGCCTTCGGTTGAGCGCGTCGCTTTGCAGGCTTCGCGGACCCGCAGCCCGCGCGACGACGCGATCGTCGAGGCATTGACCAGGTTCGCCTTCTCTTCGAGAGCCTGGTTCAAGATGCCCTTGATGGCAGCGTTTCGGATCAGCTCCGTCTTCCACTCCGCGATTGGCCCGCTGTAGCGCAGCGAAATCTCCTCGAGAGCCCCCTCACTGATCTGAGCCAGGAAGGAGCCGAGCCTTTCGGCCAGCACAATGTACGGCTGCAGAGCAAGATATTCATCATGCGATACCGAGGGCACATTGACCGCATTCTGGATCACGCCATGTTTGAGATATTCCTTCACTTGCATCGCCACCTGGTAACCCACTGCGTCCTGTGCCTCTTGGGTGGATCCGGCGATATGGGGAGTGAGAATGACCTGATCGAGCCCTTGCAGCGGCGAGTGCCGCAGCGGTTCTTCCGGGAAAACATCCAGGGCCGCGGCCGCGATCTGTCCCTGTCGGAGCGCCTCGGCCAGGGCGGCTACCTCCACCAGTTCTCCGCGGGCACAATTCACCAGGCGCAGTCCAGGTTTCATCTTTTTGAGAGAACCGGCATTAATCATGCCGGTGGTTTGGGGCGTAAGCCCAACGTGCAAGGTCAAGTAATCGGCCGCCGCGTAGACTTCATCCAGGGTGGCCATTCGGATCCCCTGTTCCTTGGCCACGCTTGCGGAGACGAAGGGGTCATGGGCCAAAACCACCATGCCGAAGGCGTGGGCGCGACCCGCAACTTCCATCCCAATTCGTCCCAAGCCGACGATGCCAAGGGTCTTCCCGCGCAGCTCACTGCCCTGCAACGATTTTTTCTCCCACTGGCCGGCGTGGGTCAGTCGATTCGCCCGGGACAGATGCCGAGCCATGGCCAGCATCATGGCCAACGTATGCTCAGCCACCGCCACGGCATTGGCGCCGGGCGTATTCATGACGGCAATTCCCTGGCGGGTGGCCGGTTCGAGTTCTATGTTGTCGACGCCGACTCCGGCCCGCCCAATCACGCGAAGCTTGCGCGCTTTCGAGAGCAGCTCAGCATTCACCTGCACTGTCGAGCGCACGATCAGGGCATCCGCCGATTCCAGGTGTGCGGCCAAAGCGTCACCGATTTGCTCGGGCATCACAATCTCCCAATGGGGTTCACGAAGCAGATCCACCGCAGAGGATGAAATCTTTTCGGCGAGCACAATCTTCATGCTTTGCTCTCCATCCTCCTTAGGATCGAAACATCACCCAACTGGAAAGTCACATCGGACACGACTCTTCCCCTCCCATGACAGTCGGCTTCTTTGCATCCAGCCATCTCTCCGTTTGCCCTTTTTCGTACAACGGTCTCCTCGGGTGTGCTCCGCCTGGTTCGCTCACCTTCGGGAGTTCGGGGAAGGGCCAGGAACGCCTGGGTGATCGAGCCCTCCCCTAAAGTGCCGACACGGGGACGCTCGATCCCTGACGGTAATGGGAATAAATCTCCTGCGCGGCGCGCACGGCCACCCCGGATTCGACCGCCCGTCCCGTCACTTGGGCCAGCACCTGTTCGAGCGCAGCCAGAATCGCGAAGGTGTCGAGAGAGTCGTAGTAGCCAAGGTGCGCGATGCGAAACAATTTGCCTTTCATATCGCCCTGGCCATTGGCCACCACCGCACCAAACCGGTCGCGGAATTCTCGGATGATGGCTCCCGAATCGATGCCGTTCGGAGGTTGTATGGCGGTGAGCGCCGCAGCCGGGCACGTCGGGGCAAACAAGCGGAGCCCCAGTGCCTGAACACCCGCGCGTGTCATACCAGCGGCAAGCTCGGCGTTCTCGATCAGCGCCTGGCGTCCGCGGACGAGGTCGCCATCGCCCATTTGGCGGATGAACTCCAAAGCCGTGGCTAATCCGGCTACCAACGAAGTTGCCGGAGTGTAGGCAGCTTCCCCGCGGGCAGCCGCCTTGCGCGCCCGGCGGAAGTCGAAATAGTAGCGAGGGCTCCGGGCGCTTTCCATCCGCCTCCAGGCTCGCTCACTGATCGCGCAATACGCCAGGCCGGGAGGAATCATCAGCGCCTTTTGCGAGCCGCCAATGATGATGTCGACCCCCCAGCCATGCACATCGAAATGGGTCGTGCCCAGCCCGGTGATGGCATCGACGACGAGCAGCGTACCGTCCCCCTGTTCCCGCACGATCTGCGCAATGCCCTGGATATCATGGCGGGCTCCGGTGGAGCTTTCCGTAGCCTGGAGGTAAACGGCGCGGACCTCGGAACCAAGCTTCTGCCGAAGGTCATCCGGCCGAAAGGTTTCGCCGTAGGGGGCGCTCACGACTTCCAGGCTGCACCCAAAGGCCTTGGCCAGATCGCACCAGCGCTCGCCGAATGTCCCCGCGCTCATCACCAGCACTTTGTCCCCCGGCGAGGTCAAATTGGAGATGGAACCTTCCATGACTCCTGTGCCGGAACAAGCCAGCACCAGCACATCATGGCTGGTTCCGACGAAGTCCTTCAGATCCGACAGCACTCGCGAGAACAGACCGCGGAAATCCGCGGTGCGATGGTGCATGGCATAGGACGCCATGGTGGTCTGCGCAGCCGGCAGGATCGGGGTTGGTCCGGGGGTGAATAGCCGACTCTTCCGCAGCATGCTCGTCAGTCCTTGAGAAGGGATTCTTTGTTAGTGTACCTGAATGCTCGCACTCGGCAGGGCGGCCAACAGAGGTTTCGCCAGACCAGCCGTCGGCTTCCGATCTGGCTATAATTCTCTCTATGAGCTTGATCGAACAGATCCAGAAAGATATCACCGGTGCCATGAAAGCTCGCGACGAGCAACGGCTATCGACGTTGCGCATGGTAAAA
>Ga0187783_10000837_pt1 | contig 22592 bp, 14 predicted proteins | sample 1015_SJ02_MP02_2_FD_132471 | JGI IMG/M metagenome (GOLD analysis project Ga0187783, IMG submission 132471) | Tropical peat soil microbial communities from peatlands in Department of Meta, Colombia - 1015_SJ02_MP02_20_MG | ecosystem: Environmental > Terrestrial > Soil > Wetlands > Peat | place...
CCGCTCGAGCGCAGGCGCGAGCGCTGCGCCTTCCGCCACGTCGGCATCGAGGAGCATGCCCGCGCGGCTGAACGCCCGCAGCGACAGCAGGCGATGCTGCAGCACTTGCGGGATCTCATTCACGGCGAGTCGCGCATCGCTCGCGTTCTCGCGCACATAGATCGCATAGCGTGAGCGGTAGGGAGTCGCGACGGGTAGGTGCTCGTAGTTGACGAGCAGTACGCTCTCGCCGCGCTGCGCGTCGATGAGACTCACCCGGCAGGGAAAGCCGGGATGCCGATCGGCCACGACGCGGCAGGCGTTGCGCGCGGCGAGCTCGGCATCCGTCGACCCAAAGAGCGCGGCGAACTCGTTGGCCGCAAGTCCGCTGATCCGGAAACTCATGATTTGATTCCTGCTGGGCGCTACTGCGGGGCAGTCTGCATGCCGGGCACCGCGTGCTGCATTCCGTTTCTTGCTGAGCGTCGACAAGGCGCGGCCACAACCGTATCCTCGCCGCCGCACCATGAAGTTCTGCAGTCAATGTGGCGCGCCGCTCGCGCTGCGCGTGCCCGAGGGCGATCACCTGCAGCGTTACGTATGCGACGCGTGCGGGTCGATTCATTACCAGAACCCGAGACTCGTTGTCGGTTGTGTGCCTGAGCACGAGGGCCGCATCCTGCTGTGCCGCCGCGCCATCGAGCCGCGGCGCGGATACTGGACCGTACCGGCGGGCTTCATGGAAAACGGCGAGACGCTGCAGCAGGCCGCGGCCCGCGAATCGCAGGAAGAAGCGCTCGCCGAGGTCGCGATCGGGTCGTTGCTGACGGTCGTGCACGTGCTGCACGCCGAGCAGGTGCACGTGTTTTTCCGTGCACGGCTCCCGGTCGCACGCTACGCGGCTGGGCCGGAGAGCCTCGAAGTGGCGCTGGTGGCACCGGCTGACATCCCGTGGGCGGATATCGCGTTTCCGAGCACGGACTTCACCCTGCGGCGCTACCTCGAGGACCTGGCCAGCGGGCGCGAGCCCTACCACTTCACGACGATCGACCGCCGCATAACGCGCACGGCGGGCGGCGGCTGATTCACCCGCGCGGCGCCGGCGTGGCACAATGCCGGCAGATCGCTGCGCCGGCCGTCAGCTGCAGGTGCCGGTGAATTCCCCGGGGAATCCGCATGACTTTTGTCGTTACCGAGAACTGCATCAAGTGCAAGTACATGGACTGTGTCGAGGTCTGTCCGGTCGACTGCTTCCACGAAGGGCCGAATTTCCTCACCATCGATCCGGAGGAATGCATCGACTGCACGCTGTGTGAGCCCGAGTGCCCGGTGGAGGCGATATTCTCCGAGGAGGAGCTGCCGCCGGGCCAGGAGCACTTCAAACAGCTCAACGCGGAGCTGGCCAAGCGCTGGCCGGTGATCACCGAGAAGAAAGAGGCGCCCGCCGACGCCAAGGAATGGGAAGGCAAGCCCGACAAGATCAAGCTGCTCGAGCGCTGAGCGAAGCCCTGCGGCGGGTTCGCCCGTCCGCGACGGGTTGGCCCGCGCGGAGCGCGTGGTGTGCTACTTGCCGTCCTTGAGGCGCTTCGCCAGAACGTCCGGCGGCACGTAGCCCGGCAGCAGCTCGCCGTTAGCGAGCAGGATCGCTGGAGTCCCCTGCAGATCGAAATCCTGTCCCAGCGCCCAGCTGTGCGCCACCGGGTTGTTGGGGCAGGCCTTGGCCTTCAGCTCCTCGCCGAGCTTGGCTCGCGTCAGGGCGTCGTTGTGGTTGGGGGAGCACCACACCTGCTCGGCCTTGGTCCAGGACTCGGTGTTAGGACCGGTGCGCGGGTAGAGCAGGTAGCGCACGCGGATACCCAGGTGGTTGTATTCGGCTATCTGGCTGTGGAGCTTGCGGCAGTAGGGGCAATCCACATCGGTGAACACGGTGACGGTGTACTTGGGGTCCTTGGGTCCGAAGATCACCATCTCGCTCTCGGGAAAGGCGGCGATGGCCTTGGCACGCAGCTCGCGCCGGCGCGACTCAGTGAGATTGTCATTGGTGCCCAGATCGACCAGATCGCCGGTCAGCGCGTACTTGCCGTCCGCGGTCACGTAGGCGATATCGAGGCCGCGGGTGAGCTCCCATACCCCGGGTATGGGCGTGGCGCGCAGCTCGTCGGGGCGGGCCCCGGAGATGTGGCTGGCGACCTCGGCGCGCGGATCGGCCTTGGCCTGCGCCTGCAGCTGCTGAATCGCCTGCTGCACCTGCTGCAATTGTGTCGCCACTCCCTGCGGTGTTGGCTGCGTCTGCGGCGATGACTGCGTCTGCTGTGCAGCAGCCGATTGCGCCGCGGCACACAACGTCAGTAACAGGAGCAGTCTCTTGGTACTCATGACACGGCCGCCGGAGTTGGGTGGCACTTCGACCGCGACGGTCGGCGAAGGTTCGCCCTCGTGGCCGGCGCGGAACGGGGAGCGCAGTCTAGCACGGGGGCCCGCTCCTGCAGCCGCTTTCACGGTCTGCCGAAGCCTTCAGCCGCGCGGGTGGTGCAGAGCGTGCAGTTCCTTCAGACGCTCGCGCGCGACGTGCGTGTAGATCTGCGTGGTCGACAGATCGCTGTGCCCGAGCAGCATCTGCACCACGCGCAGGTCGGCGCCGTGATTGAGCAGATGCGTGGCGAAGGCGTGGCGCAAGGTGTGCGGCGAGAGCTCTTTGGCGATGCCCGCCTTGCGCGCGTAGCGCTTGATGATGTGCCAGAACGCCTGGCGCGTCATGCGGTCGCCGCGGCGGGTGGGGAACAGGTAGTCGGTCTGCCGCTCGAGCAGGATCTCGCTGCGCGCGCCGCGGCTGAACTCCTTGAGCGCGCGCATCGCCTCCTCGCCGAGGGGGATGAGCCGTTCCCGATCGCCCTTGCCGAGGATACGGATCACGCCCTGGTTGAGATTGATCTGGCCCTGGCGCAGGTTGACAAGCTCCGAAACCCGCAGCCCGGTCGCGTACAGCACCTCGAGCATGGTGCGGTCACGGTTGCCGAGCGGATCACTCACGACCGGGGCCGACAGCAGTGCCTCGACCTCCTCCTCGGTGAGCGAGCGCGGCAGGGAGCGGCCGATCTTCGGCATGGCGATCTGCGCGGTGGGATCCTCGCGGATCACGCCCTCGCGCATGAAGTAGCGGAAGAAGCGGCGGAAGCTGGAAAGCTGGCGCGCGGTGGAGCGCGGCCGGGCGCCGGCGCGCACGCGATAGGCGATGAAGTCCTGCAGGTCGGCGCGCGAGGTACGCATGATCGGTACGTTGCGCTCGGCGAGCCAGCGGGCGAGTGCGGTGAGGTCAGCGCGGTAGGCCGCCAGTGTGTTGGGCGACAGTCCGCGTTCCATCCATACCGCATCGAGAAAGCGGGACACCGCAGGATCTGCGGAATCGGTGTTGGCTGTCATGGCAATGGCGGAATTGGACAAGCCTTGTCTCGCTGCAGGGCCACGCTCAGCATCGCGCGGCTCGCGGCCCCCGAGCGACGCTTTCCCGGTAAAGTGGTAGGGCCAGTATGGTGAGCGCGGCCGTACCATCGACGTGACGACTTTCACATCTGCCCGCCGGCATTAACATAAAGAGAACCGGTTCACAGTTCGTAGCGCAAACTACCGCACAGTTATGGTCGTCAGATTCCCGTGAAGCTGCCCGCCCGGCTGCAGGCACTGGCCCTCGGCGCCGTGCGGCTCGCCTACGCGGTGTGGGCGCTGCTCGCGTTTCTTTGCGTCGGCCTCACACTGCTGCTGCTGCTCGTGGGGCTGCCGGGCGTCATGCGGCGGCGGACTGCGGCGCGCGCGGGCGCACGCACGCTGTTGCGCCTTGCCGGCATGCCGCTCACGGTGCGCTTTCCCGAGCGGCTGCCGCCCGGACAGTGCGTGGTGGCGTGCAACCACGCCAGCTATCTCGACGGCATTGTGCTCACGGCGGCCCTGCCGGCGCGTTTTGGCTTCGTCATCAAGCGCGAGATGGCCGCGGTGCCGCTCGCCGGCGCGCTGCTCGGGCGGCTCGGCTCGGAGTTCGTGGAGCGCTTTGATCGCCAGCGTAGCGCACGTGATGCGCGGCGCGTGCTACGCAACGCCGTCCAGGGTCACTCACTGGTGTTTTTCCCCGAAGGTACGTTCACCCGCACCCCGGGGCTGTTGAGGTTCCACATCGGCGCGTTTGCCACTGCCATCCGCGCTGGCTGCCCGCTGGTACCGGCGGTGCTGCGCGGCACGCGCCGCGCGCTGCCGCCGCACAGCGCGCTGCCGTGCCCCGCGGCGATCGAGCTCGAGATCCTGCCGCCGCTCACTGCGGCGACCGGCCCCCCGGATGAGGCGGTGTCTGACCTGCTCGACCGCGCGCGTGAGGCGATCCTGGCAGTGCTCGCTGAGCCTGACCTCACATGTTGCGGCGATACTGACCGCCCACCTGATACAGCGCCCGCGAGATCTGCCCCAGCGAGCAGACCTTGACGCATTCCATGAGCTCCGCGAACACGTTGGCGCCGCTGGCCGCCGCCTGTTGCAGGCGTGCGAGCGCCGCGGGGGAGCGCTGCGCATTGCGCGCCTGGAAGGCGCGTACCGCGGACACCTGGTCCTGCTTCTCCTCCTCCGTGGAGCGGATCAGCTGCGCCCCCTTGTGCTCCTCGGCAGCATCGGCAGCGGAGAGAAAGGTGTTGACGCCCACGATCGGCAGCGAGCCGTCGTGCTTCTTCGTCTCGTAATACAGCGACTCTTCCTGGATCTTGCCACGCTGGTACATGGTCTCCATCGCCCCGAGCACGCCGCCGCGCTCTGACAGCGCCTCGAACTCGCCGTAGACGGCCTCCTCCACCAGGTCCGTCAGGTAGTCGATGGCGAACGACCCCTGCCACGGATTCTGGATCTTATTGAGGCCGAGCTCGCGGTTGATGACGAGCTGGATCGCGACCGCGCGGCGCACGCTCTCCTCGGTCGGCGTGGTTAGCGCCTCGTCGTAGGCGTTGGTGTGCAGGCTGTTGCAGTTGTCGAACAGCGCGTAGAGCGCCTGCAGCGTGGTGCGGATGTCGTTGAAGGAGATCTCGCGGGCATGCAGGCTGCGCCCCGAAGTCTGGACGTGGTACTTGAGCATCTGGCTGCGCGGACCGGCGTGGTAGCGCTCGCGCATGGCGCGCGCCCAGATACGCCGCGCCACGCGCCCGATGACCACATACTCCGGATCCATGCCGTTGGAGAAGAAGAACGACAGGTTGGGCGCGAAATCATCGATCTTCATGCCACGCGCCAGGTAGTACTCGACGATGGTGAAGCCGTTGGCGAGCGTGAAGGCGAGTTGCGAGATCGGATTGGCGCCCGCTTCGGCGATGTGATAGCCGGAGATCGACACGGAATAGAAATTGCGCACCTGCCGGTCGATGAAGTACTGCTGCACGTCGCCCATCATGCGCAGTGCGAACTCGGTGGAGAAGATGCAGGTGTTCTGCGCCTGGTCCTCCTTGAGGATGTCGGCCTGCACCGTGCCGCGCACGGCCCGCAGCGCCTGCGTGCGGATGCGCTCGTAGCTATCGGGCTCGAGCAGCTCAGCGCCGCTCACCCCAAGCAGCGCCAGGCCCGAGCCGTCATGGTGCGGCGGCAGCGCGCCCTTGTAGCGGGGCGGCGCGATCCCGCGCGCCGCATTGGCCGCGTGCAACGCGGCGATCTTCTGCTCGGCTGCGTGCCACTGACCCGCGCTCTTCAGATAGCGCTCGACCTGCTGGTCGATCGCGGTATTCATGAACATCGCCAGCAGGATCGGCGCCGGTCCGTTGATGGTCATGGAGACCGAGGTCGCTGGATCGCACAGATCGAACCCCGAGTAGAGCTTCTTCATGTCATCGAGCGTTGCGATCGAGACGCCCGAGTTGCCGGTGCGCCCGTAGACGTCCGGGCGGGTGTCCGGGTCCTCCCCGTAGAGCGTGGTCGAGTCGAACGCGGTGGACAGGCGCGGGCCGTGCCCGTGCGCGAGGTAGTGGAAACGCCGGTTGGTGCGCTCCGGACCGCCCTCGCCCGCGAACATGCGCGTCGGGTCCTCCTCCTCGCGGCGGTAGGGGTACACACCGCCGGTGTAGGGGTAGAAGCCCGGAAGGTTCTCGGTGAGGATGAAGTGCAGCACCTCCCCCCAGTCCTTGACCCGCGGCAGCGCAAGCTTCGGGATCGCCGAGCGCGACAGGCTCTCGGTGTAGTTCTCACCCTTCACCAGCCGTTCGCGCACCTTGTAGGAGTAGGTCTCGTCGGTCGCCGAGCGCACCCGCTCCGGCCAGGCCCTGAGCTCCGCCACCGCCTCCGCGCCCATCTCCTCGAGGGCGCGATTGTAGGCCGCGCGCAGTTCCCGGCGGCTGGCGTCGGCACCGGCCTCGGTCAACGCCTCGTGCGGATAGCGTTCGAGCGCACCGGGCAGCCGCGCATCCTTGAGCGCCTTGAGGGCCTCGTACAGGCCGAAGGCGCGTCGCGCCGCCTCGACCTGCGCCTCGATGTGCGCCCGGCCAGCGCGCCCACCGTGCGCGATTTCGGCGAGGTAGCGCGTGCGCGCGCCGGGGATGAGCGGCGTGCGCGCGCTCAGTGCGGTGGGACCCGGGTCGGCGAGCTTCCACGAGCCGCTGCCGACGTGCTTGTCCTCCAGGGCGGCGCAGATCGCGGCGAACAGGCGGTTAACGCCCGGGTCATTGAAGCGGCTGGCGATCGTGGGGAAAACCGGGAGGTCGGCATCCGCGAGCCGCGAGCGCTCCGGGTGGTTGCGTCGCCACTGCTTGCGCACGTCGCGCAGGCTATCCTCGGCGCCGCGCTTCTCGCTCTTGTTCAGCACGATGAAGTCGGCGTAATCCAGCATGTCGATCTTCTCGAGCTGGCTGGCGGCGCCGTACTCGCTGGTCATAACGTACAGCGACAGATCCGCGAGGTCGACGATCTCGGTGTCCGACTGGCCGATGCCGGCCGTCTCGACCAGCACCAGGTCGAAACCCGCCGCCTTGTACAGCGCGATGACCTCTTTCAGCACCGCGGAGGTGGCGAGGTGCGCGCGCCGCGTGGCCAGCGAGCGCATGAAGACGTTCTCCGCCGCGAGACCGTTCATGCGGATGCGATCGCCGAGCAGCGCGCCACCGCTGCGGCGGCGCGTCGGGTCCATCGCCACGACCGCGATCTGCTTGTCGGGAAAGTGGCGCACCAGGCGTGCGAGGAGTTCATCGGTAAGACTCGACTTGCCCGCCCCGCCGGTGCCGGTGATGCCGATCACCGGCACCTTGTGCCGCGAGCGCGAGAGTGCGCGGCGGATCTGCTCGAGCTGTCCGCCGCCCGACTCCGGATCGCCGGCGCCCTCGAGCACCGAGATCGTGCGGGCGATCAGCCCGTGATCGCGAGCGTTCAGGGGACGGAATTCGTAGGGCGGCTTCTCGACCGCGCCGACGCGCGCGAAGACATCGTCGATCATCCCCGCAAGACCCATGCGCCGGCCGTCCTCGGGCGTGTAGATCTTCTCCACCCCGTGCCGCTCGAGTGCCTCGATCTCGGCCGGTGCGATGGTGCCGCCCCCGCCGACCACGACGCGTACATGGGCGTAGCCGCGCTCGCGCAGCATGTCGACCATGTAGGTGAAGTACTCGTTGTGGCCGCCCTGGTAGGAGCTGACGGCGATCGCGTCGACGTCCTCGTCGATGGCGGCGCGCACGATGTCGGCGACGCTGCGGTTGTGGCCGAGATGCACCACCTCGGCACCGCGTGCCTGCAGCAGCCGGCGGATCATGTTGATGGCCGCATCGTGGCCGTCGAACAGCGAGGCCGCGGATACGAACCGCAGCGGCTGGCGCACCACGGCGCGCTCGCTGCTGGCCCGCGCTGCGCTACCCTCGAGACCGGCGTTCATGTGGCTGTTCCTGTCTGTGTCGTGCCGCCGGCGCGGAAGGCTTTACCCGCCGGTAAAATGCCTACCCGTCAGTGTGATCGGGCCGCGGCAACCGGTCAACGCGTCCCGGCGCGCCCCGTGCCCGCGGCGGCAATCACGCTGCCACCCGCGCGCCGCTATAATACTCTTCACCCATGAACAACCGCCGCAGCAGCCCCCCGTCCGCAGCCAAGACGATCGTGCCGAGCGCCTCGCCGTGGCGGGCGAGCCGCGAGCGGCTGCACGACCGCGAGGTCAAGCGCGACGCCGTCATCCGCGCCGCGGCACGCGAGTTCAACCGCAAGGGCTACCACAACACCTCCCTCGACGACATCGCCGCGCGCCTCGAGGTCACCAAGCCCACGGTGTATTACTACGTCACCAGCAAGGAGCAGCTGCTGTTCGAGTGTTTCGTGGCCGGAGTCGAGCAGATCCGTGCGGCGTTCCGCGACGTGCGTGAGCTGTCCGTGCCGGCGCGCGAGCGGCTCAATGCGGTGCTGCGTCACTACGGTGAAGCGGTAGCCTCCGAGTTCGGCTGGTGCATGGTGCGCGCCGAGGACCAGGACCTCTCGCCGGCGATGAGCCGTCACATCAAGTCCCTCAAATCCGAGATCGACCACGGGATCCGCCGCCTGATCCGTGAGGGCGTGCAGGACGGCTCGATCCAGCCGTGCGATCCAAAAATGACGGCCTTTGCCCTTGCCGGCGCGCTCAACTGGATCGCGCACTGGTATCGTGAGGACCGATCCCTGACGGGCGCCCAGATCGCCGAGGCGTTCGTCGCCATATTCGAGGGGGGCCTGCGACCGCGCGGCAGCGTCTCCCGTCTGGTCCGCGCGCCGCTACCGCGGCGGCGGGCGCGAGGTGCCATGGCGCGCTGACTTGAGTCAAAGCGAGGCTCCCATGTCCGGTCCAGACGTCGTCATCGTTTCCGCCAAGCGTACCCCTATCGGGGCGTTCCTTGGCGCCCTGTCACCGCTTAGCGCCGTGCAGCTCGGCAGCGCCGCCATCAAGGCCACGCTCGAGGCCGCCGGCATCGCCGCCGGTGACGTCCAGGAAGTGCTGATGGGCTGCGTACTGCCCGCGAATCTCGGCCAGGCGCCCGCGCGCCAGGCGGCGCTCGGTGCGGGCGTGCCCATCTCCACCCCGTGCACCACCATCAACAAGATGTGTGGCTCGGGAATGAAAGCCGTGATGATGGCGGCCGACCAGATCCGCTCCGGCACTGCCGACATCGTGATCGCTGGCGGCCTCGAGTCGATGAGCAACGCGCCGTACCTGCTGCCGAAGGCCCGCACCGGTTACCGCATGGGTCCCGGCGAGCTGGTCGATCACATGTTGCGCGACGGCCTGCAGAGCCCGTTCGATGGCAAGTCGATGGGGTGCTTTGCGGACTCAACCGCGAGCCGCTACGGCTTCACGCGTGCGCAGCAGGATGCGTTCGCCACCGAGTCGGTGCGGCGCGCCATGCAGGCGCTGCAGGCCGGAGAGTTCGACGTCGAGGTCACACCCGTCACGGTGAAGGGCCGTAAGGGCGAGACGGTGGTCGCGCGCGACGAGACTCCCGGAACCTGCGACGTGAGCAAAATCGCCACGATGAAGCCCGCGTTCAACAAGGACGGCACGGTGACCGCGGCGAGTTCCTCCTCCATCTCGGACGGCGCCGCGGCGCTCGTGGTCATGAACGCGCAGACCGCCGCCACCCGGGGACTCAAGCCCCTGGCACGGATCGTCGCCTACGCCAGCTATGCCCAGGAGCCGGAGTGGTTCACGCTCGCCCCGGTGGGCGCCATTCGCAAGGTGCTCACGCAGCTCAACTGGAAGCCGCATGACGCCGACCTCTACGAGATCAACGAAGCGTTCGCCGTGGTCACCATGGCGGCGATGCGCGACATCGACATCGACCATGCGCGCGTCAATGTGAATGGCGGCGCCTGCGCGCTCGGTCATCCGATCGGCGCGACCGGGGCACGCATCCTGACGACGCTGCTGCACGCGCTGCGCCGACGCGGTGGCAAGCGCGGCATCGGCTCGCTCTGTATCGGCGGCGGCGAAGCGGTGGCGGTGGCTGTCGAGATGGTGTAGGCCGGGCGCGCCCGCGAAGGGAGCAGCGATGAAGATTCAGGACGCGCGCGCCGTCGTCACCGGCGGTGCCTCGGGTCTCGGTAACGCCGTCGCACGGCACATCGCCGCGGCGGGCGGCAAGGTGGTCATGCTCGACGTGCAGGAGGGGCCCGGGCGGGCCGCCGCGGCCGCACTCGGCGCCGCGGCCAGCTTCGTGCGCTGTGACGTCACCTCCGAGCCCGAGGTGAATGCCGCCATGGAAACGGCTCGCGCCTGGCTCGGCGGCCTCAACCTGCTGGTGAACTGCGCCGGCGTGGTGGGCGCCGGACGGATTCTCGGCAAGAACGGCCCCATGGCGGGGGAGTTCTTCACCAAGGTGATCCACATCAATCTGATCGGCACCTTCCTCTGTGACAAGGCCGCCGCCGCCATCATGCAGAGGAATACCCCCGGCGCCGACGGCGAGCGCGGTCTTCTCATCCACACCTCCTCGGTCGCGGCGTTCGAGGGGCAGATCGGCCAGGCGGCCTACTCCGCCACCAAGGCCGGGGTTGCCGGTATGACGCTGCCGATCGCGCGAGAGCTGGCGCGCTTTGGCATCCGCTGCGTGTCGCTCGCACCGGGAATCTTTCACACCCCCATGATGGACAACATGCCGCGCGACGTTCAGGAGTCGCTCGCTGCGCAGGTGCCCTTCCCGGCACGCCTCGGCAGGCCGGAAGAGTTCGCGCAGCTGGTCGCGAGCGTGTTCGAGATTCCGATGCTCAACGGCACAACGGTACGCCTCGACGGCGCGATCCGTATGCAGCCGAAATGAGGTTGCGCGTCAGGTCATCACGGGCCCGGGGGCAGGTGCGTGGCTGAGGCGTACGTCGCAGGCGAGGCGATCGAGCGCGATGTCATGCCATATGACGTCGTGATCGTCGGAGCGGGGCCCGCCGGCCTCGCGTGCGCCATCCGTCTGAAGCAGCTCAAGCCCGCGATGAGCGTCTGCGTGCTGGAGAAGGGCTCGGCCGTGGGCGCGCACTCGATCTCAGGGGCGGTGCTCGAGCCCGGACCGCTCGAGAAGCTGCTACCGGAGTGGCGCAGCGAGTATCCCGGCATGAAGGTGCCGGCGACCGAGGACGACTTCCGCATCCTGACGCGCGCGCGCTCCTTCAAGCCGGTGCCCGACTGGCTCATCCGGCTACTGCCGCGCTCGATGACCTACTCGACCCCCTTCAATAATCATGGCAACTACATCATCTCCCTCGGCCAGCTGACGCCGTGGCTCGCTGCACGGGCCGAGGCGCTCGGGGTGGAGATCTTTGCGGGCTTCGCCGCCGCAGCCGCCGTGTTCGATGCGCATGGCGCGGTCAAAGGCGTGCAGATCGGCGACATGGGACTCGATCGCGAGGGGCGCCCCGGACCGAACTTCACCCCCGGGCCCGAAATACACGCGCCCGTCACGGTGCTCGCCGAGGGCGCGCGCGGCTCGGTTTCCAAGCAGCTCATCGCCAAGTTCGATCTCGCCCGCGGCCACTGTCCGCAGACCTTCGCACTCGGCTACAAGGAGCTGTGGCAGCTGCCCGCCGGGCGGGTGCGCCCCGGCCGCATCGAGCACGGGCTCGGTTGGCCCGCGGACCCGCACACGTACGCCGGCAGTTTCCTCTACCACCTCGACAACGACCGCGTGTACGTCGGCTACATCGTCGGCCTCGACTACGAGGATCCGCGGTTGCAGCCCTTCGAGGCGTTCCAGCAGTACAAGAACCACCCAAGCGTCAAGGCACTGCTCGAGGGCGGGGAAATCGTGTCGGCGGGGGCGCGCGCCATCGCGGCCGGCGGCTGGCAGTCGACCCCGACGCTGGAGATGCCCGGGGCGATCCTCGTCGGCGACGCCGGCGGCACGCTGAACTTCGCCAAGATCAAAGGGGTGCATCAGGCGATTCGCTCCGGCGCGCTCGCCGGCGAGCACCTCGCGCAGACCGGGTCGACGGCCGGCTTCGACAGCGCCTGGCGCGCCTCGGAAGGCGGCCAGGAACTAAGGAAAGTGCGCAACTTCAAGCCCGCCTTCAAGCGCGGCCTGTGGCCAGGGCTCCTCAACGCCTCGTGGGAGATGCTGAGCGGCGGCCACTCGCCCTGGACGCTGAATAACAGCGCGGATTGGTCGCGCCTGGCCAAGCTCGGTGAGTTCACCTCACCCGAGCGGCACTGGGTCGAGCGCACGCTGCCGCCGCGCGATCGAGTCTCGTTCGTATTCTTCGCCGGCAACGCGCACGAGGAGAACCAGCCGGTGCACCTGAAGGTGGCCGATACCGGGATCTGCGCGCAGCGCTGCGGCAAGGAGTACGGCAACCCCTGCGAGCGATTCTGTCCGGCAGGCGTCTACGAGATGATCGACGACGGACAGGGTGGCCGCCGCCTGCAGATCAACGCCGCGAACTGTGTGCACTGCAAGGCCTGCGACATCAAGGACCCGTACGAGCTCATTACCTGGACCACGCCGGAAGGCGGCTCGGGGCCCAACTACCAGTCGTTGTAACATTCAGGCAGTCCTCATGGCCTGAACCTGCACATGTCCGAGCTCTGGCGCCCTTCCGCTGCGCGCGTGGCGGATGCGAACCTGACGCGCTTCACGCGCTGCGTGAATGCGCGCCGCGGCCTGCACCTCGGCGACTACACGGAGCTGTACGCCTGGTCGCTGAGCTCAGCGGCGGATTTCTGGACGGAACTGGCGCACTTCGCCGACGTGCGCGCCGAGTGGGGCTCAGGGCCGGTGATCGAGCATCCGCACCTCATGCCGGGAGCGCGGTTCTTCCCCGATGCGCAGCTCAACTTCGCCGCCAACCTGCTCAGGTTCGCCGACGACAAGGAAGCGCTGGTGTTCCGCAACGAGCGCGGCACGCGCCGTACCGTCTCGTATCGCGAGCTGCGCGCCGAGGTTGCACGCGTCGCCACCGGGCTTGCGGCCGCGGGCGTGGTCGCCGGCGACCGCGTCGCCGGCTTCGTGCCGAATGTGCCGGAGGCCGCCATTGCCATGCTCGCCACGGCAAGTCGTGGTGCCATCTGGTCCTCGTGCTCGCCCGATTTCGGCGTCCGTGGTGTGCTCGAGCGCTTCGGGCAGATCGCACCCAAGGTGCTGTTCACCGCCGACGGCTATTTCTACGCCGGCAAGCGGGTCGATTCGCTGCCACCCATGGCGCAGGTGCTCGAGGAGCTCCCCTCGGTCGAGCGGGTGGTGGTGATTCCGTACGTGGAGGCGCAGCCGCAGCTCGCACAGCTCGGTGCTGCGGCGGCACGCGCGGGCACCTGGGAGGAGTTCGGTACACCAGCGGCCGCGCCGTCGTTCGCGCGGCTGCCGTTCAACCACCCGCTCTACATCCTCTACTCCTCAGGTACCACCGGCGTGCCGAAGTGCATCGTGCACGGCGCGGGTGGCACGCTGCTGCAGCATCAGAAGGAGCACCTGTTGCATACCGATCTCGGGCGCAGCGACCGGCTCTTCTACTTCACCACCTGCGGCTGGATGATGTGGAACTGGCTGATGAGCGCACTCGCCACCGGCGCGACGGTAGTGCTCTATGACGGCAGCCCGTTTCATCCCAGCCCCGCGGTGCTGTGGCATATGGCACAGGAGGAGCGCCTCACGGTGTTCGGCACGAGCGCCAAGTACGTCTCCTCGTTGCAGAAGAGCGATTTCGTTCCCGCTGCGAGCGTCGACCTGACGGCGCTGCGGACACTGCTGTCCACCGGCTCGCCGCTGCTGCCGGAGAGCTTCGACTACGTCTACCGTGCGGTGAAGGCCGATCTGCAGCTCGCCTCGATCTCCGGCGGCACCGACATCGTCTCCTGCTTTGCGCTCGGCTGTCCGACGCGGCCGGTGTACCGCGGGGAGATTCAGTGCCGCGGCCTCGGTATGGCGGTCGAGATCTTCGACGACGCCGGGCGGCCCGTGCACGGCACGCGCGGGGAGCTGGTATGCACCGCGCCGTTTCCCTCGATGCCGGTCGGATTCTGGAACGATCCGCAGGGGACGAAGTACCACGCCGCATACTTCGAGCGCTTCCCGGACGTCTGGCATCACGGCGACTATGCGGCGCTCACCGAGCACGACGGCGTGATCATCTATGGGCGTTCGGACGCCGTGCTCAACCCCGGCGGCGTCCGCATCGGTACCGCCGAGATCTACTCCGCCGTCGAGAGGCTGCCACAGGTTGCCGAGGCGCTCGCCATCGGCCAGGACTGGCACGGCGACGTGCGCGTGGTGCTGTTCGTGCGTCTCAATGCCGGTGTGCAGTTGGATGAGGCGCTGAGGCAAGAGATCCGCGGCGTCATCCGCGGCAACACCACCGCCCGGCACGTGCCGGCCAAGATCATCGCAGTGCCCGATCTGCCACGCACCCTTTCCGGCAAGGTCACCGAGCTGGCGGTGCGCAACGTCGTGCACGGCCTGCCGGTGAAGAACGTGGACGCGCTCGCCAACCCGGGCGCTCTCGAGCACTTTCGCGACCTGCCCGACCTCGAGTCCTGAAAACTCCCGTGCGCGACGCTTCACCGAGCGCAACTGCCGCGGCGCCCGAGCCCGGCGCCGTGCCCGAGGATCTGCCGCACCTCTATCGGCGTGAGCTTGCGCAGCGCCACTTCGCCTGCGACCCCGCGCAAGGAATCGCCGTGGGAAGGCTCGAGGAGCTGCGCCACCGGCTGCTCGATGCGCCCAGGGCGCGCAGCGCGCTCTTCCCCCGCTGGCTCGCCGCGCTCGCTGGTGGTGCGCGGCAGCCGCCGCTGCGCGGGCTGTACCTGTGGGGCAGCGTCGGGCGTGGCAAGACCTGGCTGATGGACCTCTTCTGCACCAGCCTGCCGCCACCGCTCGTGCGGCGACGTCACTTTCACCGCTTCATGTACGAGGTGCATCGCCAGCTTGCACGTGCGCGCCGGCGGCGCGGGCCGCTCGAGACGATTGCGGCCGGCATCGCGCGCGAGGTGCGCGTGCTGTGCGTCGATGAGCTGCAGGTGGCGGATATCGCCGACGCCATGATTCTCGGCGGTCTGTTCGCCGGATTATTCCGCCGCGGCGTCACGCTGGTGGCGACCTCCAACGTGCCGCCGGCCGATCTCTACCGCGACGGCCTGCAACGGCAGCGCTTCCTGCCTGCGATCGCGCTCCTCGAGGCGCATCTCGAGGTGCTGCGCCTCGCGGGCGACACCGACTACCGGCTGCGGCAGCTGACCCAGGCCGGCATCTACCTGCCGCTCGTCGCTCCGGACACGCGCGCGCGCCTCGAGGCGCTGTTCGAGCAGCTCGCCGACCGGGATTCCTCGCGCGGCGGCGCGATCGAGATCGACGCTCGCGCGATCGCCGTGATCCGCGCGAGTGCGGCAGTCGTGTGGTTCGACTTCACCGCGCTGTGCGGCGGGCCGCGCAGCCAGAACGACTACATCGAGATCGCGCGTGAGTACCATTCGGTGATCGTGTCCGGGGTACCGGTGTTCGAGGCCGAGCACGAGGATGAGGCGCGGCGCTTCATCGCGCTGGTCGATGAGCTCTACGACCGCAACGTCACACTGGTGGTGTCGGCCGCGGCCGCGCCTGCGGCGCTCTATCGGGGCGAGCGGCTCGCCCCACTGTTCGCGCGCACCGCGAGCCGGCTCACTGAGATGCAGAGCGAGGAATACCTCTCGCGCGAGCACCGGCCCTAGATCTGCACGGCAACACCGCCACTACCTGGGCCTGCGGGAAAGGCCACCCTCGAAAGCCGGCTTTTCGCCGGCAAAAGTCACGCCTTTTGCCTGCGAGTTCGACCACGCTGATACGGTCCGGCCTTTTTTCGCCAATCCAACTAAATCACGCCGCGGCGGATCTGGTCCTGCTCGATGGACTCGAACAGCGCGCGGAAGTTGCCCTCGCCGAAGCCCTCGTTGCCCTTGCGCTGAATGATCTCGAAGAAGATCGGACCAATTACGTTGCGCGTGAAGATCTGCAGCAGCAGGCCCTCACCCTTTTGCGGGTTGCCATCGATGAGGATGCGCCGCGAGCGCAGCTCCTCGAGCGACTCGCGATGTCCCGGGACGCGCGCCGCGACACCCTCATAGTAGGTGTCCGGCGTGTCCTGGAACGCCACGCCGTGCGAGCCCAGCACGTCCACGGTGCGGTAGATGTCGTCCGTGGCGAGCGCTATGTGCTGGATGCCCTCGCCGTGATACTCGCGCAGATACTCCTCGATCTGGCTCTTGTCGTCCTGCGATTCATTGATGGGGATGCGGATCTTGCCGCAGGGGCTGGTCATGGCGCGTGACAGCAGGCCCGTCAGCCGCCCTTCGATGTCGAAGTAGCGGATCTCGCGGAAGTTGAACAGCTTCTCGTAGAAGCCAGCCCACACGTCCATGCGGCCGCGGCCGACGTTGTGAGTGAGGTGATCGATCAGCGTAAGTCCGGCGGCCTCGGCGCCGGGCGGCACGCTCACCTGACGGAAGTCGACGTCATAAATCGAGCGCTCGCCGTACAGATCGACCAGGTAGATGAGCGAGCCACCGATGCCCTCGATGCAGGGAATGTTGAGCTCCATGGGGCCGGCGCTCTGTGGCCCCGGCTTGGCGCCGAGCGCGAGCGCCCGGGCATAGGCCTTGGCGGCATCACGTACGCGAAAGGCCATGGCGCACGCGGACGGTCCGTGCACCCGCGCAAAGCGCTGTGCGAAGGAGTCGGGCTCGGCATTGATGATGAAATTGATCTCGCCCTGGCGGTGCAGGGTGACGTTCTTCGAGCGATGGCGTGCCACCACCGGAAAGCCGAGCCGCTCGAACAGGCTGCGCAGTAGCTGCGGGTCGGGCGCGGTGTACTCGACGAACTCGAAGCCGTCCGTAGCCATGGGGTTGTCGTGTGGTTCGCTCATGGGGTCACCCTGCGGGGATCCTCGCGGGTCATTTGGCGCGGAAGCTTATTATAACCCCCACGCCGTGACGCCCCGGGCCGCTGGCGCGTGTCGGTACGGCGGCCCGCCAGGGTCGTGCAGGCGGGGTGTCAGGCGCGACATGTATAATCGCGCCGCGCACCCAGTACGGGACCCGCGGCCGCGCCGACGTTGCAGAAAATACGCCACGCGCACGCGCCACCGCCGCCCTCCCAGGAAGATTGGCATGCACGCGCCAGTTGCTCCAGACGATAGCCGGCTACTCCGCAGTATCCCCGCTGCGCGCATCGCACTCATCGAGCGCATCGCACGCGCCGGCGGCGGCAGCCGCGCGGATCTGCGGCAACGCTTCCTGCGCGCCTATTTTCATGGCGTCGCCGAGGAGGATCTCGCCGAACGCTCACCACGGCATCTCGCCAAGGCAGCGCTCGCGCATCTCGCATACGCGGCGCGCCGCCCCCCGGGGCGCTCGCTGGTGAAGGTGTTCAATCCCGACGCCGGGCGCGACGGCTTCGAGTCACCGCACACCCTGGTGCTCACGGTCACGGATGACATGCCTTTCCTCGTGGACTCACTCGGCATGGCTTTCAGCCGCGCCGAGCTGGCCGTGCATCTCATCGTTCACCCGGTGCTGCAGGTGCGTCGTGATCGGCGCGGACAGCTGATCGACCTGGGCAGCAACGGGGCGCACGCCACGCACCCCGAGTCCTGGCAGCTCTACGAAATCGATCGCGTCACCGATCCAGCGCAGCTCGAGAAGCTGCAGCGCGATCTGGAAATGACGCTCGCCGACGTGCGCGTTGCGGTCAGTGACTGGCGGCCGATGCGCGAGCGGGTGCGTGAGATCATCACGCGCCTCGAAAGCGATCCGCCGCCGCTGCCACCGAGCGAGGTGAGCGAGGCCGCCCATCTGCTCGACTGGATGGAGGCCCGGCACTTCGTGTTTCTCGGCTATCGCCACTACCGCCTGCAGCGCGGTCGTTCCGAGGATCGCCTCGTGCCCGACGTCAACTCGGGCTTAGGGATCCTGAGCCAGGCGCGCCGGCACGCGCCGCGCAGCGCCACCACGATACTGCGTGGCGATGTGCGTGCGCGGGCACGCGAGCCGGAGCTGCTGGTGCTCACCAAGGCGAACTCCAGCGCCACCGTGCATCGCGGCGAGTTCCTCGACTACGTCGGCGTGAAGACCTTCGATGCCCGCGGCCGCGTCGATGGTGAGCACCGTTTCCTCGGGCTGTGGACCTCGACCGCCTATCACGGCAGTCCGCGCGAGATCCCGGTCCTGCGCCGCAAGGTCGAACGCGTCATCGAGCACTTCGGCCTCGACCCCGCCAGCCACGACGGCAAGGCGGTGCTCAACGTACTCGAGACCTACCCGCGCGATGAGCTGTTCCAGGCCGGCATACCCGATCTCATCCGCATCGTGCGCGGCGTGGTCAATCTGTACGAGCGACGCACGGTGCGTCTGCTGGTGAGACGCGACCCCTACCACCGCTTCTACTCGTGCCTGGTGTACGTGCCGCGCGATCGGTACAACACCGAGGTGCGTCAGCGCATCGAGCAGATCGCCCTCGAGGGGTTCGCGGGCGTGAGCGTCGAGAGCCAGGCGCAGATTTCCGGCTCAAGTCACGCACGGCTGCACGTCGTGGTGCGCACCGACCCGGCGCGCCGTCACCGGGCCGACATCGCGCAGATCGAGCGGCGCATCGCCGAGGCGGCCCTGACCTGGGCCGACCGGCTGCGCGAGGTGCTCATCGGGCGGCGCGGCGAGGCCGCGGGCCTCGCGCTCGCCGGGCGGTACCGGCAGGCCTTCCCGCTGGCGTACCAGGACGACGTGCCCCCGGAGGATGCGCTCGGCGATCTCGCGGACCTCGAGGCGCTACGCCAGCAGCCACATGCCATGCAGCTCAGCCTGCATCGCCCCGCCGGACAGACGCCGCAACGCGTGCACCTGCGGATCGTCCGGCTCGGCGAGCCGGTGCCGATCTCCGACGTGCTGCCGATGCTCGAGAACTTCGGCCTGCGAGTGATTTCCGAGCGCCCCTACGAGCTTGCCTGGCCGGAAGGCGGGCGGGCGTGGATCCAGGACTTCGAGCTCGAGCACCGCGACGGCCTGGGCGTCGACATCCCGCGCGTCGAAGGCAACTTCCGCGAGGGTTTCACCGCGGCCTGGAAGGGCGACATCGAGAACGACGGCTTCAACCGCCTGTTGATCGGCGCGCACCTCGCGGCGCGCCAGATCGTGGTGCTGCGCGCCATCTGTCGCTACCTGCTGCAGACCGGCGTGCCCTTCAGCCAGGCGTACATGGAACGTACCCTGGCGGCCAATACCCCCATCGCACGCCATCTCGTGCGGCTGTTCGAGACACGTTTCGACCCGGCGGCCGCGGCCCGCACTACCCGTGAGCGCAGTGCCGAGGGCCTCGTGGCGCAGATACGCTCCGCTCTCGATGCCGTCACCAGTCTCGACGACGACCGCATCCTGCGCGCGTACCTCACGCTGGTGCAGGCGACGTTGCGCACCAACTATTACCAGCCGGGCGCGGACGGCCGCCCGAAGAGCTACGTCTCCTTCAAGTTCGATCCGGCGAAGATCGCCGACCTGCCGCTGCCGAAGCCGAAGTTCGAGATCTTCGTCTACAGTCCGCGCGTCGAGGGCGTGCACCTGCGCATGGGCGAGGTCGCGCGCGGGGGTATCCGCTGGTCCGACCGGCGCGAGGACTTCCGCACCGAGATCCTCGGTCTCATGAAGGCGCAAAACGTCAAGAACACGGTCATCGTGCCGGTTGGCGCCAAAGGCGGCTTCGTGCCGAAGCGCTTGCCGGCGAGCGGTACGCGCGAGGAAGTGCAGGCCGAGGTCGTGGCCTGTTATCAGAGCTTCATCCGCGGGCTGCTCGACCTCACCGACAACATCGTCTCCGGACGTATCGTGCCGCCGGCGCACGTCATACGCAGCGACGGCGATGACCCGTACCTGGTGGTGGCGGCCGACAAGGGCACGGCCACGTTCTCCGACATCGCCAACGCCATCTCGGCGGAGTACGGCTTCTGGCTCGGGGACGCGTTCGCCTCTGGCGGCTCCGCCGGCTACGACCACAAGAAGATGGGCATCACGGCGCGCGGCGCGTGGGAGTGCATCAAGCGACATTTCCGCGAGATGGGCATCGACACGCAGAAGGTGGATTTCAGCGTGGCGGGCATCGGCGACATGTCCGGGGACGTCTTCGGCAACGGCATGCTGCTGTCGCGCCACATCCGCCTGCTGGCCGCCTTCGATCACCGTCATGTCTTCCTCGATCCGGATCCGGATCCCGCGGTGAGCTTCGCCGAGCGGGCACGTCTGTTCGCCTTGCCGCGCTCGAGCTGGGACGACTACGACCGAAGAAAACTCTCGCGCGGCGGCGGGGTGTTCCTGCGCTCGGCGAAATCCATCGCGCTGTCGACCGAGGCGCGCGCACTGCTCGGCCTGGAGAGCGCCGCCGCCGCACCGAACGACGTCATGCGTGCCATCCTGACACTGCCGGTCGATCTGCTGTGGAACGGCGGCATCGGCACGTACGTGAAGGCCAGCGACGAGCGCAACGCCGAAGTGGGCGATCGCGCCAACGATGCGCTGCGCATAAACGGGCAGCAGCTCCTGGCGAAAGTGGTCGGCGAGGGCGGCAATCTCGGCCTGACGCAGCGCGGCCGCATCGAATACGCCCTCGCCCGCGGGCGCCTCAATACCGACTTCATCGACAACTCGGCTGGCGTCAACACCTCGGACGTCGAGGTGAACATCAAGATCGTGCTCAACCCGCTGGTGGCGGAAGGCAAACTGTTGCGTGGCGACCGCAACCGCCTGCTCGCGCGCATGACCAACGAGGTCGCCGCCCTGGTACTGCGCAACAACTACCTGCAGAGCCAGGCGCTCAGCACGCTCGAGCTGCAGGGGGCGACACGGCTGCCGGAGTTCCAGTACCTCATCCGCTCCCTGGAACGCTCGGGTGACCTCAACCGCACGCTCGAGTTTCTGCCGAGCGACGACGAGCTGACCGAGCGCCGCAAGAACGGCGTGGGTCTTACACGCCCCGAGCTGGCCATCCTGCTCGCCTACAGCAAGATCTGGCTCAACAACCACCTGCTCGCCTCGGACGTTCCGGAGGATCCGTACCTCTCGGCGGAGCTCGAGCGCTACTTCCCGGCGCCGATGCAAGAGCGTTTCCCGCGCGCCATCACGCATCACCGTCTACGCCGCGGGATCATCGCCACTGCGACCACCAACAGCCTGGTGAACCGCATGGGACCGACGTTCGTGTCGCGGATGCAGGAGGACGTCGGCGCCGAGCCCGCGCAGGTCGCGCGGGCCTACACTGCAGCGCGCGAGATCTTCGCCATGCGGGCCGTCTGGGAGCAGATCGAAGCCCTCGACAACAAGGTGCCGGCCAAGCTGCAGTACGAAGCTGCCTTCCAGACGAGCCGCCTGCTACGGCACGCAAGCTACTGGCTGCTCACCTCGCGCGCCGGCGCTCTGCAGGTCGACGCTGCGGTGCGATCGTTCCGCGAGGGCGTGCGGGCGCTCGAGGCGGAGACGCCGGACGTACTCACCGGCGCGGAGCTGACACGCTTCGAGGACGGCCGCCGCCACTACCTCGAGGCCGGCCTCCCGCCGACGCTCGCCGCGCGGATTGCCTCTCTCGAGGCGCTCAACGCCGCGCTCGACATCGTCGAGATCGCCGGCCACCACCGAGTCAGCGTTGCCGAGGCCGCGCGGGTGTATTTCGAGGTCGGCACGCGGGTCGGTTGCGACTGGCTGCGGGCCCGCATCGAGAAGCTCGCCGTCGAGGGCCCGTGGCAGGCCATCGCGCGCACCGGGCTGCGCGATGCGGCGCTGCGCGTGCACCGGCGGCTCGCCGAGCGCGTGCTCGCCCACAAGAGCCGCGGCAGCGCCCCGGCGCGCGTCACTGCCTGGCTCGAATCCGCTGGCAAGGAGCTCGCGCACTGGCAACGCATGGTCGCGGAGATGCGTGCTGCGGAAGCCGGCGACTTCGCGACCCTCACGGTGGGCGTCGAAGCGGTACGTAAGCTGGCGGGGTGATCATGCCGGGCAAGCTGATCCTGGTCCGCCACGGCCAGAGCACCTGGAACGTCGAGAACCTGTTCACCGGCTGGACCGATGTCGACCTCTCGGCACAGGGCCGCGCCGAAGCCGCGCAGGCCGGGCGCGAGCTGCTCGGCGAGCGTCTGGTGGTCGACGTCGCCTTCACCTCGGTGCTCAAGCGCGCCATCCGCACGCTGTGGATGATCCTCGACGAGATGGATCTCATGTGGATACCCGTCGAGCGCTCCTGGCGGCTCAACGAGCGTCACTACGGGGCATTGCAGGGTCTCAACAAGGCGCAGACGGTCGCCGAGCATGGCGAAGCGCAGGTGAAGATCTGGCGGCGCAGCTATGACATCGCTCCGCCGCAGCTCGGCGTCGACGACCCGCGCCACCCGCGCTTCGACCCGCGTTATGCCGGCATCGACCCGCGGGAGTTGCCCGCCACGGAATCGCTGAAGGACACGCTGCTGCGCGTCCTGCCGTACTGGCACGCGCGCCTCGCGCCGGAGCTGCGCGCGGGTCGCAACGTCCTGGTCGTGGCGCACGGCAACAGCCTGCGGGCCATGGTGAAGATGCTCGATGACGTCGCCGAGAGCGAGATCACCGAGCTCAACATACCCACGGGCGTGCCGCTGCTCTACGAGCTCGATGGCGAGCTGCGTCCGCGCGGCAGCCGCTACCTCGGCGA
>Ga0187783_10000838_pt1 | contig 22588 bp, 23 predicted proteins | sample 1015_SJ02_MP02_2_FD_132471 | JGI IMG/M metagenome (GOLD analysis project Ga0187783, IMG submission 132471) | Tropical peat soil microbial communities from peatlands in Department of Meta, Colombia - 1015_SJ02_MP02_20_MG | ecosystem: Environmental > Terrestrial > Soil > Wetlands > Peat | place...
CCGTACGATAGGGATAGAGTGGTCTCTGCAGTACTTTGTGTCCGTCTCTTCCTGCGCGAGCTGCGCTCGACCCACGACGACAGCGGTCTGGTCTTCCCACGCGCGCAGGGATGGTCCTTCTCCCGCTGCGTGTATCGCCTCCTCGAGGGCCAGGTTGGCGTATGGGTTGCCGAGCTCTGTCCGGAGGAACCTACCGCCCAAGTCAATCCGTCCGCTGCGCAAGAGCGTTAAGAGTTTTGAATCCGAACAGCTGGGGTTGACCGTGCCGTACAAGTTCCTCCCCGACGTGGCGCTAGCAGACGTCGCATTCGAGGCTTCCTCTTCGTCGCTCGACGGTCTCTTCGAGGAGGCCGCGAAGGCGATGACCGAGGTAATGGTGGACTCCCGATCGCTCTCCGAGAAAGTTACGAGGGTCTTCTCAGTCGAGTCTCAGGACGCTGACAGGTTGTTGTACGACTTCCTCAGCGAGCTGATAGTCGCGAAGGACGTCGACTCTCTGCTGTTCAAGAGGTTCGAGGTTAGCATCGGCTCAGACAGGAAGCGCTTGAAGTGCAAGGCTCACGGGGAGACCATCGACAGAGAGAGGCATCGCCTGCGCAATGACGTCAAGGCCGTGACCCTCCACCTCTTTGGGATACGCCGCGACCGGGCTCGCTTCCTGGCGACCGTCGTGCTCGACATTTAGTCGGTCGCGCCTTCGCGAACGCTTTAAGAATCATGCGGATTGCGGCCGCGAGAAAACCGCTTGAGTTCGCAGGCGCGTATGCCTCCTCTGAAGCAGCTCTCCGAAGTCACATGGGAGATACCGAAGAGCTACAAACCGGGCATGAACGTCCCCGCACGGCTCTTCGCGACGAAGAGGCTGCTAGAGGGGATGGACTCTGGCGTCTTCGACCAGGTCACGAACGTCGCGTGCCTGCCAGGCATAGTAAAGGCGTCCTTCGCGATGGCCGACGCGCACTGGGGGTATGGTTTTCCGATCGGAGGAGTGGCGGCATTTGAGACCGAGGGAGGGGTGATCTCGCCCGGCGGAGTCGGGTTCGACATAAACTGCCTTCATCCCGACAGCAAGTTACTCGACGAGCATGGGGCCTGGCACAGAATCGGTGACTTCGATTCCAAGAGCAGCAGACTTGTAACACTGAGCCTGGACGACAAGAGACCTGTCTCGGCAAGCGTCGCGTTATTTCTTGGCAGGCGAGAAGAAGAGAGGCTCTTTCGGATTCGAAACGACCTTGGCAAGGACGTCAGAGTGACGGGTGATCACCCGGTCCTCACGGCTCGCGGCATGGTAACGGCTGATAAGCTCACAAGTGAAGATGTTGTGGTATCAACCGGGTTCGACGGGTTGGAGTATACCCTCCCCAGGAGTGATTTGGTAATCGGGCTGCCTGAAATCGAGCGTGCCATGGACCTGATGGGGATAGGTGCGCGCGGAAATTCGAAGGTCCAGGTTCTCAAGCATCTCAACAGGCTCGAGCTCACCGAGATGACTTTCGACAGCAACAAGCTTCCGATTCTGCTTAAAATCCTTGGTGAGGTGTTCGGTGACGGCACAATTCCGAGAGTGAAGTCTGGGCAATACGTCTCATTCTATGGACGAGAGCCAGATCTCGAAACAATCAGGGAGGACCTGGAGAAGCTTGGGTTCAGGGGGGCGATATACAAGAGGGAGAGACACCATCGAATCCGCACTCGCTACGGTCTGTCGGAATTCGACTTTACCGAGTTCGCGCTGCATTGCCGGTCCTCCTCACTAGCTGTCCTCTTGGTCGCCCTTGGAGCTCCATACGGCAGGAAGGCGGCGCTCCCGTATCGTCTCCCTGCTTGGCTCATGCAGGCCACGAGATGGCAGAAGAGACTGTTCCTCTCCTCCTTCTTCGGAGCCGAACTCGACAAACCACACACGCACAATGGATACAACTTCTCCACGCTTTCATTCAGCACCAGCAAGCTCGTGGAAATCAAACAGAGTGCCATCGTCCTTCTGAAAGACTTCAGAGAGCTACTATTCTCTCTCGGTATCGAGTCTTCAGAACCTGTCGAGGTCGAGGGCCATCGATACGAAGGGCCTAGGGGGAAGACCACAGGTTTCAGGTTGTCCATAGACGGGTCCGAAGCCAACCTGAAGAGGTTCTTCTCAACAGTAGGGTACTCCTACAACATAGAGAAGCAAAGACTCGCATCCCTTGCCTCGCTCTACATCGATTTCTTGTCAACGATAAGGCTGGAGAGGATCGCGGTTCGCCAGGAGGCTGCTAGGATGTACTCAGAAGGTGCCGCCCCTACCTTGATTGTGAAGACCCTAAAGAGCAAGCACGTTGGCGAGAGCTTCATTCGGCATTCGATCTGGTCTCCTCGTGGCGCGGCGAGGGTCTGGGAAACTCAGAAATTCGAGGAATTCGTTTCAAGGCGTGAGTACGGAAGGAGCGGCATGGCGTTTTGCCAGATTTCATCCATCGACCAGGAACCCTACGTCGGGCAGGTGTACGACCTCACCATGGACCACAAAGACCACAACTTCATCGCTGACGGTTTCGTGGTCTCGAATTGCGGTATGCGACTGATCAGGACGAACCTGCGCTTTTCCGAGGTGAGACCAAAGATCAAGGAACTCGTGGACCTGATCTTCAACCTGGTCCCGGCCGGAGTCGGCGTGAAGGGCACTCAGAACTTCGGGCAGTCGCAGATGGGCGAGATAACGTCCCTGGGTGTCCGCTGGTGTGCGGAGCACGACCTCGCCTGGGAAGACGACCCTGACCACGTCGAGGAGGGAGGTTTCATCAAGGGGGCCAAGATAGAGAAGGTCAGCCGTCAGGCGATAAGCAGGGGGGTCAGCCAGTTCGGCACTCTCGGGTCCGGGAACCACTACCTCGAGGTCCAGGTGGTAGACCCCAAGAGATTCCTCGACGCCGAGCTCGCGAAGGAGTTCGGCATAGTCCATGAAGACCAGGTGATGGTGATGATCCATTGTGGAAGCAGGGGTTTCGGCCACCAGATTTGCACCGACTACCTCAGGACCTTCGAAACGGGGATGAAGCGCTTCGATATACAGGTAAGAGACAGGGACCTCGCCTGTCTACCCTTCAGTTCGAACGAGGGACAGGACTACTACTCCGCGATGGTCTGCGCTGCGAACTTCGCTTTCGTCAACAGGCAGATAATTGTGAACAGCGTGAGGAAAGCCTTCTCCCAAGTCTTCCACAGGGACGCAGAAGCGCTCGACATGCATCTGATCTACGACGTCTGCCACAACATCGCCAAGGTTGAGAGGCATGCAGTCGACGGTGGGGCTGCCGATCTCATCGTCCACAGAAAGGGTGCCACCAGAAGCTTCGGCAAGGGGCAGCCGGACATCCCGTCAGCGTACAGGAAGATAGGTCAGCCCGTCATAATTGGGGGCTCGATGGAGACAGGCTCTTACCTCCTCATCGGGACAGAGAAGGCTATGCAAGAGACCTTCGGTTCGACGGCTCATGGTTCTGGCCGGACAATGTCGAGGACCGCGGCCAAGAAGACCGTGAGAGGCGCAGAGCTTCAGAGAAGGATGCTCGAGCACGGGATCTACGTCAAAGCTGCTACGATGGACGGCCTCGCAGAAGAGGCTGGGATGGCATACAAGGACATCTCGGAGGTGGTGGAGACGATGAGCCTCGCGGGCATCTCCCAGAAGGTCGCCGCACTTCGTCCCATCGGAAACATCAAGGGTTAGCTGATGTAGCCGGGCCTCGTCTCCCGCTTTGGTTCTGCGGCCTCCCTTGTCTGCTCCGACATCCTCTGAAGCTGGACGATCAGCTTCTGTGTCTCCGCCGCCTTTTCCTTCAGGCTTGAAGTGTCGAGCTTAACACCGACAAGGCTGGAGAGCACTTCGAGAACGGCTGAGGACGCCCCCGCGTCAATCACGTATCCCGACGTCTCCCCCAGCAGACAAGCGCCCTCCATCCCCTGGAGGGCAGCGACGCCGATCACCAGTCCGTTCATCCCAGTTATTCCGCCGTCCTTCATCAGCTTGACCCCGTGGGACGAGAGCGTCTCCAGCATCCTCGGCGACGTCGCAGCCCCATAGACCCTCGACTCTGAGGAGAAGGAGCCCGTGATGTAGGCCGCGAGAGTGTAGACCTCCTTGACCCCCATCCCTCCGACGTAGCCGATTACGTCCTGGGCGAGGAAATACTCACCCTCCGAGCTGGCGGGCTGGGCGTCGGCGGTGAAGACGAAGATGTCAGGGTTCACGCCAGTCTTCGCGAAGTAGAGCTCGGCCTTCAGGGGAGCCGCGGTCCCGTCGTCCCTCACGTTTGCTTGTGGGGGGAAACTGTCGCACCTGTACTCCAGGATCTTCTCGGCCTTGAACTGCCCTATGAGCTGGTCTGCACCGAGCTTCCCCACGAACCCGCTGCCAGGGAGACCACAGACGAGCACTGCCCTCGCGGATTTTGGAGTGGCAAATACCGTCCGGGTGACCCCGCCATCGCCGCCGTCCAATCTAATCTCCACCGCTCTTGAGCTTCTCGCTCAGGTCGACGAATCGCCCGTTCTCCTGGACCTTGATCGATGTCTTCAGGTTGAACCTCAGGCCCACCTGCCTGAACAAGGCGTAGAGTTCGCCGCCAGTGACTCTTCCCGTGAACTTGCCGTCCCTTATGAGCCTCGCGAGCTCGGCAACGACCTTCTCCGTCGCATCGGGATAGAATGAATACGCCGTCTCGAGCACCTCGTCGCCTCTGTCGTAGAGGGCTGACAACAGGACCTCTCTGTCTGACTTCTCCGGCTTTGGTGCGGCCGCGGCCGTCGCTTCGGAGATTCTCCTCTTCATGGCGGCCAACTTCCTCCGCTCTATCATTCGCAACTCTTGGTCTTCTTCCATGCTCATATTCTCCTCCGGGCTAGCGGCAATAAAATGGTTGCCCTTCGCAGACGTGTTTTTAGATGGTGGACCGAAGGCTCGGGCAGAAGCGTAGGATGGGTTCCTCCGAACGGATCCACTACAAGCGTAACGACAAGCTGCTTGTGATATCGGTCGTCATGGTAGTCTTGGCGCTCGCCGCATACTATTCGTACTTCGACATCCTTTCTCCAGGGATCCCGGGCTCTGGGAGCGTAAGAGCCCTCACCGGCGCCTACTTCGTCGCGTTGGTACTCCTCCTCGCAGCCGTCCAGCTGCTCTACGTGGCCGGCGTGCTCCACTTGGTGATGAGGAGCTTCTACTTCGAAAGGAGAGACTTTCTGAAGGCATTCTACGTGTCCGCGACCATGGTGTTCATGTTCTCGGTCTACTACGTTCTGTTCCCTTCATGGGGTCCCTACTATTTCATCACGGGTCCGCTGCTCCACATTCCATCGACCGACTACTTGGTCCTTGGGAGCTGGACCGCCGTGATAGTGGCCTTTACCACGGTGAACGTCAGGAAGGCCTTTGGCTTCAAGAAGGGTGAGGTCAGGTGGAGTATGCTCATACTGCTATCAGGGGCCCTCTTCCTGTTGGCGCTCGCCTTCGCCGAGGGTTAGATTCCTTCGCTTGTCTATCTCAGGGCTGCGTAATCTTGATGCACTGCGTCGGACAGCTCGTCTCGCAGGCCATGCAGAAGATGCAGTCCATCTCCCTCACGGGGTCGGACTTGTCTGACCTGAACTGCTGGTACTCTTGGCTGGAAGGGTCGAGCTGTATGTCCTTCCCGGTACCGGCCTGACCAGGGTTCATCGTCCACTCAAACACGAAGACCGGACAGACGTCCATGCAGACCCCATCTGCAGTGCAGTTCTCCCAGTCCACCGCAACCTGTGATCCGTGTATCCCGTTGGCGGTCGGATAGGGGTTTCCGTCGCCGTCGAGCCTCTGGATTCCGGCAGCCCTCACCTTGTGCCCGTTGTGCTCTCCGGTGATGGGGAAGTTTGTCGGGTCTTGGAGAAAGCCTGGGTCGATCGGTCGGGTCTTGTATCCTACCTCTCTTGTCATGATGGACTAACTTCTCGCGGCCCAACGCCCACGATATAAGCTCTATCCCCTCCAATCTGGAAATTCTCGCGGTTCAAGAGATGCGTCCGTCTCGAGTTGTCAGACTGCTAACCTAGTCAAAGGGTATCGAACCTTCCGTCCTCTCTGACACGGAAGACCGTTATCGGCTTCACGGTGAAGATGCCCACCTCGACCACTCCGGGGATGTTCTTGACCTGCTTCTCGAGAGACTCGGGCTCGTCTATGGGCTCGAACGCAGTGTCGAGCAGAACGTTTCCGTTCTCGGTGAAGTAGGGATATCCCTTCGGCATGAGCCTCTCCTCGGGCATCCCGCCCAGCCTCGACAGTGCGAGTTTGACGCTCTGTCTGGCGAAGGGTGCGACCTCCACGGGCACCTTCTTCGACCCCTCGCACAGCCTCCTGGAGAACTTGTCGGACGACGCCACGACCGCCACCTTCTTCGCGCTCGCCATGAAGACCTTCTCTTTCAGTAGCGCACCACCTCCTCCCTTTATCAGGTTCTTGTCGGAGTCCACCTGGTCTGCGCCGTCAATGGCCACGTCGATGACGCCTGGGAAGGGCACCAGTGTTATCCCGCTCCTCTCTGCGACCATCTCGATCTGGGTCGATGTCGCCGCTCCTCGCATGTTGTTGTGCTTCGCCAAGACGATTGGCGCAATTTCCTCGAGTAGAGATGCGACCGTCGAGCCGCTGCCGAGCCCTACGATGGAGTCCCGCGCGATGCTTCCCGAGAGCACCTCCGCAACTCCCCTAATCGCTCGCCTTGGCCCATCCATCAGTTGGATTCCTGGGGTTTCCTGTCGATGTCCATCTGCTCGAGCTGTGTGACGGCGTCCATCACCTCTTCTCTCAGCTGCTTCGCCCTCCTTTCGGACTCGCTCATGTCGGACCTAGTCCTCTTCTCGACTACCTTCTCCAGGTCCGCTGTCCTCTCGGCCCTTGCAGGCACGATCACCTCGCCCTTCGATTGCGCTATCAGTTCGGGTGCTGTAGCTCCCAATCTCTCCTTCGCCTGATTTAGCCTGGCTTCTATGTTCTCTATCTTGTCCTGGAACAGGTTGACCAAGTCTTCTCTGAGCTTCTCGAGTTCTCCGACCTCGACGACGAGTTCGACGTCCTTGAGCTTGTTCTGTATGGTCTTGATCTGATCTCCGTACCTCTTCGCGATCGCTTCCCGCTCATCCCTGGTGATTCTCCCCTCGGTCTCCGCCTCGTAGAGCTTCATCATGGCAGACGACAGGAGGTCTCTCTCCACCATCATCGTGCGCATTTCTCTGCGAGACCGATCCAGTTCGGCGGTTGAAACCGAAGCCACGGTCAGCCTCCCAGTCGGCTCGCGAGCCACGACCCTCACCCCATCCCGCCTCCTCGGCTTCGCAAAGAAAACGAGGTATGACACGGTCACTGCGAGAACTGCGCCGAGGACAGCTCCGACGACGGCGGAAAAGACGTCAACCAAGCGCCTCGCCCATTTGCAGATGGCGTGTCCGCCTTGGTATTAAAACTCGCATCAGCCGGGAGGAGGTGAGATCATGATTATGTTGTCGCCCCGCACTATCAGGGTGCCCAGTGAACTCGACTTCCCGTCTTCAGCGACCTCCTCGGCGGTTTCGAGTGACAGGTTCATGTGCTGGTCAAAGCCCTGTAGAACGCCCCTGATCACCTTGCCTCCCTTCAGCTTGATTAGGACGACCTTACCTAGGCTTTCGTCAAGCACCCTCACAGCCATGTCGACGGACATGATCTAATTGCGTGCCGCTCCGCTGGCGCGTTTATTTAAGCGATAGCATGGGTGAGGTCGATGAAGAAGTGGGTCCTCTCCCGCCGAGACTCGATCGACATGGCTGAGCGGATTGAGTCCTCATTAGGGGTGAAGCTAGGGCTTCCCCGCTCGACCCAAGCAAACTGCGAAGAGCCGGAAGATGGTACGGTCTTCCTGCACTTCGCCGGTGCGGTCTTTGTGCAGTCCGGTGACCAGCTGTTCCCCTTTCTTGGTTCAAAGGAGGCGATTTCACTATTCCCAGCCGCTACCGTCGACGAGGGGGCGATCAAGTTCCTGCTCAACGGCGCCGACGTCATGAGACCCGGAGTGAAAGACTACGATGCCTGGGGCGAGTCGGGAAGGCTCGTGATCATCAAGGAGCGGATAAAGGAAAGACCAATCGCAGTCGGCAAGTCGACCGTTCCGAGCGACGAGATGGCATCTCTAACGAAGGGGGTATGCTTCAAGAACGTTCACAGAGTAGGGGACAGGTTCTGGAATCTCTATAAAACGGTCTAAAGAGCGAATTCGACCGTCAATTGCGTCATTTTCAGGCCAAATAGTTTCAAAGGCCCCTCTCTTTATAAGCTAAGAACGAAATTGGCGTTTCCTGAACAATCCTCCACCATATAGTCTAAACAAATCAAAACTCCCCTAAATTGCTAGGCTCCGTAAATTTATTAGAAGGACAAGGGGAGTTAGGAAAAGATTGTCATCGGGGACGATGCAGGAGAAGAAGCAGGAAGGCAGGAGCAGCGAGATACTTTTGAAGGCTCTCGCTCTGAAGAGTTCTGAAGACCTTGCCAAGATACAAGAGGACGTTACAAACCACACGATCGTCATACTCAAGGTCACGCCTTTGGCCCAGAAGAGCCTGGACGAGCTGAAGTCGTCAGTCGAGCAGCTCTATGAGTTCGCGACGTCCGTGGGCGGCGACATCGCACGCCTGGGGGACGAGAGAGTCGTCATTACCCCGCCCGGCGTCCGAATCTGGCGCGGTCTTCAGTAGACCCTGATAGCTTCTTGCACCGCGGGGTGCACTGCAGGAACCCTGTAGATTCTCTGAATAGCATAGGCGAGGTTCTCTGTCTTCCTCTTTTCCCCGTGGTTCACCAGTACCTGTTGCAGCTTCGGCCTCAGCTTGCCTATGAAGCGTATGATCTGGTTGTAGTCGCTGTGGCCGCTGAAGCCCTCGACCTTCTGGACGCCGCACCTCACGTCGACGATCTTGATCTTCCCTGACTCGTCCATGAGGCTCGCCTGCGAAGAACCGTCGAGCACCCTCCTGCCCAGTGTGCCCTGCACTTGGTACGAAACGAAGAGAATCTTGTTCTTCTCGGAGGGCGCTATGTTCTCGAAGTACTCGAGGACAGGCCCTCCCTCTAGCATGCCCGACGTCGCCATTATGATCGCGGGTCCCTCTCTGAACGCCTCCTCCCTGTTGGACGGATGCTCCACTTCGGTGAAGTACTCGGAGGCGAAAGGGTTGACCCCTTCGTCCAGAATCTTCGCCTTGAGGTCCCTCGAGAGGTAGTCAGCGTACGAAACGTGGATGGCCGTGGCTTCAGATATCATCCCCTCCATGAAGACGGGGCACTCCACGAGCGCCCTGCTCCTCATGTACTGGTCCAGTACGAGGAGTATCTCCTGCGCCCTCCCGACAGCCGGAGTCGGTATGAGGACCTTCCCCCCCTGCTGCAGCGTCTGGTTGATGGCGGAGACGAAGTTCATCTCCACCTCTTCCCTCACCGGCATTATGTCCTCCTTCGCGCCATACGTGCTCTCTGTTATCAGAGTCTCCACCCGGGGGTAGTTCCAGGTCGCGGAATCGAAGAGCTGGGTCCTACCGTACTTGTAGTCTCCCGTGTAGACGATGTTGTGGGCCCCCTCTCCGATGTGGAGGTGGACGGTCGCAGAACCGAGTATGTGGCCGGCGTTGTTGAAGACAAGCTTGATGTCGGGCGAGACGTCGGTCACCATTCCGTAGGGGAGGGTGATCGTGTGCTGGATCTCGTCCCTGATGTCCTTCTGATCGTAGATTAGCCTCCCGCCTTCTATGTTGGCTATCTTCACGAAGTCGTTCTGTAGCAGGGTCATGAGCGGAAGCGTGGGCTCGGTGCAGTAGACTGGTCCGTCGTACCCGTACTTGTACATCGCTGGGAGGAATCCCATGTGGTCGAGGTGAGCGTGGCTCAATATTATCGCATCCAGGTCGCCGGGGGAGACGTCGGCCCAGTCGAGACGCGGATACTTGTCCCAAGGGTTCCTCGCCCCGGGGCTGTATCCGCAGTCGAGCAGCACCTTGCTCTCAGACGTCTCCACGAGCAGGCACGACCTCCCGACCTCTTGGAACGCGCCAAGCGTCTTGATCGTCACGTGTTCTGTCGACGTCATCCTTGGCCTGAAGATCGCCTCGCCGAGCTCCCGGTAGAACCTCTCCCTGGCCTCGACGTTGACCTTCAGCGCGTAGTTCACGTTCTGAATCGCCGATGACGCAACGTGCGGCGCCTTCCTCACCTTCACCTTCCACCCGGTCTTCTCCATCGCTGTCCCCAGGTCAAATCCCGCTTCGGGGCTGAGCGCCCTTGGGTTGACCGCCTCTACGGTGACTTCGCCGAGCGCGTCGTCGAAGAAGTAGCTTGTGCCCCCGGCATCCGCCGGCATCAGCGAGTCCAGCGCCGCCTTGGCGTCCGTCTCGGTCTTCCTGATGGACTTCTCGGTCCTCGTCACGACACGCTTCTTCAGGACGTTGACCACCTCCGAGATGACGAAACTGTTCTTCTGGAGATAAGCTGGGTTCTTCGTGTATAGCGCGATCCGCGGGCCCTCGTATTCGATCCTTGTGATCATGGCCTCCGCTGGGATGTTGTTCAGTATCGTACTCATGACGTTGACGTTACTTGCTTTCTGTTCCAACCCTAACTGTTACCCGCGAACTGGGAGAGGAGCTTCTCTTTCTCCGCTTCAGATATCTCCCTGAATCCGTCCTTGTCGACCACAGCCACGTCGAAGTGGTCTCCGGTCGCGACGTTCCTCTTCGTCGCTGCGATGATCGCCTTTGCCGCGAGCGGAAACAGCTTGGCCGTGGGTGTGTTCTCCTTGAAGTCGGACTCCAGTACACCGTAGGCGACAGGAGAGCCGCTTCCCGTGGCGATCATCTTCTCGTTGCTCATGGAACCGAAGAAGTCCACGTTATAGATCGACCCGCCAGCAGAGTCGAACCCTCCGACCAGGACATCGGCTATGTACGGGTAGTACCTTGACGAGAAGAGGAGGTTCGAGACGACCTGCGCGGCGGCCTTCACCGGCATTGGCCTCGCCCTCTCCAACCTGTACATGCTCGCGTAGTACTTCGCGGTGTCGACCACGAACTGGGCGTCAGCCACCCCTCCCGAGATCGTCATCGCGATGTTGTCGTCGATCTTCAGGAGTTTCTTCCCTCTCTTGTGGGCTATGAACGACCCCGCGGTCACCCTGGTGTCTGTGGCCAGGACCACGCCGTCGCTCGCGACCAGCCCAACAGTCGTGGTACCGTGATATGATGCCGAACCTGCCGGCCTCTTGCTCAATTCTCGCTCTTCTCTAGACAAACGAATCACAGATGTCCGCGTAACGGACATTTCGACCGTGAACCTCGTTACTTATTTAATCTTTCCAGGGTCTCCGAAGACTTCTCGGACCCCACTCGCTTATAACGAGTCGAGGGGTTGCGCCCTCGTGGATTCGCGCGCGCACCTCATGGAACTCCCCACTAGAGTCCTGATAGGTGAGGGCGTGATAAATCAGCTGGGTAATTTCATCAAGGGTTCGGCCGGAAGAAAGCGGGTGGTCGTGGCTTCGGGGCCTAGAGTCCACTCAAAGGTGAGGTCTCTGGTAGAGGCATCCGTGAAGGCGAGAATCGACTGGGTGGATGTCGACGCACCAGACATGACCAACGTACGCCGCGTCATGGGCAGAGCTGCAGGTGCCGGGTGCGTCGTCGGAATAGGCGGAGGCAAGAGCGTCGACGTGGGAAAGCTGGCCGCGTTCCGCAAGAATCTTGACTTCTACTCGGTGCCGACAAGCGCCTCGCATGACGGGATATCGAGCCCCTTCGCTTCGATTCGCGGGCTCGACAGACCCTACTCCGCCAAGGCACGACCGCCCGTCGGGATACTCGCCGATGTGGAGGTTATCTCCTCGGCGCCGCAGAGGCTGCTCTCCGCAGGATGCGGCGACCTAGTTTCGAAGCTGACCGCGGTGAAGGACTGGCAGCTTGCGCACAGAGTTACCGGCGAGTACTACGGCGGATACGCCGCCAGTCTCGCGCTGATGAGCGCGCACGTCGTGGTCGACGGGTCCAGACGAATCGGACGGTTCGACAGGGAGGGGGTCCGTCGACTCGTTGAAGCCCTCATCAGCTCGGGTGTCGCGGCCGGAATAGCGGGGAGCTCGAGGCCCTGCAGCGGCTCTGAGCACCTCTTCAGCCACTATCTGGACCTCGTCGCACCCGGCGTGGGGCTGCACGGAGACAAGTGCGGGCTAGGGACCATAATGATGGCCAACCTCCACAGGATCGACTGGAGGGGAGTGAGGGATGCGCTCTTGAACGTCCACTCTCCAGTCACTGCGGAGGGCGTCGGTCTTGGCGAGGACGAAGTCGTCGAGGCGCTGGTCCGTGCAAGCACGATAAGGCCCGACAGGTACACCATCCTCTCTCACAGGAAGCTTGACAGGAAGGCTGCGGAGAGCTTGGCGTCATCGACCGGCGTAATCTAGCCTGTCTTCTCAGCGGGGATTGGTTCCGTTTGCGGAACTTCGACCTCTTCCTTCTTCGCCGCTTTCTCTGCTGGCTTCTTTGACAGGTACTTCTCCGTGAACGTCACCTCTTTGATGGATGGGACGAACTTGAAGGCGTCGTTCGAGATCCCTCTCTTGATGATCTGCAGGCCTTCCAGGAGGAATAATTCGTCAGGTATCTGCACGTTCAGACCGTCCTCCTTCAAGTCGAAAGTGACCTTCGCGCCCTCTCCCGCGAACCTCCTGTCAATCAGGGCCCTGAGCTTCTCGTCGTCGGTCTCGAGCTTCTTGACCACTTCGAAGTCGTAGGCGATCGACTTCCCTGCAAGTCTGTGGTTGAAGTCGACCTGCGCCCTCCCGGAACCGATGAACCTCACTATCCCGACCCTGTTGTCCACATCGACGGTGTCGCCCACGCTCATCTCCGCGGCCTTCTCGCCGAATTTTCTTATCGGGATCATGCGCATCTGGGTCGGGTCTCTCTGCCCGAACGCCTTCTCCGGAGGCACGACAACTTCTTTCTTGTCCCCCGCGTTCATGTTCTTTATCTCGGCATCGAGCCCGGATATGACCCATCCCTCGCCGACCGCGATGAGCCGGGGCTCGTACCTCGCGGCGGAGTCGTAGATGTTGAGCTTCTTCGCCTCTTCCTCGAGGGTCGTCTCGATCGGCTCACCTGTGTCCTGAACTTTCGCTGTGTAGTTGGCTAGTATGAGGTCTCCCTTTTCAAAAGGCATGAACTTTCCCGAGCCCTATGCCGTCTGCTTAAAGGCTTTCACGGGCCTACCTGCCATCAAGGGTCGCGGACACAGCCTCGAGGGTCCTGTCAACGAACTCGTTGTTTATGATACCCATGCAACCTACGCGGAAGACCTTCCCCGAAAAAGGACCGAACCCTCCCGCAACGACCACTCCATGATTCTTGCTCATACTGCTCCTAAACTTCGCATCATCGACCCCCGGCGGGTAGTAGCTCGCGATCACCGTCCTGGACCTTACTTCCTTCGCTGGCACGGGCTTTAGGCCTAGCCCTTCCACCCCATCGTATATTCTCCTTGACATCGCCTCGTGCCTTTCGACCCGCTTTGCCAGACCCTCTTCGAGAAGCTCCTTCAGCGCCTCGTCCAGAGCGTAGAAAAGAGGGAGTGCTGGCGTGAAAGGCGTCTCCCCCTTCGCGGCGTACTCGAGATACCTTGGTATCTCGAAGTATCTAGACTTGGGTGGAGAGTCCTTCACGTACTTCACCACCCTCTCGCTTGCAGAGAGCAGAGCAAGCCCTGGTGGTGCAGCTATGCACTTCTGGCTTCCCGTGACACAAACATCTACCCCCCATTCGTCGACAGGGATCGCGTAGCCTCCAAGGCTAGATATCGCGTCGACCACCACGAACGCCCCGTGCTCCCTGGCCGCTCTCGCGACCTCCTTCACATCCTGCACGGCGACGCCCGTGCTCGTCTCGTTGTGAACGAGGTACAGCGCCTTGAACCTCCCTAGCTTGTCCATCGCCTCCGAAATCTGGGCTGTCGTCGGGGCTGACCCGGGTTCGGACCTCACCTCGGCAGTCCTACCGCCCGCGAGCTCGACTGTCTCCCCAAGCCTCTCGCTGAACTCACCGAAGACGGGGACGACGGCGACGTCCCCAGGCCTGATCAGGTTCCAGACGGCAGCCTCTACCCCACCCGTCCCCGAGGACGAATAGATGACAACGCTCTGCTCCGTCTGAAAGAGTCTCCTCGTCTTCTCTTCCACACTTCTGTAAAGCGCGTGGAAGGACTCCCCGCGATGATTGATGATTGGTCCGAGCATCGACCTCATGACCCGCTCAGAGACGTTGGTGGGTCCCGGAAGCATGATGAGCTTCTGCTTTTCGCTCAGCTCCTCCCCGCCCCCAAGTCCTTGCTCAGTATGTTTCTGACCCTCTCCACCCCGCCCATCTCCCTCACGAGGGATGCGACTTGGCTCGGGACGAGTTTCTCCCAGTCCTTCCTCTCCAGAATCCTGTTGCGCACGTTGGTGGCAGAGTACTGCTTCCTGTCCAGGTAGGGCACGGTCCTCACGTCGATGCCCTCACCCTTGAATAGGAGGAAGGTCAGCGAGTCGTTCGTGAAGACTACGTCGAATCTCGGGACGAACGACCTCACGGAAGCAACCCAGACCGCGTGGGAGTCAGCGTCCGGAATCGGTATCGTCATCCATCGGCGCGGGTCGACCCCGCTGGAGTCGAGCGCCGCTTTGATCATGGCGATTCTCTCGCCCGCAGTGAAAGGGTTGTCCCTTTCATAGCTCCTTTGTGCGCTTCCAACGACCACGTAGAGGTAGCCTGAATGTTTCAGTGCGAACTTGACGGCCGCGAGGTGGCCGTTGTGAAACGGCTGGAACCTCCCGACGAGGAGACCAACCTTCAAGCCTTCGAGGCGCGCCCTCGAGTCGCTATTTAAGAGCGCGGTCGGGGAGAATTTAATCCGGCCCTTTTCACTCACTGGGCGTGGAATTCCTCGAGATCGACGGAGCGTACGGGGAGGGCGGTGGGCAGATACTTCGGACCGCAGTTGCCTTCTCCATAATACGGCAGAGGCCCATAAGGGTGAGCAGGATAAGGGCCGGTAGGTCTGTCCCGGGAATCCGACCTCAGCACGCCGCTTCATTGGCCCTGCTCGCGAAGGTCTCGGAAGGAGAACTGATTGGAGGGGACGTCGGCTCGACGGAGGTCACTTTCAGTCCCGGCCGACCCAAGGACGAGTCGCTGACGGTCGACATGAGGACCGCTGCGAGCACGACGCTCGCACTACAAGCGGTCATACCCGCGGTCGCGCTTTCCCGCGCCCGTATCTCGCTGCGACTGATAGGAGGCACTGACGTGCCGTGGAGCCCTCCCATCGACTACTTTTCTTCTGTCGTGATGGCTGGGTTCAGAATGCTCGGAATCTCCTTCGACATCGCCTGCCCGAGGAGAGGCTACTATCCAAAGGGAGGAGGTATTGTGGAGTCCAACATCGAGCCGAGCTACGGGGTGAAACCCCTCCACGCTGTCGACCCTCCGAAGATAGCAGAGGTCCGCCTACAGAGCAGGTGCTCAGCCCTCCCGCGACACGTAGCTCAGAGACAGGCCGATTCGGCTCTGAGCCTCCTCAAGGAGTCTGACATAGTCCCGACCGAGACCGTCTTGGCGGTGGAAGAGGCAGACTCGCCGGGGTCCTCCGCGGTCATCTCGTCGGTAGGCGAGAGTGCCGCTCTCGGCGGTGATGCGATAGGGCGCCGCGGAAGACGAGCGGAGGAAGTCGGAAGGGAGGCCGCAGAGACTTTCCTGAGAGCGCTCCGCACGGGGGCTTGCTTCGATAGCAGTCTCGCCGACATGCTGGCACCCCTCCTCTCCCTCGCTGGAGGGGCCTCTGAAATCAGAATACCTTGGGGGACTCCGCACATACTGACAAGCATCCACGTCGCGCAGCTCTTTGTGGACTTTTCCTACGAGCTGAAGGAGGACAAGTCTAGCTCGCTCCTTCGCATAATGCCTTGACAAAATGTCTAAAAAGGTGCCTGCGGCCGCGAATCACGTCGGATTCTAATGGCTTCCATAGAGGCTTACATTCCAGGAGCGACCGCGGTTGGAGTGACCTACAAGGAAGGAGTGATTCTCGGGGCAGAAAGGAGGATTACGCTCGGAAACTACGTCATCAGCAAGAGCGGCAGGAAGGTCTTCAGGGTGACAGACACGGTAGGTGCGGTCTGCGCAGGGATGGTCTCAGACATGCAGAGTCTCGTCAAGGAGGTCGGAGTCTACGCGAAGCTCAAGGAGCTCGAGTCACGAAAGGCTCTGAAACCTAACTCGGTGGCGAAGCTCATGTCTACGCTGATGTTTCAGAATAGGTTCGCTCCTCTGCTCACGCAGGTGATACTCGGAGGTGTTCAGGGGAAGTCCGTGGTCTACGTCCTCGACCCGCTAGGCAGCGTGATAGCCGACCAGTACGCCTCCGTCGGGACGGGCGCTGAGATGGCGACGGGCGTAATCGAGGCGGGTTACGCTCCAAACATGACCCAGAAGGAAGCGAAGGACCTCTCGATCACGTCGATCAAAGCGGCGATACAGAGGGACGCGATGAGCGGCAACGGGATCGACATCCTGACCGTGGACAAGTCCGGGATCAAAGAAGAATCGCTCAACATGTGAGTCGGAACGGCCGGCGCAGGGCCCCCGCGCGATGACCCCTACGTACCCGCATTGGTATTGAGGGCAAGCCTCCAGGATCATGCTCAGCCGCTCCAAGACCCTTCCGCGATGACGATTGGGTATGCAAAGGGTCTCACTCCTCGTCGGAGACGAACGCACAGCAGATACCCTTCTGCCCGGATACTCTACTCTGGTACGCTCTCAGCCTTCAGCTTACCGCCGTCGAGGGTAACGAACAGATATCGGTTGTCAGCGAAGACCAAAGTCAGTTCGTTCTCCTTTTCCGTCACGGTGAGCAGCGCCTTCCCCACTATACCATCGAACTTCGCCAAACTTCTGCGCGGCGCCTAACTCACCCTTCGTATTTCTGCGTTACCGATTCACTCCACGTAGGACGTGAGCTCAGCGCTCCGACCCTTGGCCGTCACCTTGTCGACCGGCGCCCCCGTCGACTGGCGAATCAGCTCCCTGACCACCTCGTCTATGCTCTTGCTTCTCCTCTCAGACTTCAGCCTCTTGAGAGCCGAGTGGGTATCGTCGTGTACCTTCACGCTCTTGCCCATGGACTCGATTCGCTCGGGGGATTCTATTAAGTGTGGGCGGCACGGGGTTTGTTTGACTCAGTTCGTCGCGAGCTCGTCATCTGCCACTGGAGCTAACCGGGCTCTGACTGGGACGGCGTTTACCTCATCGTCGTCAGCGAGCGGAGGCGAAGTCGGATTTAGGTTTTATCCGCCCTGGGAGTGGACGACCGCGTGGGCATCCTCGATGATGTCAGGGTCGTCGACGTCACCAGATTACTTCCGGGTGGTTATTGCACCATGCTTCTCTCCGACCTCGGTGCCGAAGTAATCAAAGTAGAGGAGCCCGGTCTCGGTGACTACATGCGGGCGACGCCGCCCACCAAAGGAGGCACGAGCCCGGCGCACGAGACCACAAACAGGAACAAGCTGAGCATCGGCATCAACCTGAAGAAGGAGGAAGGCAAGAAGGTGCTGAGACGTCTTATCCGGACAGCGGATGTCTTCCTCGAGGGATTCAGGCCCGGCGCGATGGCAAGGCTCGGCTTCTCGTACCGTGACGTGGTCGCCATCAACCGGCGTATCGTCTATTGCTCAATCTCTTCCTTCGGCCAGAGAGACTCGCACAGTCAGATGCCGGCTCACGACATCAACTTTCAGGCTGTTGCTGGTAGCCTCGCTTACTCGAGGAGACCCCAAGTCCCGATGTTACAGCTCGGGGATATGGTTTCGGGGCTCTATGCAGCGCTCGGAATCGCGGCATCCCTGGCGGGGAGTAAGAGGCCTGTCCACATCGACGTGCCCATAGTGCAGTCACTCCTGTCCACAATGGTGGTGCCCGTCGCCTCTCTTCTCGCAACAGGCTCACCACCGACGGAGGGGAGCAGTCTCGTCTTCGGCTCGGACCCTTACTATAGGCTCTTTTCTACGGCCGACAGGAGGTACGTCGCCGTGGCCGCCATCGAAGAGGAGTTCTGGAGAGACCTCCTGAGGAAGCTGGGACTGAGAGGCCTGGAGGGGAGCCGCTTCGGCGACCCGGCCGAGAGGAGTGGGTTGGCTTCGAAGATGGAAGCTGCGTTCGCGAGCAGGACGAGGGACGAGTGGTCAAACGCTCTGAGGAGCGCCGCAGTCACTCCTGTCCTGGACTTGAAGGAGGCTCTCGAAAGTTCTTGGGCCCGAGACTCCTTGATGCTCAGGCAAGTCGGGGGCCAGATGGTGCTCAACTCCCCGCTCAGAACAAATCCCAAAGCGAGGACCAAGCCTTTCAAGCGGGCCCCACGGTTCGGAGAGCAGACCGACGATATACTGCGGGAGCTCAGATACAAGAAGGCGGAAGTGCGCCGTCTCAGGCAGCTCAAAGCTGTCGAGTGACTCCTAAGGCTTTTAACGACAGCCCGACCGCTCGGCCACCGTGAAGCTCCAGGACGTGAAAAGAGTGTCCGTCCTCGGCGCTGGTGTGATGGGCCACGGCATCGCCGAGGTTGCGGCCTTGTCCGGATACGAAGTCAGCCTGTACGACATCAAGGACGAATTCGTGAATTCCGCTCTCCAGAAGGTAGGGTGGAGTCTGGCAAAGTTCGCCGAAAAGAAGACAATCACCGAAGAGAAGGCCAAGGAGACGCTTGCTCGGATAAGGGGGACGGCCGACCTCGCTACCGGCGTGGCCTCTGCAGACGTGGTGATCGAAGCTGCTCCCGAGGACCTCGGAATCAAGAGAGAGCTCTTCTCGAAGGTGGATAGGCTCTCGCCGTCTGGGGCTCTCTTCGCGTCGAACACCAGCACCCTGCCCATAGGGGAGATCGCCTCATCGACCCGCCGCGAGTCGCAGTTCGTCGGTCTTCACTTCTTCAACCCGCCCCCACTGATGCCGTTGGTGGAGGTCATCAGGGGGACCAAGACGAGCCAGGACTCGACCGAGCTCGCCGTCTCACTTGGAAGAAGCTTCGGCAAGGAGGTCGTGCTCTGCGCAAAGGACGTCCCCGGGTTCATCGTCAACAGGATACTAGGTCCCCTTCTCAACGAGGCAGCCCTGGTCGCGGAGAGGGGGCAGGCGACGGTCGCCCAGGTCGATTCCATGGCGGTCTACAAGGTCGGCCTGCCGATGGGACTCTTCGAACTAGCAGACTACAGCGGCATCGACACCATTTACAAGGCTGGCGAGGCCGTCTCTTCTCGCGACCCTCTCAACGTCACGGTTGCCCCGATCTTCAAGCAGATGTACGAAGAGCACAAGCTCGGGCGCAAGACGGGGGAGGGATTCTACAAGTACGGCACCGGGCAGTGGGAGAGGCCGGCGATCTCCAGGGACGCTGGGCGCGAACTCGACCCTCTGCTCGTCTTCTCCCCGGCCGTGAACGCGGCAGCCTGGCTAGTCTCCAACGGGGTCTGCACCAAGGAAGACCTCGAAAAGTCGGTCAAGCTCGGTCTCGGATTCCCTGAAGGGATACTCAGGATGGCGGACAGATGGGGCCTGGACAGGGTGGTGGCATCTTTGGAAGAGAAGATGGTCTCCTACGGCCCGATGTACGCACCGGACGCGACGCTGCTCACTCTCGTCAAACAAGGCGCCACTGGAGAGAAACGGGGACGGGGTTTCTTCGACTACGCCACGAGCGACTCGTCGGTCGGCGAGGTGATAGTCAAGAGCGCTCCACCGCTCGGATGGCTGATCCTCAACAGGCCGCACAGGCTCAACACCCTGACCCAGACCCTGATAGCCCAGCTGCTCGCCGGGGCGAAGTCCCTCGAGGCCGACCCGGCGGTTAGGGTCGTCGTCGTCCGCGGTGAGGGCGAGAGAGCCTTCAGTGCGGGAGCGGACCTGACGAGCTTCGACGCGACGTCCCCAACAAAGCTGTTCGACTCCGCCAGGGCTTGGTTCGAGGCCTTCAGTGCGCTCGAGAGGCTCAACAAACCCGTTATAGCGGCCATAAACGGGCTCGCGCTCGGTGGCGGCTGCGAGCTCGCTCTCGCTTGCGACTTCCGGCTTGCATCCGATGACGCGCTGATCGGCCTCACGGAGGTCCATCTTGGGCTGATCCCTGGGGCAGGCGGGACGCAACGGCTTGCAAGAATCGTGGGCATCCCAAAGGCGAAGGAGATGATATTCTTCGCGCAGAGGCTCGGCGCAGAGGAAGCGCTCAAGGTCGGCCTTGTCAACAGAGTCTACAAGAAATCCCAGTTCGACGCTGAGGTCTCGGCCTTCGCGACGTTGCTCGCCAAGCAACCGCCTCTTTCGCTCAAGTTCGCAAAGCACGCCGTCTCCCTGTCGTACCAGGTTCCGACCGACCTGGGCCAGCTCTTCGAGGCCAGCTCCTTCGGGTCGCTCTTCTCAACCCAAGACGCTTCAGAAGGCATCTCCGCCCTTCTCGAAAAACGCGAGCCAGACTTCAAGGGCGAATGAGGAAAAGCGTTATCAGGACAGGACACGGCCTGAACATGCGTATGAACGCAGAACAAGCGGAGGCGAACTGAGTTGAGCACGCTCTCCCCAAGCTCTCTGGACTACGCCGTGAACGTCTCAGAGGAGCACGAGGCGTTCAGGAAGGTGGTTAGGGAGTTCGCTGAGAAGGAGCTCGCTCCGCATGCGGCGAGGATAGACAAGGAGAACGAGATGGACATGGATCTAGTCAGAAAGGCCGGTAAGCTCGGCCTGTTCGGCATCCCCTTCCCCGAGGAGTACGGTGGAGGCGCGGGGGACGACCTTTCCCTTGTCCTCGCAACCGAGGAACTCTCGAGGTTCTCTGCGGCCTTTTCTGCGGTCGTCGGAGCCAATTATCTCGTCTCCGTGCCGCTCGCCCTATTCGGCACCGATGATCAAAAGAAGAGATACCTAACTCCGATAGCGAAGGGAGAGAAGATCGCGGCCCACGCGATGACCGAGCCGGGCGTCGGTTCAGACGTCGCGGGCATTTCCACGACCGCCGTCAAGACGGGAGACAGGTACGTGATCAACGGTAAGAAGATGTTCATCACGAACGGCGACAAGGCGGACACTTTCCTCATCTTCGCGAGGACGAGTCCGCCTGAGGAGGGCAAGAGGCACAGGGGAGTGACAGCCTTCCTCGTCGAGAAGGGGGCGCCCGGACTCATTGTAGGACAGAGGATTGACGTGATAGGGCTCAGGGGCGACCAGCCGGTCGAGCTCGTCTTCGAGAACCTTGAGGTGCCAGAGTCCAACGTGCTTGGAGAGCTTGGACGCGGAGTCAACATCGCTCTGACGACTTACGACCACGGGAGGGTGGGCGTCGCGGCCCAGGGGACAGGATTGGCACAGGCGGCGCTGGAGGCCGCCCTGGAGTACTCGACCCAGCGTCAGACCTTCGGCAACTATCTCCTCAGCTATCAGCAGGTCCAGTTCAAGGTGGCCGAGATGGCCGCCGCGGTCCACACGGCGAGGCTGCTGACCTACTGGGCGGCTACGCTGACTCAGAAGGGGAAGGACTTCATCAAAGCCTCGTCCGTCGCGAAGATCGTAGCGACCGAGGCGGCCGAGAGGAACGCGCACAGCGCCATGCTGATCATGGGCGCCTACGGCGTCTCGAAGGAGATGCGCGTCGAGAGGATCCTGAGAGACTCGCAGGTCATCAAGACGTACGAGGGCACGAACGACATCCAGAGGCTCACCATAATGAAAGAGGTGGCCAAGGAAATGGGCGTCGTCGGCTAGGTTGAAATATCACGAGGCGACAAGCGGCTTGAGCACAACTTGAGCCGGGTCGCCGTTGTGGGAGTGGGTCATTCAAGGTTCGGTAGGAGGACCGATGTGAACGTCGCCGAGCTCGCCTTCGAGTCTATACATCAGGCGGTCGAGGATGCGGGGGTCGACAAGAAGGAGATCGGAAACGTGGTCGTCGGGAGTGCCGGAGGCTGGTACGAGGAGTCTCTGCCTGCGGTCATAGTGGACGAGTACGCTGGCCTGTCGTCGGTGGGCACTATGAGGGTCGAGGCAGCCTGCGCGAGCGGCAGCGCGGCCGTGAAGGCGGCATACAACAGCATACAGAGCGGTGAGACCGACGTCGCGCTCGCCGTCGGGGTTGAGAAGATGACTGAGGTGGACACGCTCACCTCTGTGGAGCTTATCGGGAGAGCTGGTTCCTACATGTGGGAGTTCGAGAACTACGGGATGACCTTCCCCGCGTATTACGCCCTGTACGCGGTTGCTCACATGAACAGGTTCGGCACGACAGAAGAGGACATGTCCAGGGTAGCCGTCAAGGCCCACCACTACGGCGCCATGAATCCATTGGCGCAGTTCCAGAAGGAGATCACGTTGGAGAAGGCGTTGGGGTCGCAGGTCGTCTCGTGGCCGCTGAAGCTCTACGACGCGTGCCCCCTCACCGACGGGTCCGCCGCTGTCGTTCTCGCGAGCGAAGAGGTCGCAAAGA
>Ga0187783_10000839_pt1 | contig 22579 bp, 22 predicted proteins | sample 1015_SJ02_MP02_2_FD_132471 | JGI IMG/M metagenome (GOLD analysis project Ga0187783, IMG submission 132471) | Tropical peat soil microbial communities from peatlands in Department of Meta, Colombia - 1015_SJ02_MP02_20_MG | ecosystem: Environmental > Terrestrial > Soil > Wetlands > Peat | place...
AGTACTTCAGCGAGGCCGCGGTATTGAAAAGAACGATGGGAGGCGGCAGCTCCTGCCGGCCCGCTTGCAGAATGCGCAGCGCGGCCAGGGTGGCTCCGCCTTCCTCGGTTGCGTCGATGCCTTCGCACCGATGGAGATCGCGCATCGCTTCATCGGCGCGTTCGTCCGTAACGGCGACGCCGATACCGTGCGACTCGCGCAGCACGCGCAAGCTCAGGCGATCGCCAATTCCGCCGGGGACGCGCAAACCCCACATCTTCGTCGACCCATGCTCGACCCGCACCGCCGACTCGTCGCCGCGCGCAAACGCCTGCACGATCGGCGCGCAGCCTTCGGCTTGGACCGCAACCATCACCGGCCGCTCGGCGCCGATCCACTCGAGCCGCTCGAGCTCCGCGAAGGCCTTCCACATTCCGACGAGCCCGGTTCCGCCGCCGGTAGGATAGAGTATCGTGCCGGGAACGCGGCCGAGCTGCTCGATCAACTCGTAGGCCATCGTCTTTTTCCCTTCGACTCGGTACGGTTCGCGAAAGGTCGCCAGGTTGAATGCGCCGGTTTCGCGCGCATATTCGGCTGCGATGCGGCCGGCGTCATCGATTAAACCGTCGACCAATATCACCTCGGCGCCGTAATCGCGCATCTCATCGAGAAGCAGCGCCGGCGTGTCGCGCGGTACGTAAACCCGCACTGCGAGTGCCGCTCGGGCGCCGTAGGCAGCGAGGGCGCCGCCGGCATTGCCCGCACTCGGGGCGACGAGTGACGGCGCTCCCAATCGTTTCGCGACTGTCACCGCAACCGACATTCCGCGCGATTTGAACGAGCCGGTCGGATTCTGCGCTTCGTCCTTGACGTAGATCTGCTCGACACCGATCGCTTTGCGAAGTGCGGAAAGCGGCACGAGCGGCGTCGCGCCCTCGCCTAACGAGATCGGTTCCTCATCCTCCGCGACCGGCAGCATCTCGCGATAGCGCCACATCGTCCAGGGCCGCGATCCAACGTGCTCGCGCTTCAGCCCAACGATCGGATAACGAACCAGCAGCGGCGCGCCATCTTGCGGACAGACCGCTGCCGGAAGCTCGGAGCGAAACCGATGCGCTTCGTCGCGCGAACATTCCAGATGCGAAGGCAACATCAGCCGGGAGTTAATACCCCATCGCCGCGCCGGCCGGCGTGCGCGGATCGCTTCCGCCCTCGAGCGCGCCGGTGCGCGGATCGACGACGATCGCCTGCGCCGAGCCCCATTGCTGAACGGGCCACAGCGTATAACCCATCGCGGTCAACGCTTGACTCGTCGCGGGCGTAAAGGCTCCGGGTTCGTACTGCAGCACGTCGGGCAGCCACTGCATGTGCGTCCGCGGTGCGGCAACGGCGGCTTGCGCATCCATTCCGTAGAGGAGCGCGTCGAGCAGCGTCTCGAGGGCGATCGTGATGATGCGTGAGCCACCCGGGCTTCCGGTTACCATGCACAGCTCTCCGTCGCGCGTAACGATCGTCGGTGCCATCGACGAAAGCGGCCGTTTGCCGGGCGCGATGGCATTACGCTTGCCTTGCACCAGTCCGTACATGTTCGCAACGCCGGCCTTCACGGTGAAGTCGTCCATCTCGTCGTTGAGAAAGAACCCGGTATCGCCGGCGATCACCGAAGCTCCGAACCAATCGTTGAGCGTGTAGGTAACCGAAACCGCATTGCCCCAACGATCGACGATCGAATAGTGCGTGGTGTCGTCGCCCTCATTCGCGACGCTGCCGAGGCCCGGATGCACGTCTGCCGAGGGCGTTGCGCGATCGGCCGCAATCGTGGCGCGCAGCTTCGCCGCATAGGCCGGCGCCAGCAGCTGCGCGATTGGATTATGCACAAAATCGGGGTCGCCGAGATAGGCGTTGCGATCGGCGTACGCAAGCCGCTCCGCTTCGGTTACGTAGTGAACCGAGCGCAGGCTGTGCCAGCCCCAGCTTGCGAGCGGATAGGGCGCGATGATGTTGAGAATTTCGCAGAGCGTCACGCCGCCCGAGCTCGGCGGCGGCGCCGAGATGATTTCGTAGCCGAGGTAGTTGCAATGCAGCGGCGCCGACTCCTCGACGCGATAGCTCGCGAAGTCGTCCATCGTAAGTATCCCGCCGTTCGCGTCGCTCGCCGCCACGATCGCCCGTGCGATCGGCCCACGATAGAAGGCATCGGCGCCACCGCGCGCGATGAGCTCGAGCGTACGTGCTAGTTGCGGCTGCTTGAGCAGGTACCCGGGCTGCGGAAGGTGCCCGCTTGGCAGAAAGATCGCCGCGATGTTGGGCTGCCGGTCGAACTGATAGGCGCCGGTATAGCCTTCGGTGCGCGAACCGGTAAACGGCGGCAGGTCGCCGGCCGTGAAGATGAAGCCGCCGCGCGCGAGTGCAATCGCCGGCGCCATTAACTGCGCGCGCGGCATCGTCCCGAACTCGAGGCGGGCAGCTTCTAACCCTGCGACGGTGCCGGGAACGGCCACCGCAAGCCAGCCTTTCGTCGACGTGAAGGGCCGCACGTTGCCGCTCGCATCCAAATACATCGTGGGCGTTGAGCGCAGCGGCGAGCGCTCGCGAAAGTCGATGAAGCGTTCGCGGCCGTCGTGCAACCGGATCACCATGAAACCGCCGCCGCCGATATTCCCGCAGCACGGATCGGCAACCGTGAGCGCGTATCCGACCGCGACCGCGGCGTCGATTGCGTTTCCGCCCGCTTTCAGTATCGCAATGCCGGCCTTCGTGGCTTCGTGCTGCGCCGTAACGACCATCGCGTGGCGCGCCGTCGTTCCCAAGAGCGCGACCGCGAGCGCCAGGACGTAGCGCGGCCTTCCAGCGCTCACGATAAGATCCGCACGCGCTTGCGCAAGGATCGATCCTTAATCCTAGTTACGAACCGTGCGTCGGCGGTGATCAAGACGTCTGCCTCCGCCTCGGCGACGGCAAGATACAAGCAATCGTAGACGGGATGGTCGAGTTCATCGGCGAGTTGGGCAGCGCGTGCCGCGTGGTTGCCGGAAGGAACGATGCGGATGCTATCGAGCAAGGCAAGCACCACCGAGCGATCGGGCGTGGCTTGCCGAGCACGCCGCAGCTTCCAAAACACGTTCAGCGTCTCGGAAATAAGGAGATCCGGTGCGGCGAGTTCGGAACCGCGAAAGGTTCGCGCGATCTTTGCGCTACCCAGTGCCGCGACGACGGCGCTTGCGTCGACGATCATCGGTTGCGGTCTTCGCGCAGCGCCTGAAGCGCCGCGCCGGCGTCAAAGTTTAGTTTTCCTTCGCTGCGCAGATGCTCCAGCTCACTGACAAAGGCATCACCGGTGCACCGGCCGCCGGCTTCGAGAGCTGCAAGAGCTTCGGCCTGCAGCGATCGCCCGTGGCGCTTAGCCCGACGCTTTAGCTCTGCGACCGTACTGGGCGGGACGTTGCGAATCAACACGTCGGTCATGATATCATAAATGATATCAGAACCGACGTTGCGCGGTCAACTTCCCGACGACGACGGCGACGTTTACGCACGCAATGAACTCTAGCCGAGGAGCACCAGCCTCCCGCCGTTAGTGAACAGGATCACGATCAGCATCGAGATTAGCGTCAGCTCGTAGGACCATCCGAGGCCGTGTTTGCCCCAAAAGCCGGTCTTCCAGACGAAGATCTTCTTCTGCATCGCACCGAGCATGATCAGGATCAAGCCGATCGCGGCAAGTTGCTGCAGCACGCCCAAGATGATCGCCAAACCGCCCGCGAGCTCGGCGACGGCAAGGAAGATGGTAAAGCCTTGCGACATTCCGATGCTCTCGCTGCGCTCCTTCGGGTTCCGAAGATCGTCGTAGCCGCTGGCAATGTAAACGATCCCCGCCATCACGCGCAGGAAAAGAAGGCCGTAATCGGTGAGTGGGGTCAGATCAAACATAGCTGGAGTATATCGCTAAATTAATGAAAGGGCACGGTATTCGATGAATCTTCGGTACGGCGATCGCGTGATGATCGAAAACCTCGGCATCGAAGGACAGGTCATCGAGGCCGATACGCGATCGGTCGTCGTCCGGTATCACAAAAAAGACGGCGAGCTGGTCGAGCACCGGTTTCGGCCCGACGAACTCCGGTATATTCCCAAGCACCACGAGCAGTAGCTACTGTGCCGGCGGTAACAGCTCGCGAGGAACGATTGTCACCGTTCTGCTGACACCGGCGGCCGTGACCGTGAGCGTCAAAGGCTTATTGCCGGTTTCGTACGGATAGAAATCTCCCATACCATATCCAGCGGAGACGGCCTTCCCCGCGAAGGCCGTGATGCGATCACCGGCTGTGATTCCCGCGCCGGCGGCGGGGCTGTCCGGCACCACCCGCGTCACGTCGAAGCCTCCGGCATCACTCTGATTGAGACTAAGCCCGACCCGGTCACTGCGAAACGGCATCCGCGCATTCCGATTCGGAATAAAGTTTGCCGTTTGCGCCTTGTAGTCGAAGACGAGCGTAAACCGCGAAAGAAAAGCTGAGCCAAGATTCCCTGCGACGCCGCGAGTTGCAAAGAAGCCGGCATTGACTTGTGGAATGCCGACCGGAACGTCATCGAAGGTGAGGCTTGCTAAGGAAAAAGACTTTGCCGCAGCCACCGTCTCGGGGAAACCGCCGCCGACGCCGCCCGGCGATTGATAGACCAGACCGCCGTTTGGAAAGAGATGATGCTCTTGCACGAAGGGCGCGTTGAGGACGATGCCGCCGGCATTCCCCGTGTCGAGCAAGAAGTAGCCGGAGACGCCATCGACCGACGCGAGGACGTACGCGTGCCGGCCGTCGGACTTGAACGGCAGCGTCACGCCGCCTGCCGGAGGCGGTGCGCTGAATGGAGCGACGTCCATTTGATGGTCGGCGTAACGAACCGCGATGCGAAAGTTTGCGAGATACTCAAAACCGATGAGGCCTTCGGGCGAGATCGTTCGGCGCGGGTGCAGGAGCGGATACGCAAGCGGTGTCACGACGAAGTTCTGATGCGAGAGGCGCGCCCCGCCAAAATCAACCGAGGAGACGGCGGCGAAGGACATCATCTGCTGCTTGGTGCCGGCGCCGCCGACGGCGATGCCGCCGGAGCTTTGCAGACCAAGGCGCTTCAGGGCAGGAGGAACCAAGAAATTCCCGCCGCCCGAATCGAAGATCAGCGTCGCCGGTTTTCCGTCAAGCGCAACCGAAGCGACGATGTGGCCGAAGGCGCCCGCGACGTCAGTTTCAATTGGAACGGAAACGGGCGCTGCGAGCTCGCCAAGCGAGGCGTACGCCGGCCGCGCGAGCGCGCTCGCGTCGAGGGTGGCGGCAAATTGCACTGCGGTGAGCGCCGTGGTGGTTGTCGTGCCGCTGCTGTTTACATCCACCGAGCGCATCGCAACCGGTACGCCCTGGATCGTTTGAAAATTTGAGTTTGTCGTCGTATCGATGCCCGAAGCAGTCTGCGCGACGACCTTCACGAGCCGATAGGTCGCGGCATCGAAATACAGATCGGCCGCAGAGCCTCCGGAAGGCTCGACGCGCAAGACGTAGGCGTGGCCTGCATCTGTGCTCTCCAAACTCCCGGACGTAACGGTCGAGCGCTGATCCGGGCGAAAGAATGCGTTGGCGCTCAAGTAGGCCTGCGTCACCGAATCGGCGACAAACGACGGCAGGCTAACAATTGAGAGCGAGCCGTTCAGTTCGCTCCACTCCGTTCCGTCGTAGCCTTGAAGAAGAGTCGCCGGGCCAACGGTAGACCGGAAGCGCGAGTAGCCGTTGTGCAGATCGGTCGCGCTATCGAACGAGCTCGGCGGTCCACCATTTTGAACGAAGGTGCCGGATTGCGTTACCATCGCGAAGCCGTCGAGCTGCGCTCCGCCGGCAGCTTGGTGCGCCGCCGCTAAAACCTTGTCGATTTGGGACGCATCGAGCGCGGTTGAGCTCGGCGCGGCGCTCGCCGCCGAGACGGCGATCGTTACAAAAATTATTGCAGATAAGAAACCGATGGTACGCATCATGCGCCAGCCATTCTCGCTCAAGCGAGTTGCGTACCTTTAGTCTCAGGCGCCCACGCAAGCGCCACGATCAATCCGATCGCCGAGAGGCCGACGCCGCCTTTAACGACGCTCGCGATTCCGTACTGCGCCAAAAGCCACGGCAGCGCAAAGGTTCCGATAAACGCCCCGACGCGGCTGACGGCCGCGGCAAAGCCCGTTGCGGCGGCGCGCATCGGCGTCGGAAAGAGCTCGACCGGATAGGTAAGCTCGAGTCCTGCCGCCGCGCCAATCCCGACGGCGTACGCGGCAAAGCAGACGACGACGAGCGTCGTATCGTTGCGCAATAGCAGCGCGAAGGCGACGGTTGCCACGGCGAATCCCGCGATGCAGAGCGGGCGCCGGCCCCAACGCTCGACGAGCGGGAGCGAAAGGATCGATCCGATCAAAAACGCCAGCGTGATCACGACGCTGCCCGCGGGAGAGTTATTCCCATTCAGGCCAAGCGCGGCGAGCACCGCCGGCGCAAAAGCGTAAATCGCGAAGAGCGGCACGACTTGCAAGAGCCACATGGCGGAGACGAATGCCAGCGCGCCGCGATGTTCTCGACGGAAGATCGCTGAAAACGGCGTTCGTTCGAGCGCACCGCTGGCGCGCGATGCGAGCCAGAGCGGCGACTCGGGCGCGCTCGCGCGAAGAAGCAATCCGAGTGCCGCAAAGATTGCGGGGCTGGCAAGAATCCAGCGCCAGCTTTGGGTGCCCGCGTGCTGCAGCAGCGCGTAGCCGGCGACGTACGCGACCGCGGCGCCGAAGAACCACGCGACCTGCATGCTGTTGAGCGCGGCTCCGCGCGTTTGCGCCGGCACCGACTCGCCGATGAGCGCCGCCGCGATCGGATAATCGGCGCCGATCGCGAGGCCCAGCGCGAAGCGCAGCGCGACGAGCTGCCAGACGTTCGTTACAAAGGCTTGCGCCGTGCAGACCACCACGAAGAAGCAGAGATCGAAGATCATCAAGATACGCCGCCCAAAGCGGTCGGTAGCGCGGCCGAAGAGCGGCGCACCGACTAGGATCCCGAAGAGCGTCGCGGCAGCGACCGTCCCGGCCGACGTTGCATCGAGATGAAAGCGAGGAGGCAGCGCGACCAACGCGATGCCGATCGAACTGAGGATGTATCCGTCGCAGAAAAGGCCGGCGTTGGCGTAGAGCAGCAGCGCGCGCCGCGCCTTCACGTTTAGGAGTTCTTCTTCTGCTGCGCGATCTCGTAATCGACGTGCGCGCGAAGCGTATCGAGCGTCATCGTGCCGCTGTCGATTATCCACGAATGGAACTTCCGAATGTCAAAGGCAGATCCAAGCTCATCCTGCGCGCGCTGTCGAATCTGCAGCAGCGTGAGCTCACCGGTCTTGTATGCCAGTGCCTGACCAGGAATGTCGGTCGAATAGCGCAAGGATTCGCTTTCGATTTGCGATTCATTCAGGATGAGGTTCGCGCGCATGTACTGCATCGCGCGCTCCCGGCTCCAGCCCAGCGCATTCATCCCGGTGTCGACCACCAGGCGGGTTGAGACCATTAAATCCTGCATGATTCGTCCGGCTTTGTCGTACGGGCTCTCGTAAACGCCCATCTGCCAGCAGAGCTGCGAGGCGTACTCGCCCCAGCCTTCAACGAAACCCGTCTCGCTGAAATCGTAGTGCCGCACGTTGGGAAGCGCCGCGTTCTCCTGCTGCAGCACGATCTGAAAATGGTGACCTGGAATGAGCTCGTGACAGATCAGCGCGCCCGCTGTAAGCGCCGATGTTCGCTCCGGATGCCAGGCGTTATAAAGGTAGACGCCCTTCGGCCGCGCTGCGGTGGGCTGGTCGTAGTAGCCGAACGTCTGACTACCCGCGAGTTCCTTGGGGAGCGGCGCTACGCCGTACGGCGCCTTCGGCACGTGCAAGAAATACCGAGGAACCGCGGCCGCAGCGCGGCCGACGTACACATCGAGGCGTTCACCGAACTGCTCCGTCGTCTTGACGAAAAAGCGGGGATCGTGCGCCAAAAAAGCTTTGAACTCGGCGAGATTTCCGTGAAAGCCGAGCTCGTTGCGGATGCCGTCAAGCTGCGCGTTGAGTTTGCCGACCTCTTCCAATCCGAGCGCGTGGAGCTTCTCGGGCGTTATCGTGAGCGTCGTGTACGCGACGACGAGATAGCGATAGTACTCCGTGCCACCGGGGTACTGCGATAAACCGACGCCGGCCGGCGCGCCGATACGATACGGACCTTTGAGATAGGCGACGACCGCGTCGAAGGCCGGGACGATCTCGTCTGAAACGATTGCTTCCGCGGCGCTACGAACCGCGGCACGATCGGAAGGTGCCAGCGCGCTCAGCCGCGCTTCACTCGGAACCAGCGCGGCGCTCTGTGCCGGCTGCGCGTACCCGGCAAAGACGGCTTCCGACGCGTCGGTCTCGACATCAGGAAGGACGATGCCGCGCGCGTGCTGCCCTTGCAGCAGATCGTTCATCGAGCGAACGAACGCAGCGTATTGATGCAGCAGAGATTCATAGCGCGCGGCGTCGGCGGCATCGGTAAACTGAAAGTCGGTGAAGACTTTAACGACGGAGGCGATCTGAAATCCGCCGGTGTAGGGCGTCGCCTGCTGACGCAGCCAGTAATACGTGCGCGCAGCAACGTCGTTGGTGGCGAGGTAGCTTAGCGTTCGATACGTGAGCCAGCGGTCGTGGTCGAGCTTCCCCGCATCGATTGCCCCGAGCCCGTCGAGAATGCCCTGCGCGAAGGTTGCATCGGCGTCGGCATTGGCATAGGCGAGCGGCCGAATTTGCTCGATCGGCTCGCCGAGCTGCGCACGCAAGAAGTTATCGTACTGAAGCTCACGCTGCCAGTAGCGATCGGCGAGCGCGTCGAGGGCGCCCGCGTCACTACTTGCCGAAGGCATGGGCGCCGCCGTTAGAAGGAGCAAAAAAACCAAAATCGCCCATCGTTTCGAACCCTTCATCGCTAGCATGAGACCGTTCGCTTCCTACCGAACGTTCCACTTCATGGATCGACGCCGCTTTATCGTTACCGGCTTTTCAGCCGCTGCAGCCGGCACTGCCTTGGCTTCGGACGCGTGCTCCGGAAACATCGGCAACTCCCTTTCGCCTGGGCCTTTGTCGCCCCAGGGGCCAGTCTACGATCTGACCGTGCAATACGCGCTCACCAACATCAAAGGCTACAAGCTGCGAACCCGCACCTACCAAGGACGCACGATCGCGCCGATGATCCAAACGCGACCTGGCGACACGCTCACGATGCGGATCATCAATCATCTACCGCCCAACCCGCCGGCCGCCCCTCCGATGGGAAGCGTGTTGATTCCAGACGTCCGCGACTCGATGGAAGCGATGGATCCACACTTCCACGGCGGCGTCAAGCGCTCGGACGAAATCAACCTCATGAACAATCCGCACGGCTTCAACACGACGAATCTGCACGTGCACGGTATTCAAACGATACCGCACATCTTCTACCCGCTGGGAACGACCGATCCCCGGGCGCCGATGCTCGAAATCGACCCCGGCAAAAACTTCCTGTATAATTTTCCGGTCCCGGCGGATCATCCCAGCGGCCTTCACTGGTACCATCCGCATAAACACGGGTCGACCGACGTGCAGGTGAGCGGCGGAATGGCCGGCCTGCTCGTGGTGCGCGGACCGATCGACGAGGTGCCGGAGATCGCCGCCGCGCGCGAGATCTTCGTGGCAGTGCAATCGCTCAACGTGAATCCAAGCAAAACGCATCCCGGAACCTACGACCGAGAATACATTGCCTACAGGACCAAGGAGAACGGCGGTTACGCCTTTGGCACGGACTACACGATGCTGACGGTCAACGGCGAAGGTGTCTACTGGGTTCTCAACGAGACCGATCACAAGCCCCCATATCTGACACCACTCGGCGTGCCCGAGTACGCGGTCAGACCCGGTGAAGTCGTACGTCTGCGCCTTCTGAACGGCACCAATTTCCTTCCGCTCCTGCTGGCGTTACCCGGCTTCGAAACGTGGGCGATTGGGTTCGACGGCGTCAATACGCTCAAACCGCTGGCGATCGACATGAGCGGCGAGGGCGTCACCGAGATTACGCCCGAGAATCTTTTCACCGCCCCGATTCAGCTCGCAGCGCAGGCAAAGCGCATCGAGCTCCTGCTTCGAGCGCCGGCGAAGGAAGGCTCGTACGTGCTTTCGTCGCTCGCAAGCGACCGCATCGTGCCAGCGCTCGGCAAAGAATTCGAGATTGCACGATTCGTCGTCACGGGATCTCCGGTGAGGATGGGGATTCCTACATCCCTGCCCGTGCCCACACGCGAGTACCCGATCATCAGCGATAAAGCCATCGTCGCCCGCCGAACGTTCTATTTCGGTCAGGGCGAGCGGCGCGATTTGCTGACCGGCTTCGGCTTCACCATCGACGGCGAATTGTACCAAGAGATGGTCTGCGCGACCCGGCCGAAGGTCGGGACCTGCGAAGAGTGGCGCCTCGAGAACAAAACGGTCGATCTGCATCCGTTCCATCTGCACGAGAACTCGTTTCAGCTCTTCGCGATCAACGATAAGCCCGTAGATCCAATCTCGATTCACGACACTTTTTCGATTCCGCCGAAACATGATGGCGTCAACGGCAGTTTGACGATTCGCGTGCGCTTCAAGCAATGGTACGGCAAGACCGTCTTTCATTGCCACGCCGTGACCCACGAAGATACCGGGATGATGCAGAACATCCTGATGACGTAGAACCGCCCTATGCCTCAATCTGAGATCGTTCTTCCCGAAACCAAGCCTGAGACGGAGTGGGTGCGCGGGCGGGCGCTGCAAAAAGTGAGCCCGCAGCGGACTCACTCGCGCCTGCAAGGCGCGTTGACGATGCGCCTGGACCGCTGGGCAGCGGGCCGAGGAGAAGTGGGCCCGGAGTGGCGCTTCCGAGTCGCGCCGCCCGGCGAAGTTCGGCGACCGCTCGTGCCCGACGTTGCCTACGTATCGAACGAACGGATTCGTCCGCTCGGCGACGATGAGCTCGAGGTTCCACCGCTGGCGCCTGACGTCACCGTCGAGGCTGGTGATCGTCGTCGATCCGATGCGGCGAGCGGTCGAGCTGCACGACCGTACGAAAACGCTGTGCCTGGACGAAGATGGAACGATCGAACACCCGGCCTTGCCGGGATTTTCGTATCCGATCGGCGAGCTATTCGCGGTGCTTCGGCGCCCTTGATCGCAGGCTCTCGCTCAAGCGGGTTTCGTAAAACCGCTTCTCGGCAGGATTTCGAGCGAGCGTCAGCGCGGTTTTGAATTGCTCGCGGGCGAGCCTATTGTTGGCGCGGCGCAGCTCGAGCTCTCCTTTGGCGGCATGATAGAACGGATAGCGGTTTAGCCGATCGCGGTCGGGAATCGCGTCGATTTCTCGCAGGCCTTGCTCGGGGCCGTCGCGCTGCGCGACGGCGATCGCACGGTTCAGCGCGATAATCGGTGAAGGTGCGATTCGCGTCAGCATGTCGTAGAGCGAGACGATCGCGTTCCAATCGGTCTGCTCGACGCTTGGGGCACGCGCATGCGCCGATGCGATCGCGGCCTCGATGTGATAGCGGCTCAACTCGTTACCGGTTGCCGAGCGCTCGAGCCACGCCACGCCTTCGTCGATCATGCCCCGGTCCCAGCGCGAGCGGTCTTGATTGAAGAGTGACGTCAGGTTACCGGTCGCGTCGAGCCGCGACGCGAGTCGAGCTGCATCGAGATACATCAGCGCAAGCAGCGCCTGCGTCGACGGGGTGGCCGCCAGTGGGTGCTGGGCGAGCAGCCGTGTCAGCCGAATCGCTTCGTTGCAGAGATCGGCGCGTACGATCGCTTCGGACGCCCCGTGATAACCTTCGCTGAATACGAGATAGAGGGCGCGCTGCACGGCCGGGAGGCGTTCCGCGAAATCGGCTTCGTCGGTGATGTCAAAGAGCGCTCCGGACGCCTTAAGGGTGTGCTTGGCGCGCGTCAAGCGCTTCTCCACCGCAGAATGCGAGCTGACGAAGGCGGCGGCAATTTCACGCACACCGAAGCCTCCGACGAGCGCAAGCACCAGCATTACCTGCGCGGCCTCCGGAAGGGGGCGATGACAGCACGAGAACATCATGCGCAGCTGATCGTCGCGCAGATCGGTGGTATCGAAGACTTCTTGCACCGCGTTGGCCAGCGTCCACTCGGTTTGCAGTAGCCGGCCATATTCCGGTGCGAAGGTTCGCGCGGTCCGTTCGCGTCGCAAGAGATCGACCGCGCGATTTCGCGCGGTCCTCATCAACCATGCGGACGGATTGGGGGGAATGCCGCGCAGCTTCCAGACCTCCAGCGCACGGCAGAAGGCGTCTTGCACCACGTCTTCGGCCAGCTCGAGGTTATGCAATCCGAAGACGCGGGTGAGCGCTGCGACCATCCGGCCCGCTTCGTGGCGGAAGAGATGGTCGCTCGGCTCCACGCTACATATCGAGTTTCATGATCGGCCGGACTTCGACGGCGCCGCCGCGCTCGAGAATCGGACACCCCTTCGCGAGCTGCGCCGCTCGCTCGAGAGTCGCGGCTTCGACGAGCGTATATCCACCGACGAGATCCTTGGCTTCGGCGAAGGGACCGTCCGTAATCGGGCCTGCTTTGCTGTAGATGACTTTGCCCTCGGCTTCGAGCGGTTGGCCACCGTCCTTGAGGTTCCCGCTCGCGGTGAGCTCCTTGAACCAGTTCATCCATTTCTGCATGATCTGGTCGGACTCAGTGGGCGTCGTGCCCCGCTGCCCACCGCGATAGAGATAGAGAAATTCCGCCATATTCGTCTCCTTTTGAGCTGTTGATGCTCTACGGACGTTTGAGAGCATCGATTCCGGACATCGCAACCTCGGTTACGGCATCGTAGTCGTAGGTGGCCTCGGAGGTCGCACGTGAACGAGAGAACCATGCGGGCCGCAGTGGTGCCTTCGGCATCTGCGGGCCGATTCGAGTTGAAAGACATCCCACGCCCTCAGCCGCGAGCGGGCGAGGTGTGCATCAAAGTCGAGGCGTCGGGAATCTGTCATAGCGATGCGCTGACCGTGCTCAACCTTTGGCCTGGTATTTCGTATCCACGCGTTCCGGGACACGAGATCGCCGGGACGATCGAGGCTGCCGGCGAGGGAACGAGCGGATGGAACGTCGGCGACCGCGTGGGCGTTGGCTGGCACGGCGGACACGACGGCACTTGCGAAAGTTGCCGCCGTGGCGATTTTCTGATGTGCCGCAACCTGAGGATCCCGGGCATATCCTACGATGGCGGACACGCACAATACGTCGTAGCACCGGTCGTCGCCTTGGCGCGCATTCCGAAGGAACTCACCGCTGCGCAAGCCGCCCCGCTGATGTGCGCCGGCATTACTACTTTCAACTCGCTGCGCCATAGCCCAGCCCGTGCCGGCGATCTCGTCGCGATCCTAGGAATCGGCGGGCTCGGTCATCTTGCCGTGCAATATGCGTCGAAGATGGGTTTTCGCACGGTAGCGATCGCACGCGGTCGCGACAAGGAAGAGTTTGCCCGAACGCTGGGCGCGCTGCATTATATCGACAGCCGCGCGCAGGACGTCGCCACGGAGTTGCAGGCGTTGGGTGGTGCGAAGCTCATCCTCTCGACCATCACGGCGGCCGAGGGAATGGAGCCCCTTTTGAAGGGCCTCGGCATCGACGGGCAACTCCTTGTCGTCGGCGCATCGCCGCAGCCTTTGCCGGTGGATACTGCCGGGATGATCGGCCGCCGCCACTCGATCAAGGCGTGGCCGTCGGGAATCTGCACCGATTCGGAAGACACGCTGCGCTTCAGCGTCATGACCGGCGTGCGCGCGATGATCGAGGTGGTGCCGCTCGAGCGCGCGCAGGAAGCCTACGACCGCATGATGAGCGGCGCCGCCCGCTTCCGCATGGTCCTCACGCCGTAAATAGCGTCATCCCAACCCCGATTAAGGGATGCAGGCATAGTTAATTTGAATCGAGGGTAAGCTAGCGTATGAGCTTTTCAAAACTGACGCGCGCCGCGTTGGCGGTTGCGTTATTTGCTTCTGTACCGACCGCCGGTTCGGCGGCGCTCTGGGTTGGCGTCGGGGTGACGATCGCTCCACCGGCGATCCCGGTTTACGTGCAGCCTCCGTGTCCCGTTGCGAACTATATTTGGGAACCGGGATACTGGGCGTGGGGACCCGGCGGCTATTACTGGGTGCCGGGAACTTGGGTAGCCGTGCCGGCAGTCGGATTATACTGGACGCCCGGCTATTGGGGCTGGAACGCGGGCGCATATTATTGGTATCCCGGCTATTGGGGGCCAACCGTTGGGTTTTACGGCGGAATCAACTACGGCTTTGGATACTTCGGCGCCGGTTACGTCGGCGGCGGATGGTACGGAAGCGTCTTCCGTTACAACACTGCCGTCACCAACGTGAACACAACCGTGATCCATAACGTCTACGTCAACAAAACCGTGATCAACAACAATAACATCCACACCAGCTACAACGGCGGTCACGGTGGAATCCAAGCACGGCCGACCTCAGGCCAAATCGCAGCCCGTCAAAGCGGGATGAAGATGACCGCGGAGCAGCAATCTCACGAGAAGATCGCCGGACAGGATCACAACCACTTGGCGACGGTCAACCACGGAACGCCGCATACGACGGCGGTTTCGCATCCCTATAGCACCGCGAACCGTCCACCGCACTTTACGCCGGTTACGTCGTCCGATCGAGCAGCGGCGCAGCATTATGTCGCGCCGGCACATCCTGCAGCCCCACAGGGCGGACATCCGCCTATGTAACGGCGTTTTTCGTCCGGTAATGGCGGTGCGCGGCTCTATCGGGCTCCTATTGGCGCTGGGCGTCGTCGTGCTTTCGGCGCAGACGCCGCGTCCGGCCGGATCGCCGGAGCCGTCGAAACCGCTGCGGCATCTGGAGTACTCGTTTTCCGTTCACCGTGAGGGGCTGTCGGGCGCCGAGTTTAACGGCAGCAACGACGAGCCGCTTTTGCCTGGAAGGATTGGAGAGGCGGGCACGGGCGGCAGCGGCACGATGAGCGTCGACGTGCTCTCGATCGCGCCGGACGGCGCGCTTGTCGTGCGTATTTCCGAATGGGTCAAGTTGGAACCGCGGCCGCGCCAGGCGTACACATGCACCGTATATGGAAACACGACCGTTGCCTGTCCGTCCGTTCCGGCTCCGAGTCAAGCGGAGTGGCTGCTGCTGAGCTACCTCGGGCGCCAGTTCGTTGATGCAGCGCCGTGGGACTCGCAGCACCAGTGGAAACGGGCTGAACGTACCGAGCAATACGATCTCGTGGAAAATTTTACGCTGTTGCCGGGCTCAACCGATCAGCGTGCCACGATTCGCGAAACCAAAATAGCTTCGGTTCATAACGGCGACGCCAGCGTACAGCGCGAGGACGTAACGATCGCCTACGATCGTGCGCTAGAGGTTCCCGACATCATCCACGATGACTTCACCGCAGCGTCCGATAATGGGTCCGACACCGGCCATGCCACGTTCGACTTTCAGTTGCTCAGAGATTCCTTCGCAAAATCCTAGCCGATACCGACGAAGCACGAGCGCTCTTGCGCAAGTCTTATCTTGCGCCGGCGCCTCCTGAGCCCAAGGTAGCCCTTGGTTTGTTCCGATCCCACTGGTAATCTAACCTACGCGTTTGAACTGGAGCGACGCTGGAGATATAAAGAATAGTGCGCTCGCTTGATGCTTCGGCGGAGCGGCTCGATCGCGTTTTGACGCTTCTCGTCAATGCCGGCCGGGCGCTGACCGAGTCGCCAGAGATCGAGGCCGCTCTTTCGCATGTTGCGGAGCTGGCCTCCGGAAGCATTGCCGATCGCTGCCGGATCGAGATCGCCGGTCACGTCCTCGGCGGCGAGCATTGCTGCGTCACCGCCGGAGACTCTCGCCTGCTTTCCGCACAAGCGACCGAGATCGTCGAACAAATCAGCGACGGTCACGACGCGCTGGGAACCATCGCCTGCGCACTGGCGGAGGCTGGTGAAGCCAACGATTTAGTGCGTAAGGCGGTCTCAGTGCTCGCGACCGAGATCGGCGCGGTGCTCTCCCGGCGAGCCGTCATGCGCCGCGAGCATCGCGTTGCCGCTCGCCTGCAACGCGCGCTATTGCCGGAGCGCCTCCCGCTAGCTGCGGGCGCCGAGTTTCACGCGGTCTACCGGCCGGCCAGTAACGAGGCCAGGGTCGGTGGCGACTGGTACGACGCGTTCTCCCTTCTCGACGGTCGCGTCGCGGTGTCGATCGGCGACGTGGCCGGCGACGGTTTGGAAGCGGCCGTCATCATGGGAGAGGTTCGTCAAGCCGTCCGCACCGCTGCAGTCTCCGGCATGTCTCCCTCGGCCGTGCTCGACTACGTCAATCGCATCGTCGCATTGCGCGAATCGTTCGGAATGGTCACCGCTATCTTCGGAGTCTACGATCCTGCGTCGAGCCTGCTTACGTATGCAGGCGCCGGCCATCCCCCGCCGCTGATCGCGTTGCCAAACGGCCTGGTCCGATTTCTGCCCGGAGGAAGTTTGCCGCTCGGATGCGTTGATGCGTTGGAGTGCCGGGATTGGTCCTTTACGTTGCCGGCTGGTTCGCATGTGGTCTTCTACACCGATGGGCTCATCGAAAACGACCGCGACGTATTCGCCGGTGAAGAACGGCTCGTCGACGCGGTTCGCAACCTTTTGCGCAAGGACGCCACCGGCGCTCCCGCCATTTCAAACCCAGCATACGATGTCCAACAGCGCGTCTTCAACGGATCTTCGAATCGCGACGATGCCGCGGTGCTCGTTCTCTCGCGCACCGCCCCGGCGCCCTGTTACGTCTTCTCCGCCGTTCCGATTGCTGCGTCGCTCGCACGAGCGATCGTCAATACGGAAATGGAGGCGCTCGACATCGAGCCCGAGCGCCGCTTCGGAATCGCCGTCGCAGTAGGCGAAGCCATCGCCAACGCGATCGAGCATGCGTACCGGGGCGATTCCCCGGGGATGATCCGGTTAGAGCTGAGCACGGACGACCGCCAGTTCGTCTTGACCATCGAAGACTTCGGTCGCTGGCGACCCTTCGTGCGCAGTGAAGAGCGAGGACGAGGCATCAAACTGATGCATGCCTTCATGGACGGCGTGCAGATTCGTTCGACGCGCGATTCGACGCGCATCATCCTCAAAACAAAGCTGCTTGCCGAAGCAGCCGAAGCTTAGCCGGCTGCGAAGCCTCTTCCCTCAACTGTCAACGTTACGGATCCCAGCTCGAGCGTGAGGTGGGCGTTGCGGTCGGGGCCGAGGTCGGCGGAGGCGTCGCCTCATGTCCGGGGACCGCGCCTTTTTTCACGACCAACACGTCGTGCATCCCCTCGTTGTAATGAAATGCGCAACCGATTAGATAAACGCCCTCTTTGACCAGCGTCGCCGTTACGCTTTTGCCGGGCGCAATCGGGCCGCTGGCGTATCCCGTTTCGAGTTTACCGTCGCCCTTTGCGCTCACCGATAGCTTAGGATCCGCCGGAAAATCTGCGGGCGGCCCGGTGATCTCTTTGACGACGTCGAGCGTGTGCGTGACGCTCTTCGATAGATTACGAATCGTGATTTTGGTGCCCGGCGGAAAGCCGAGCGACTCAGAGTATTGCTGCTGCGTGAATCCTCCTAGGTTTGCTTTCCACACCGGCGACTTGTAAACGCCAAGCCCTTCGGTGGGAAGCTCTTCGCCGACCGTGTCCTTCGGAAGCGTTGCAAACATTACGAGGTCGCGATCGATCGACGGAAGCATCACGGCGTTGCCTCCGGTCGCAACGGCATTGCTGGATGCCTGTCCGCCGCACGCGCTGACGGCAAGGCCCGCAGCGGCTAGGCCGATTGCAATAAGCTTTTTGGTTACCATGCGGTCGACTCTAGACCTCCGGTGTGAAGAAAGTCTGAACCGTTTACTGATTCAAGCGAAGCTGCAGCGTCGTTTGCGTGCTCGCCGCGCTGCTGGGCTCGGTCACCATAATCTTAACCGTGACCGACTGCTGCCCCATCAACGTCGTAAGGCTCACCTGGAGCTTGAAGTTGCCCTTCGGACCGGCGGTCGTCGTGCCGCTGAACTGCCCGGCGGAGGCGGGCGTCGCGCCGGCGGTGATGCGCACGCGCCCATTCGGCACCGTGTTTCCTTGGATCGTGAAACTACGCCCGACCGGAGCATTGGGCAACGGCTGATAGATCGTCAGATGCATCGCCGGCGGCGCCGAACGGATGACGGTGAATGACCACGAGCGATCGAATGTGACGCCGTCGCGGGCGCGGCCGGCCACGCGCATCGTGTGCGATCCGAATTCAAGCGGCGCGGGGGGCTTGTAGGAAAAACCCGTCGGTGAGATACCGCACTGTGACGTCCGATTCGCACCGTCGAGCCACACGCGCACGGTGCTCGGGTCGACCTTGCGCGTGAACTCGGCCGATATAACCGTAAAGCGATCGGTCGTCTCACTCCCTGGCGGCGGCTGTTGACCGCTCAACCGCACTTGCGCCGGCGGCGGCGGAGCGGGCGGCGCGGGAGGCCGTGGCGGCATCGGATGCGCGACTTCGATCGCGACGATGCGGGTCGATGCATCGTAGCCGACGTTGGCGCCAAGCGATTGCGCGATGAAGCGCAGCGGTACGTAGGTGGTCGCTCCGACGATGAACGGTGCGACGTCGAGATACTGAATCTGGCCGTTGACGGTCGCTTGAGTCGAGCCGATGTGCAGCGAAACGGTCGTGCTTCCCTTCGTTGCGTTGATCGTTCCGGCGGAATAGACGACGCCGGCACCGAGCCGCTCGAAGATGCCGCGCAATGGAACGAAGACGCGACCGGCACGCTCAATCGGACCGGGGTTCAGATAAAGCGGCTGTCCGTTAACGGTGACGCTGACCTGCTGCGCCGGCGCGGAAGCCGCAAGACTTGCAACAGCGCAGACCGCAAGAACCATCGCTGCGGACAGACGAAACGGTGTTACGCTCACGCGCAGATCCTCCCTCATGAAGTCGAGACTTGGCATCCGAACGCTCCGCCCCTTCATCCCGGGCGCTCACAGGTAAAGCGAAGTAAAGGTCAAACGAAGTGAGTTGAAGTTGGTTACAGACCGGGCGGCGGCGGCGCGCCCTGCGCGATGGCGGTCGAGCCACCGGCAAGCACCTCAACGATTGCTGCAAGAGTCAGAATGAATGATTTCATGGCTCCCTAATTCCCAAACTTTCTTGGGTTAACCAACTATGACGTTAAGGCAGCTTTAGAAGCGCTCGCCGGCGAGCGCCCACCCGTTTTGATGAAAAACGGAATCGCGCAGAGTTGAAGCAGCGTCGAAAAAAGCGCGAGCTCGATGCTCGAGCGATCGAGGAGCACGCCCGCGATCGCGCTGCCCGCAAACCACGCGGCACCGAAGATCAAATCGTAGAATCCGAAACCGGTCGCGCGCCTTCGCTGCGCGAGGACGCCGGCAACGAGCGCGAGCAGCAACGCATCTTGCACGGCCGCTCCAACGCCCCACAGCGCTGCGCCGGCCTCGGCCGCAATGCCGCGCCCTAAGAATGCGAGCGGCGTCGCCGCCGATGTCAGAAGGATTGCGATCCCGACGATCGGGTTGCCGAAACGATCGAACAGCCGGCCGAGCAACGGCGCGCTGATCGCGCCCAGCGCCATCGCTACCGCAAACCATATCGAGATCGCAGCGGTGCCGACGACGTGGTCGCGCGAAAACCGAAATGCGATCAGCGCAAAGTCGACGTACCCGGCTGCCAAGAGCGCACCGCCGATCGCATAGCGCGTGAATGCCGGCCGATCGGCAATAGCCGGACCGCTTTCAGCGCGCGCTTCACGCGGCGGTACGAATGGCCGGCCGGCAACGGTAGCGACGGCGAGAAAGCCGAGCGTCAGCGCTGCAGGCGCCACGAGGATGCCGAAACCGGTGTGAAAGCTTCCTCGCGCAATCGCGGCTGCAACGACCAGAGGCCCCAGCGTCGCACCGATTTGATCGAGCAGCTCGTTCAGTCCGAAGACGCGCCCGCTCCCTAGCGTTCGACCCGCTTGCGAAAGCATCGCGGCCGTTACGGGCTTTCGAATTCCTCGACCAACCCGCTCGCCGATCAACAGACCCGCCGCCGCCGGCCAGCTTCCCACGAGCGCCAATGCAGGAACGCAAAGAACGTTGATAGCGTAGCCGATCCAAACGTCGATCCAATAAAGTCCCGTGCGATCGGCGACCAGACCCGCGAGCGAGCGGATCGCGTATCCGGCAAACTCAGCGCCGCCGGCAACGGCTCCGACCGCGGCGCCGCCGGCACCGAGGTGACCAAGGAACGCGCCGGCAACCCCGCGCCCGCCTTCGTAGGTGAAGTCGGCAAACAGGTTGACGACGCCCATGAGCACGACGAAACGCAGGGCGCGTTTGCCGTCGACCACCTCGACTCCGCTCGGGATCAATCGCTCAGGTAATGCTGCTTCACCCAGCGCGCCCACGGCGAAGACGGCGCGCCGCTGTAGGACTTGATGAGCACGCCGCAACCGCCCCACGTGTCCCACGTCCACGCCTCATATCCGACGCCGTGCGCGCCGGCCCAATTCATGAAGACCGAGATGTATTTCGGACCGCAGCCGGAGCCGTTATACGTCTCGCCGGTCTCGCCGAAGATCATCGGAACGACCTTTGTGATCGGCGCCATGCTCGAATCGAAGCACGCCACCGTCTCGCAGAGATTCAAGCCGTAGACGTGGGCCTCGGCAATCATTTGATGGTCGGGATCGTGCGGCCGCGACTTCAGCCAGGTCGAACCGCCGTAATTCGAGCCGTCGATCTTGCCGCAGGCATTGGCGTAATCGATGCACGGTATCGAGATCACGCCGGTGTATCCGGCTTTACGCATGAGATCGACGGCCTGCTGCATCGCGGCAGTCAAGTAGTACTGGCTGCCCCACATCGCCTCGTTGTCGCAGCCTTTGCGCATAAAGCATTCCCAGCCGACGGTCGTCTCGCCCCACGGTGCCAGGATCACGTTCGGATCGTTTTTGAACGTCTCGGCCATGCTCGTCCACATCTTCGGGGAGTGGTCCTCGTCGGGCGCGGCGGGCTGGTACGTCGCCTTATTCGATCCCGGTGCCCCCCAAATGAGCGAGATCTCGGCATACATCCCGTACTGATGGAGTAGATTGACATAATCGACGATCGCGTTGATGTAGTTCTGGCCGGCGTATTGCTGATCGACGCCGTTGATGTCGAGCCAGCAGTCCTCGTTTAAAAGCACGCGCACGATGTTGACGTGCCAAGAGGCGATGGCTTGCACCGATGCGGCATCGTTGGGACCGTCAAAGATGCCCCATCCTTGGATGCAGGCGTACTCGGTACCCGAGCGATTGACGCCTTGGAGATGAATGACGTCCCCGCTGCCGTCGACGAGTTGATTTCCGGAGACCTCGATGCCGTCCAGGCTCGAGCTCGCGTTCCGCGCGGCAACTGACGCGGCACCGGCGTACCGTGGCGGCCCGCCGGCCAAGCTTGCGGAGCAGGCAGTGCAGAAAAGCAGACCGATTGTGGTCGCGCTAAGCCGAATCTTCATGGGAAGCACCTCAATAAACGTGAGAATTCGCCCGCGCACCGGTGGTTCCCGTCGCGTCCGGGAGGGCTTAGGCGAGTCGAGAATACGCCGCCATGGCGCAAAAGTATCGCTACGGCGAGATGACCTGGCCCGAGGTTAAGGCTGCCGCAGCGCGACCTTGCGTCGCGATCGTGCCGATTGCGACGCTCGAGGATCATGGCTTGCACCTTCCGATCGACACCGACCTGCTGCTCTGCTCGAGCATCTGCGAGCTCGCCGCGTCGCGCGCGCCCGACCGAAGCGTGCTCGTGCCGCCGATCAACCACGGCTACAGCCCGCATCATCTTGATTTTCCCGGCGCGCTCACGATCGGTCCGCACACCTTGATCGACTACGGCCTCGACATCTGCAAAAGCCTCGCGCATCACGGCTTCAAGCGTATCCTGATCGTCAACGGGCACGGCAGCAACGCGCCCTTCATCGACATCATCGCGCGGCTTTGCATCGTGCAAACCGACGCGCTCGCGGCCGCGGTCAGTTATTGGGCAGCGCCGGGCGTGCGTGAGGTCGCCGAGTCGCTGCGCGAGTCGGAGCCGGTCGGCGGAATGAATCACGCCTGTGAGTTCGAGACCTCGCTCTATCTCGCGCTGCGTCCCGATTTGGTGGACATGAAGCAGGCGGTTCACGAACTTTCGCACCGGCCTTCGAAAAACTACTGGACCGATCTCGTCGCGGGCGAGGGACCGCTCGTAATGATGGAGCACTGGAGCCAGCTCAGTAAGAGCGGCGTCATGGGCGATCCGACCAAGGCTTCCGCCGAGAAGGGTCGCGCCTTGCTCGATGCCGCCGCAAACGGAATCGTCGAGCTGATCGACGAGCTGCTCGCACGCAAGAGTCCGCCCCGCACCGATCATCATTGATGCGCGCTGCTGCGCTTGGACTCATCGCGCTGGCGCTCGGCGGCTGCACGCGCGTGCCGTCAAATGCAAGCGGTGG
>Ga0187783_10000840_pt1 | contig 22573 bp, 17 predicted proteins | sample 1015_SJ02_MP02_2_FD_132471 | JGI IMG/M metagenome (GOLD analysis project Ga0187783, IMG submission 132471) | Tropical peat soil microbial communities from peatlands in Department of Meta, Colombia - 1015_SJ02_MP02_20_MG | ecosystem: Environmental > Terrestrial > Soil > Wetlands > Peat | place...
CTCATCGAGACGATGAACGGGGGCGTGAGGACTCGTTCTTGCGCCGCCCAACCTCCATCGGATCGAAAGACCCCATGCCTTGAAAATCCCCGCCCGAAGGGCGGAATACTCACAAACGGAGAACGTCGCTTCTCCATTTCACGCTGAGCCAAGACACCGATTGCCCGACTACACATCCAAGTTGCATTAGACAGCTTGGCGATTCTTGTTTGGATTACGATGGCGGCGTGAGGACTGGACGCCGCAAAGCCACAATGATCTCTGACGTCAGCTGCAGCTGTGCTCCGATATTTTGCATCTCCTTCGCACCCCTGTCGTAGAGACCCGAGATCGCATCGGTCGCCAGAACGAGACGAAAGTCGCGTTCGCTAGCTTCGTAAATCGATGTTCGTGAGCAATTCGGAAAGTTGCATCCCGCGAACACGAGGGTGTTGATGTTCCTCGAACGCAGTAGTTGCTCTAATGGAGTTTGAAAGAATGCACCCCAGCGAGGTTTATAGATGACGTACTCCTCCGGCCCAACCTCTTGCACGCGTCCTGCGAGCAGGGATTTGCAGTCTAGCCGGATGGGCAACTCGAAAAGCTCAGGGGCCAACTGCACACCGGCTGTGTCCGGGTTTAACCAGGGGGCACCTTGCGAAACTTCTTGCCGCCGGCACAGGTCCACGTTGCTGCCGTCTAGCCTGTAGATTCGGACGACATGAACGATCGTACGTCCGACCTCACGAAACGCTCGAGTGAGCTCACGGAGACGCGGAAGGATTTGAGACGTGCCAGGTATCTCGAGCGGCTGGCCATCGAGAGTGTCCGTCTGGACATCGATCGTGACGAGTGCTGAATGCGAATGGTCCGGGGCGCAAAAGACATCCGCGTTCACGATGGTCTCCTCCAATTCGCAGCATGTATGCGTTGCGATCGTTCTTGCCGTTAACAATCCTAACATCCCCTCCAACCGGCGATCACGCTGCCGCTACCGACGTGCCTCGATCGATTGCTCGGCGTAAGCTGTCAAATCAGACCGCAAGACCTGGCCACGTTTGTCGACAAAATTCAGCATGGCCTCGCGCTGGGAGCACACTGCACCTATCACACCTCTGCACCAAAGTAGGGCAAATCGGTGCTACTGTGGTGCTGGTTCGTTTTCCAAAACAGCGCAAAATGGCGCAGCGGCATGCAGAGATTTTGATAACGCCTCTCTGAAAATGCAGGGACTTGCAGTGTTACACAGCACAGCGCAGAACTTTCGGCGGGCTTTGAAGGCCACGAGGGTCACCGGACCCCTTTCGCCTCCAGCGTCTCCAATAACATAAAAGCACGTACTTTACTGCGAATCGCCGACGTCGGCTTCTCAGGAACTGGCCCGGTGGCAGTAGTGGCGGCAGTTGACGTCTCAATGCGTGAAACGGCCTCGTGCAGAACCTGAAAGGCCTTGACTGCGAAATTCACTGCGCCTTAATCATGACGAAATATTCAGCGCCCTAACCTCTTTCTCGGCTTGCCCACTAACCGGCGTTCCTTTGACGGGCACCTCAACACAGTAATGACAAAACGGGTGTCCAGCAGCGGGGGAGAAACTACAAGCATCTGAAGTCCACCAAGTGCCAGTAAAGCAGGACATTGCCCGTTGCTCTGGCGCGGCCATTGCTCGTAGTGAGCTCCATCGAATAGGAAGAGCGATGCTGCGTTACCTTTCTGCTGTAGCGGCGGGGCTCCTACTGCTGCCGGTGCTCAGTTCAGCCCAGTGTCTGACACCCCTACCACCTGATCCGCCCTTCGTCCCGCCCATACAATACCCGTCGGGTTGGCCTGGCGGCGGCACATTTTGGTACGGCACGGACTCTCTGTGGACGGCACTCCGCATCGATGGCAAATTGACGGCGAGCAGGTACGAGAATGGTGGCGTCTTCAAGACAAAACTTGTCTTTTGGGCACGAAACTTTGATTGGCAAAAGGAGAGGGAACCCAAACTTATCGTCACGGGCAAACGCCTGGACGGTGGCGCTCCAGCCGTTGTCGAGGCCCATGCGACCGAAGTTTTTGTGCCAGCAAGGCAGGGGCTGGCGCCACCAGGAATGATGACCGGACTGGATGTGCCAGCTGGTTGCTGGGAAATCACGGCGCACTACCGTGGGCACGCCTTAACCTTCATCGTGTCGGTGGGCTATTTTGAATAGTTTACTGCGCCTCGGTGAACCAAAGCCCACCTGCAGACTGGGGCCAGTTAGGACCCAAAAACAAGTGAGAGTGCAATCAGCCCACCAAAAGCCGCGATCAGCAAGAGACGTTTGTTTTTGTTTGAGTCCATCTGTGTGTCTTCCCCCAATACATACGCTTACCGGCCGCCCACCTTAGCAGTACCCAGCCTAAGTAATCCAATGCCTCCGGTGGGGCGAATTCAGAGTGGGTCTGGCGTACCTTTGTGCTTGGCGGTTTGGCGACCGTCGGAGATCGGGGGAATCGCCGCAGCGGTCGGGCCAACGGCTTTGGTCCTCGGGAGCATGAGGACGCTTCCTATGCTGCAATAAAACTACGAATCGAGGAATTGACGAGAGTGGGTTTTTCGTGCACCACCCAATGGGTTGCGTCGGGCACGCGCTGGACCTTGAGATTCTGTACATACCGTTCCAGTCCGTCCAGGTTACTGGTCATCAGATACGGATCTTTCTCACCCCAGATGACAAGCGTGGGCACGGTTACCTCAAGCGGTGACGATTCGGCTCTGGTCAGGAACGACTTGGCAGCCGATGCTCCCGGCGGTCCTATTTTGGCAGCACGGTAGTAGTTCAGGCCGCCGGTTAACGCCCCGGGTTGTGACCAAGCATCCAGATAAGATTGGCGATCGGCTTCCGTAAAGATCCCTTGCCGCAGAAGTGCCCCAAGAATTCCTTCTTGGAACTGCGCGAAATTGTTTGCAGAAATCATCTCTTCCATATGGGGGTCTTGGAACCGAAGCATATATTGGCTGGCCTGCTGCTGCGCGGGATTCTCGCGCAACTCGCGCTCGAACACCCCCGGATGTGGCGCGTTGATGATCACAAGGCGCTCCACTACCTGCGGCGCAGCAATCGCCACTGCCCAGGCGACCGCGCCTCCCCAATCGTGTCCGACGAGACAGCACGCCTTTGCCCCGAGATATCGGACCAGCCCGACGACATCCCCGGTGAGCAGTCGAATGTCGTAGTTCTCGACTTCGGAGGGCTTCGAAGAAAGGTTGTAACCACGCATGTCCGGCGCGACCGCCATGAAATCGCGGCCGAACTCAGTGAGTTGATTTCGCCACGCGTACCAAAACTCAGGAAAGCCGTGCAGGAACAATACAAGCTTGCCTGAGCCGGCATGCGCGTAATGGAGACGCACCCCGTTCAAGTCGGCGAAGCTATGCTGGATTGTAGGTGAGGCCGGTGCCGTGGCTGGCTCTGGCATAGGTGACCCTCGCGGTCGATCGGTGCTGGCTTCTAAGGTGTCAATTTCTGGTCCATCAGTTTACCGACCTGTTTTTTCGCCCGTTTCAACCCGTTCGGATCCATCTGAACACCTGGTCGCTAGGAACGCCACCGCCCGAAGGGGGACTTACGTTCATATCGATCTCAGAATCCGATCGCGCATCCGTATCTTGCTTGGCATCTCGTACGCAAAAGTAGAGAGTGAAGAAGAAGAACGAAGCCAGTCGCCGCAGCCACGAGCGATAGCACGTCTATACTCCTATTTTTGATCTTATTATCATTACTGGGGTCAAGGCGCAATGGGTCTTCTGAGGCAAGCGAGCCCGGGACGTTTGAATTTCCAGCAGCGCCGCTAGGAATTCCCACGCGGCTAGACAGCGCCGTCGGCCTGAAGCATCCGTGCGCGCTGCCGAGGAAGTTAGACCCACTCACCGGCCCGCATCACTGGTTCCAGATTACCGGCCGCCCCGACACCGTCGACGTCTATGCGATTCGATCCGATCATCCAATCCACGTGAATCAAACTGCTGTTCGCACCCCGCGCCGCCAGTTGTTGATGACTGAGGCTGTCACCATTGCTAAGGCATGTGCTGTAAGCCTGCCCGAGCGCAATGTGGCAGGCGGCGTTCTCGTCAAAAAGGGTGTTCATGAACAGCAATCCGCTCGACGCAATCGGCGACGAGTGCGGCACGAGAGAAACTTCGCCGAGCCGCCGTGCTCCTTCGTCCGTCTCGAGCATCTGCTGTAAGACCTGGTCGCCGCGCGCGGCGTGAGCCTCAACAATCTGACCTGCCTGAAATCGCACGGCAATCTCTTCGATCATGGTCCCTTGATACGACAGCGGCTTCGTGCTAGTCACCTGCCCTTCCACGCGATCCTTATGCGGCGTGGTGAAGACCTCCTCGGTCGGCATATTGGGAATGCAGTAGCACCCATTCCCCGCCGTTGTCCCTCCACCCAACCAAAGATGACCATCGGCCAGGCCGACGCGAAGATCGGTCTCCGGTCCGCGAAAGTGCAAGGCGGAATAGCGCTTCTCGTTCAACCGGTCGGCGCGAGCGTGCAAGTTCTTGTCGTGCTCTTTCCACGCCGCCACGGGATCTAGCCGGTCTGCACGCGACGCGACGAAAATGGCGTTCCAAAGTCGGGCCAACGCTTCGTTCAGCGAGAGGTCGGGGAAGACAGCCGCCGCCCATGCCGGCGTGGCGCCGGCTACGATGGTCCAGTTGATCTCGTGGCGGGTGATCAGTTCCAGCGCCGGACGGTACGCTTTCGAGGTTGCGCGATTGACCCGGCCTACCTTTTCCGGATCCTCCTTCGAGAGCAGCGCAGGATCATTGCCAGCGATGGCCAACCGAGCAGCACCACTCCGGTATGCCTGAGCCATGCCCTCGTAAAGCCAAGACGCAGCCTTGTCGAAGGTGGCGTCTGGACCGTGGCGAAAACGGAGCAGCGTCGAAGGTTCGTCAGTGAACAACGCGGTGACGAGGGAAGCTCCCGCTTTGTAGGCATGTTCGGTGACGCGCCGCACGAGCGGAATCGCATCGAGCGTGGCAGTCATCACGAGCTCTTGTCCAGGCGCGAGTCCCAATCCGGCACGGACCGCAACTTCGGCGAGACGGTCGAGACTCTGACCGAATTCGGGTGTCTCGGGAAACAATCCCTTGGCAAATGCTGTGCTTGAGGTCATGGCCATCATTATGACGCGAGCACGGTGGTATCCACAACGCGTGAAACTTTCTGAGTGCTCGAAAGGCAAGGCGGAAGCCTTTGCGCGCGACGCCAAAAAATGGCGCGATTGCAGCGCGAAGCAGAGTCCTCGTTGAACTGTCAGGTCGGGCTGAGGAAATGACCATCCGGGCGCAAGACTCGGCGCCGGCCCTCGCAACGGTTGTGTCGATTTCTCAATTCCGATCCCGTCCAAAAGCCGATCAGGCGTTTTTCGGACGGAAGGCAACAAATCGTTTGCGGGCCAGCTCGAGCAGTTTTGCATCCGTACAGACTTCGTAGTAGGCGCGCGCGCCCTGTCCACCAATTTTCCCGCCGGGCAGGAGCTGCCGTACAAATCCTTTGCGAAGGATGATGGGCTCGAGCGACTCGCCGAGCGGAACCTCTCCGAAATAAAGCTGCACGCGTTCCTTACCCCACGGGAAAGGAAAATTCCCGGCCATGGGTGAAAGGGAAATTTCCGAGCTCAGCTTCTGAAAGCCCTCTTCGTTGAGTTCGATACCGTTGAGATTGTAGCGAACCAGAAGCTCCTCGCCTTCATCGGCGGCAACGTCCTCCATAAGAGTCTGTAGCAGATAGACACTGAAAGGCCCGGGGTTGATCTGAAACAGGCGCCTGGCCATTTTCGCGCAGCTGGAAAGACGGTCCGATAGATTCAGTGCGCGCGAAATCATGATGCGCGAATCGGCATCCATCCAAAGCGAAGGGGCCGAATCCTGAAATGCTACGCCGACGCCCAATTCCAGTGGGGGCAAATCGCCGGCTTTGGCCCGGGCATTATAGGCGGCGGTCACCGCCAGGATTTCGCGTGCGAGAACACAAGCGCGAGCGACGGCGCGCTGCGTTGCGCGGGTCGATTCCGTTTCATAGATAGCCAGGATGATGGCGTCGCCTTCGATAAAGACCTTCGCCGCACCGTAACGTTCCAGCATGCGCTTGACGGGCTCATGAAAGTTCATGCTGAAGTGCGACGCCGGGTTCAGGCCGCGCGCCAAAAGGTCCTTGGTGATGCCGGTCGAACTGCGCACATCGGCCTTAATCACGACGTGGTTGATCACCGGATCTTCGGCCGGGCGGCTTTCGTCCGGATGCAGAAACTCATATAGGCTTTTATTGGCGCGAGACAGCTCGCGAGCGCGTTCCGAGTGGACGAGATTAATCCGTTCGGTCCACGCCGCCACTTGCTGGTAATTCCGGCGGTCACGGCGGAGGCGCATCAAGTCTTCGGCGAACTGCAGCCCGAGCGTGAGAGTCTCCTGCACGGTCCGGCGGCGAATGCCGCGCGACGATTCCTCGAGCCTCTTCATCGAGACATTGCGCGCCGGGAATTTCTCCAGGATCTGGGCGACCCGCTTTGCCTCTTCGCGGTAGACGAGAGCCTTTTTTAGCTGCTGAAGATGAATCGGCGGACAGTATTCCGAAGCAATTCTGCGTAACTCGTAACCGGCCAGGACGTGGAACAGCAGGTCACGCTCCTCGAGCCTGTGAACCCACTCTTCCAGCAGATGGGCGCGGACTTCGCTGGGGGCGCCGGCTTCCTGGGAGGAATCGCCCTCCGCGGCGCGTACGTCGAACATCCTTGTTGCGTTGGCAGGCTGGTTTAAGTAGTCGCCAATGCGGCTCCGGAGCTCGTCGGTGAGAAACTCCATGCGCTGTTTCGCTGCTTCGATCTGCGGGTCAAGTTCTTCCAGGTTCATTTCGAGCGATGACATTTTGCGCCGAACTTCTTCCAGCTCATGCCGGACATGGGACGATGCGGCTGGCCTGCGCTTGAACAGCAAGGGGAAGGAGCGGTCGCCGTCACTGGCCCGGTCGGCGGCTTCCTCATGCTCTTCCTCGAGTCGCGCGATTTCCGAGCGCAGCAGCCGCGCTTGCTCCAGCAGGCGATCGTGCGTTTTACGGGCTTTCGTGAGTTCCTCGTCATCTCCCGCAAGGACGTACTCGCGGACAAAGTCGAGTAGCAGCGCATCGAAGACTTCGAAGCGATCCGGATCGTTAACGAAGTTGCCGAGCAGGACGTAATGCTCGACCATGAACTGGTCGTCGTTGCCGCCCTCCACGAAAAGGAAGCGATTCTGCAGAAGCTCGTAGGTGGAGCGAAAATCGTCTCCAAAAAGAGCCCGGCGCGTTTTTGCAAGCGCGGTTTCTTCGACGTCGCACCAGACACGACACAGCGTCTCGCCCACCTGGCGGATCACATTCTTGCGGTCGGCCTGAATGTCGGCTATCTTTGAGCGCATCACGTGGGCCTGCTCGCTGTGTTCGAAGAGCTCGCCGCGCGATCGAATCCAGTCCTTGCATTCGACGACAATGCTGGAGAACTGATTGCTGGTCTCCTGCGTCAGGAATTTCAGCAGTGCCAACCGGTGCAGGATATCGCTCTCGATCGATTGCTGGAATTTTGCGCGGGTCAGCGATTCTTGCAGAACCTCCATCAACAACTTCCGGAATGCGGAGTGTTCAGGAGCACCGGATGGGCGCCGCTCGCGATCCCGACCGCGCTCATTGTCTTTGCCATAAAGCAGGCTGATATTGACGACTTGGCGCAGTGAGTCGAGCAGGTAATTCCGCGTGAATTCGACAAACCGCGGACTCAGGAAAACGTCGTAGTGAATGTTGTCCAGACCCAGGGTCAGGTTGGCCAGCCGGATTTCGGCAGTGTACGGTTCCAGCTTCATCCGGGCCGGATGGGCAGACGGCTGGGCGATACGCGTTTCCAGCATCTTCTAGGGTATTCTATCGGGCAAGCCTTCAATTTAGCCTAGGGCAAAAGCGATACGCAATGGAACGGCGCGTAAAGATCAATGCGGGGAACCTCGCGGCCGTGACCCCGGATGGCCTTCCGCAAGGGTGGTCTCCTGCGGGGGGCCCGAGAGCGGGAGGCGAACATGCGCGTCCTGCCCCTGGACTCCTGGGCCAAGGACCGTGCCTCTATCTGGGACCTCGCGGCGAACGATGTGAGCGCCAGGCCGTGGCGGGCGGCTTCTGTGCGATCCATGAACCCCACGGGCCCAAGACTTCGACCGCCCATCCGGCTCGCTTCTGGGCGGTCGCCGGCGCGATCGCAGCGCTCGTGTGGCCGTATGTGGAATTCGTGGTGCGCGAGATCATCGGCTGGGCGCGCTCACACTGAGTTTTCGGTTAGAATGACGGCCATGCCACGACTGCTGGAAGGCAAAACGGCCATCGTCCTGGGCGTTTGGAATAAATGGAGCATCGCCTATGCCATCGCGCAGGCCTTTGCGCGCGAGGGTGCCAAGCTGCTATTGACGTACCAAAATGACCGCGTGAAACCGTCGGTAGAGGAATTGGGACGCCCGCTGGGCGCGACCGCGTTTTATGCCTGCGAAGTCCAACAGCAGGCAGACATCGAACAGATGGCCAACTCGCTCAAGGCAGCAGGGCAAAGGCCCGACGTCGTCGTGCACAGCTTGGCGGCCGCCAAACACGAGGATCTCAATCAACCTTTCATGAACACGTCGCGCGAAGGGTTTCAGCTCGCGCTCGATGTGAGTGCCTATTCGCTCGTCGCGATTTCGCGAGCCCTTTCTCCACTGATGACGAACGGTGGTTCCATCATGACGCTGACGTATCTCGGGTCGACGCGCGTGGTGACCAACTACAACATCATGGGCATTGCCAAAGCGGCTCTCGAGGCCGAAGTGAAATATCTGGCCAGCGAGTTGGGACCGAATAAAATTCGGGTCAATGCAATTTCGGCCGGCGCGATCAAGACGATCTCGGCGCGCGGGGTGAAGGATTTAACGAAGATGCTGGAAATCTCGGCCGAGCGCGCGCCCCTCCGGCGCAACACGGATATCGGGGAGGTGGCCGACGCGGCCGTCTTCCTGGCAAGCGACCTCGGACGCGGCGTGACGGGCAACATCATCTACGTGGACGCCGGCTTTCACATCATGGGGTTGTGAGGGCCGCCTTAGACCTTGTCCTCGATCAAAATCCGCCGCTCCCGTTCCGACACGTGCTCCAGTTCAATCCTCACGACCGGCCAGTCTGTTCGCAGGCGGAGTTTGTCGGCCCATTCGATGATCACCACGGCGGGCTCGTCGAAGATCTCCTCCAGGCCGAGCGTGTCGAAATCCTGCGCACTCTCAATGCGATACAGATCGACATGATACACACGCACGCCGCACTCGTATTTGTGCACGAGCGTGAACGTGGGACTGGTGACCTCGTCTTCTTTGGCAGCCCCAAGACCGCTGACCAACCCCTTCGCGAGCGTTGTCTTCCCCGCCCCGAGCTCGCCTGACAGAAGGATCAACACCGGGGGCCTAAGTCGACTGCCGATTTCGCGACCGCGCAGAATGGTTTCTTCGCTCGACTGCGTCAGCAGGACTCGTTCAGCCACGACCGCACTCGAAATAAAACTGACGGAAGGCGCGCGGTAGGCAGGAGATCAAATCGGCGGCCATCAACGGAGCGCGCCCGGTCTTTCGATAGGCGATGTCTCCGGCAAGGCCGTGCAGATAGACGCCGAAGGCCAGCATCTCGGACCAGGAAGCCACGCCGTACTGTGCCGTGAGCCCCGCCAAAATCCCGGTCAGCACGTCACCGGTGCCGCCGGTACCCATGCCGGGATTTCCGGTGGAGTTGATCCAGGCCCTGCCGTCCGGTGAGGCGATCACGGTCTGATGTCCTTTTAGAACAACGCAGGCATTCCAATCGGCCGCCGCCCCAAGCGCGATGTCAATCCTCCGGGCTTGCACATCCTGGGTCGAGCGACCCAGCAGTCGTGCCATTTCTCCCGGATGCGGCGTGACGGCCAGCAAGCCTTTCGGGCTCGACAGTTCCGCGGCCCGTCCCGCAAACGCATTTAGGCCATCCGCGTCGAGGACAACAGGCACCGTCTCGCGAGCACGGACGATCGTTCGAATGAACGCTTGCGTCTCCGCTTGGGTGCTCAACCCAGGACCGATGGCCAGGGCGCGTTTGCCTTCGAGAATCCTGCTGAAGAGGCGACCCTCGAGCGATCGCTCTGAAACAGTGCCGGCGAGTGTGGCGGCCAGCGGTTCCGTCATGAGCTCCGGCGTGTGCGCGGCGATCACGGGCAAGACGGGTTCAGGAGTTGCAACCGTGACGAGCCCCGCGCCAGCTCGCAGTGCGGCCGTCCCGGCCAGGACCGCCGCGCCGCTTTTACCCACCGAACCGGCCACGACGAGCGCGTGACCATAGTCACCCTTGTGTCCGGAGGCCTGGCGGGGAACGGCAAACCGCGCGAACTCGCGCGACTCACTCCAACGCAGGTTGCCCGTGCCGGTTTCTTCGACAAGCCGTCGCGGGGATCCGATCTCCGAGACAAACAGATCGCCAACGTGCTCGGGTCCCACGCCCAGAAGCAGGCCCGGCTTCGGCGCCGTGAAGGTGACCGTGCAGTCGGCCATAATGGCGGGTCCCGGGGCATCGCCGGTGTCCGCCTGTAAGCCCGAGGGAATGTCCACTGCGACGATTGAGCATCCGGGGGCGTGTTGATTGACCGCTTTCACAACCTCCGCCAATGGCCCTTCGAGCGGCCCTCGGGCTCCCGTCCCGAGAAGCGCGTCGACGATTACATCGCCGCTCTCAAATGCGAGGGTGGCCCGCTTGCGGGCAGAGACCTCGAAGAGGCCTCTGCCCGTTTTCTTCCAACGCCTTAAATTGACAGCGGCATCGCCCTGGACATCGCGCGCGCTGCCGAATAGGTACACCGACACCTGGGCACCCAAGCTTTGCAGATAGCGCGCCGCAACGAACCCGTCACCGCCGTTGTTTCCTTTGCCGCAGAGAACGACCGTGCGCCGCCGCCTCAGATCCGGGAACCGCCCCTTGATGAACGCCGCAACGCTTTTTCCGGCATTCTCCATGAGCGTCAGGCTGGGCACGTGAAACTGCTTGGTCGTCAGACGGTCCACGTCACGCATTTCGGCGGCGCTAAGGATTCTCATGGCTGGTCCATCATAAACGACCGAGCAGCGCGAGCGGTTATGGCCCGCGGGTGGCATCCGGCATTCTACGTCATGCGGGCAACGACCACGGTCATATCGTCTGCCTGTTCGGCCGTGCCGGCCCATTGTTCGACACCGGAGAGAAGACTCTCAGCAAGGCGTATGGCAGGCAGTTCGCGCTGCCTGAGAATTTCTGCCTTCAGGCGCTCCACCCCATACTCCTCACCGTAGACGCTCTCGGGTTCGGTCAGGCCGTCGCTGAAACCCACCAGCAGGCTTCCGGGCGAAACCCGGATTGTAGACTGCGTATACTGCGCCTCTGCGAAGAGCCCGATGACGGTGCCACCCTGGTCCAGCGCTCGGACGCACCCGTTGGAAACAAACAGCGGAGCAAGGTGTCCCGCGTTCGTGTACGTCAGCGTTTTGGCTGCTGCGTCATAAACCGCGTAAAACAGAGTCGCGTAGCGGTCATCCGATGTGTTCTTAAACAGGTGTTGGTTCAAATGTGCCACCAGATCGGCCGCTCCGCCATGGCCATCGGTCGCCGCCATGCTGCGCAATGCCGCTTGCAGGCTAGCCATAAGGAGCGCCGCGAAAATTCCCTTCCCGCTGATGTCGGCCAGCGCGATGCCAACCCGTCCCGCTCCCAGCGGAACGAAGTCGTAGTAATCGCCGCTCACGACGCGCGCGGGCCGGCAAATCGCATAGAGATCCAGCCCCGGAACCGAAGGCATCGAGTGCGGAAACAGCTGCTGCTGGACTTCTCTCGCGATGGCGACTTCGTGCTCCAAACGTTGGCGCTGTCGCTGTTCTTCGACCAGCTCGCTGATCGAGCTGGTCATTTCGTTGAATGATTCGGCCAAGGCGCCGAGCTGGTCCCGTTTCAACACGCGAACGCGATGAGAGAAATCGCCGCGGCCCAGGTGAAGCGTTCCGTCATACAAATCCCCTACCGACCGCGTGATCGTCCGGGTCAATACGTACCCGGTTACGATCGCCGCAATTTCCAGCAGCAGGAATATGAGAGCGGCAACGAGAAGTGTCTGGACGAGCACGGGACCGAGGTAGCCAACCGAGGTCAGCAGGTCCTGGTTAACGACCGAGGGCCGCAAAGAAAAGGTGACTAGGACCGGTTTGGGCGTGATGTCGCCGCCCGTATCGGCCTTGCTCGCCAGCAAAGTCGCGCCACCCGGGATGCGCACGTCCAGCCAATTCGCCGCCGGGGGCAGCACCCTTCGGCTGCTTGCAACCTGCTCTCCAAAGACGTAGTAGTGTCCTTCCAGAGGGAAAGCCCGTGGAGTTTGCTTCGCGGCAGGCTCGAGCATTCCGATCTGGATGGGCCCCAGCTTCGAGGGAAAACTGTCGAGAAGGGCTGGAGTGATCGGCGCGACCACAAGCAACGTGGTCGGCCCTTTGGCAACCGCCAGCGATTGCGCGCAGGCAAACCAGAGCTGTCCACGGAATTCGGCGAGGCCGGCGAAGGGGCCGCCGTTTTCCGCGCGGACCAGTTGCTGGCCGTGATTCAAATACACCCGGAGGTCCGGCCACTCGGTTTGCGCCGCGGCAATGATGCTGGCCACGCCCGGGCGCAAAAGCGCAGGATCTTCGACCGCCGTCGACTCGGGCGGAACAGGCTGGTCAACCGGCAGATTCGGTTCGCGGTTCAGCGCAGCGGCAATCGAATCAGTATCGGCCGCAATGATGCCGATGCCGCTCTGTAAGTCGTCGCGGAACAGGTGCGCGCCGATCTGCAGCTCCAACAAAACCAAGCCCAGACCTACTATGGTGAGCAGAAGAACGACCGGCACCACGGCGATGAACACGTAAGCGACGATGAGCCGGTTCCGCAGCCTCCAAAGAAGCTGCCCACGCACCCACGGAATCAGTCGGGCGATCAAGTAGGCGGCGGCCGCGAAGCTGAGCAAGGCCACGAAGGGCTGAAACGGCACGCCCAGCCCGAACTGACGTATTACGCGTTCCACCGCGTAGAGAACCAACACGCCCAGGGCGACGCGGTCGAGCGGAGAGCTTCGCCGCACAAATAGCCAGAGTCGAGCTGGAACATGGGGACTCATACACCCCGGACGCGGCCGGACTTCCCGGTCGTCCATGCGCCAACGGGCGCCGCCAGACTAGCGCATTCTGGCGGCGTAGCTAAACGTTTTTAGCACGGCTCTTTCGGTTTGCGACGTACCGCCTTGCCATCGATTTGGAAGCGGTGCATAGGCGTGGATATCGGAGCGAAGAAAAGTCGCCGCGCTACGGTGTCAGGTGTCCATCACGAAGGTCAGTCGGAACGCAATGCCAGACAACGCAAATTTAACCGCCCCTTCCGCTCTGCCAGCGAAGACAGGCAGTCCCTGGTGGCGAGAACCTATGGAATTCTAAGAAAGTGATGCGTTCCGCACTTTGCTGTGGGTTCGTCCGTAGAAGACATAGACAAGCAACCCGATTGCCAGCCAGATCAGCAGCCGCCACCACGTCCGGGCCGGGAGACTTAGCATGGCCGCCAGAGAGGTAAGAATCCCGAGGATCGGGACAAGCGGTACGAGCGGCGTCTTGAACGGGCGCGGGAGGTCGGGCCGCCTGCGGCGAAGAACCCACACTCCGGCGCACACGATGACAAATGCCAGCAGGGTGCCGATGTTCACCAGCACGGCCAGGTCTCCGATCGGAATCAGAGCCGCAAAGATAGCCACAGTAATTCCGACAACGAGCGAGGAAATCCACGGCGTTCGAAACCGAGAATGGATGGCTCCAGCCCATTTCGGTAGCAGGCCGTCGCGCGACATCGAGTAAAACACGCGGGACTGTCCGAGTAACATGACCAGCATCACGCTGCCGAGACCCGCCACAGCACCGGCTTTCACGAGCAGGCTGCCCCAGCGCACACCGGTCACATCGATCGCGACCGCCACGGGAGCCGAAACGTTCAGATCCGTGTACGGCACCACAGCGGTCAACAAGCCTGAAACCAGGATGTAGAGAACGGTGCAGATCACAAGCGAGCCGATAATGCCGATCGGCATGTCCCTTTGAGGATTCTTGGCCTCCTGGGCGGCGGTAGAAACCGCGTCGAACCCGATGTAGGCAAAGAAGATCACCGCAGCGCCTCGGGCTATACCCGAAAGGCCAAAATCGCCGAACTTTCCCGAATTCGGCGGGATGAAGGGGTGCCAGTTCGCTGCCGCCAGCGAAGGATGCCGAAGCATGTAGGCGCCCGCGACAGCGATGAACACAAGAACGATGGCCACCTTAAGGATCACAATCGCGGAATTGAAATTGGCGGATTCGCGGATGCCCACGATCAAAATGAGTGTTGCCGCAGCGATGGCGACAAATGCTGCGAGATTGAAGACCCCGACCGCGTGCGGAAACACGGAAGGATCGACACCCGTCGACGCGAGGGTCTGCTGCAGAGAACCCAACTCGGCCCAGTGTCCCCTGTAGTACACCATCGGAGTTCCGGGCGTTGCGATCCAGCGCGGGCCGATGTGGAGACCGAGTTCATCGAGCAGGCTGACGGCATAGCCGCTCCATCCCGACGCGACCGTGGCCGCCCCAAAGGCGTACTCCAGGATGAGATCCCAACCGATGATCCAAGCAAAAATCTCGCCGAGGGTCGCGTAGCCGTAGGTGTAGGCCGAGCCGGCGATGGGAATCAGAGAAGCGAACTCGGCATAGCACAAGCCTGCAAAGGCACAGATGATACCGGACAGGATAAACGAGACGACGATGGCAGGACCGGCGCTGGTTGCCGCGGCCTGGCCCGTGAGCACAAAGATTCCTGCGCCGATGATGGCTCCGATGCCCAGGGTGATCAGATTGATCGGGCCCAGAGCGCGGCGCAGCGTCGTCTCACCGGTGTCGTTTGCCTCCTGCATGATGACGTGAAGCGGTTTGGTCACCAGCAGCGAATTGTCCATCTTCGACGCTCCTCCCTGTTTCGTTCGGCTTCGCCGGACCGGCTAGGCGGGCCGAGCGAGCGCAGCTCGCCCCCGCGCCCATTTCCAGGCGCCGTACACAGGCAGACCCAGCAAGACGATGATCAGGCCCGGCCAAGTGTACTGTGGTTTGTACCGCAGTAACTGAATTTCCAAAAAAGTGGCCATTACGAGATAGAGTGCGGGCAGAAACGGATAACCGAATGCCCGGTACGGCCGATCCATCTCCGGATGCCTCCAGCGCAGCAGAAACAGCCCACTGAGGGTCAAGATGTAAAAAATGACAACCGCGAAGATCAAGAAGTCGAGCAACTGACCGTACGTTCCCGACAGGCAAAGGAAGCAAGCCCAGACACATTGAACCACCAGCGCTGCGCCGGGAGCGTGGTTCTTGTTCACCGTTCCCGCGGATGCGAAGAACAATCCGTCTTTCGCCATCGCATAGTAAATGCGTGCGCCGGACAAGATCAGGCCATTGTTGCATCCGAAGGTCGAAACGAGGATGGCGACGGCCATCAGAATCGCACCGGAAGGGCCGAAAATGACCTGCATGGCCGCGGTGCCGACCCGTCCGTCAGCTGCAAATTCGATTCCCCGTGCGAGAGCGGTTGAACCGGCAGGATTGCCCGACAGCGGCAGCACTCGCAGGTATCCGAGATTCGCAAGCGTGTAGAGCAAAATCACCACGCCGGTGCCGAGCGCGAGCGACAACGGCAGGTTTCGGCTCGGAGTCTTCACTTCGGCCGCTGTGAACGTCACGTTGTTCCATGCGTCCATCGCGAACAGCGACCCCACCATGGCGACGCCAACGAGCGTGATGGTGCCGATCATCCAAGTCGGATCGTCCGGCGGATAGGGATGGGTGGCCCTCCAGCTTGCGTGGCGCCAAAAGTCGCCGAAATTGGCCGCGCGGGCAGCGGCGGTCGTGTACCAAAATCCCAACAGCACCAGAGCCGCAAGAGCGCCAGTCTTAGCGACCGTGAAGATGTTTTGGACGACCTTGCCGACTCGCAAGCCGCGCGTGTTCAGCCATGTCAGCAAAACAATTGAGACAATGGCCAACAGATTCTGATGATTCAGTCCGACATAGTAAGGCCCGAGAGAACCGAACCAGAGTTGCCAGGGACCGAACCTTCCAATCCTCCAGATCCATTCCGTGGCCGAAAACCATGGCAGGATGACAGCGGCGAATTTTGCGAACGCGATGGCCACGGCGGCAATCGTGGCGGTTTGAATGACCAGCAGCATGGTCCAACCGTACAGGAAGCCGGCCAGCGGGCCGAGAGAGTCTCGTAGGTAAACGTATTGGCCGCCCGCCTGCGGCATGGCTGCCGCAAGCTCCCCGTAGCTGAGTGCGCAGATCAGTGTCATGAGCCCGGCCAACAGCCAGACCAGAATCAGCAGGCCCGGGCTTTGCACTTGATGGGCGATGTCGGCGGAAACGATAAAAATTCCTGACCCGATCATCGAGCCGATGACGATCATGGTCGCGTCGAACAGGCCAAGGCCCTTGACCAGCTCGTCGAATGGCTGTGTTGCCGCCGATCTCGCTTCGTGCGGTGCGACTGTCATTTCGCCCCACTAACCGCGCCGGTTGCGCGTACGCTCCGCGATGGCCATATACTCCCGCGCTCGCGCGCTCGGATCGGGCGCGGCAAGGAGATCCCGGATCAATGCAATCGAATCCGCCCCCGCACGAAAGACATCTGTCGCCGACTCCACCGTGACGCCGCCAATGGCCACCAGCGGCTTCTGCGTCAGCGACCGCACCCGGCTCAGGAAATCGATGCCGACTACCGGGTCCGGCTTCTCTTTCGTGCCCGTCGGGAAAATAGGCCCCATAGCGATATAGTCCGCCGAACTGCGGTCGGCTTCGCGCAGTTGCTCAAGGTTGTGTGTCGAAACGCCCACCCACCTCGGGCGCCGACAAATTCTGCGCGCCTCGTCGACGGGCAAGTCGTCCTGTCCGAGGTGAACGCCGTCGGCGCCGCTCATCGTGGCAATGTCCGGGCGATCATTCACGAGAAAGCGGACCCCTCGCGGTGACAGAATCGCGGCCAGATCCAAGGCCTGCTCGTAGACTCGCCGCGCTGGCGACCGCTTGTCCCGCAGCTGCATCAAACGCACGCCGGCGTCTGCAAGCGAGGAGGCCAGCCTGACCAGGGGAGAGGAGGCCACGCTCGGATCGAGAATCGCGTAGATCGCTGGGAAAGGCGCCTGCATCCTACTTCACTTCCACTGGTGCGAGGCGCTCGAGGAAGTGGGTGTCGATTTTTCCGGCAATGAACTCCGGTTCGGCGAGAATGCGTTTGTGCAGCGGAATCGTCGTCTTGATGCCTTCGACCACGAAGCCGTCGAGGGCGCCAGCCATCCGCGCGACGGCTTCGGCACGATCCCGTCCGTGAGCCACGAGCTTCGCAATCAGTGAATCGTAATAGGGCGGAATCACGGCGTCGGCGTACGCGGCCGTGTCTACCCGAATTCCGGGGCCCCCGGGCACACGGAAGGCGGTGATACGTCCCGGCGAGGGCGCGAATGTATCTGGATCTTCGGCGTTGATACGGCACTCGATGGCGTGCCCGCGTGGCTGAAACGAGCCCACTGCGTCCTCCAAAGACTGCCCGGCAGCCACACGGATCTGGGCCTTGACGATGTCCACCTGCGTGACCATCTCCGTCACGGGGTGTTCGACTTGAACCCGCGCATTCATCTCAATGAAGTAGAGCCTACCGGAATCATCTCGCAAGAACTCGACCGTTCCCGCATTCGAGTAACCGAGCTTGCGCAAGGCTTGGACGACATGGCAGCCAATCCGATCGCGCGTCGCCGCATCCAGAGCCATCGATGGCGACTCCTCCAACACCTTCTGATGGCGCCGTTGCAGCGAGCATTCCCGCTCACCGAGATGGATGACGTTGCCGTGGCGGTCCCCCAGTACCTGAAATTCGATATGCCGCGGCCGCTCGATCAGCTTCTCCATATACACATTGGGGCTGCCGAAGGCCTGCTCGGCCTCCGCGCGCGCCGTCAGGAAGGCTGGAATCAGCTCACGCTTGGTGCGAACGACACGCATCCCGCGACCACCACCACCCTCGGCCGCCTTGATCATGAGCGGCAGGCCAATTTCGGCCGCCGCCTTCTTGGCGGCCGCTTCGTCGGGAACAACACCGTCGCTTCCGGGAATGATCGGAAGGCCTGCCGCTCTCATCTCGGCACGGGCGCGGTCCTTTTCGCCCATCATGCGGATCAGCGCGGGCGAGGGGCCGATAAAGGTGATATGAGATGCTTCGCAAACCTCGGCAAAATTGGCGTTTTCCGATAGAAATCCGTACCCGGGATGGATCCCGTCAACGTTGGCCACTTCTGCAGCACTAATCACCTGGGGAATGTTCAGATAGCTGTCGCTGCTTCGCGGTGGCCCAATGCAGATCGCTTCGTCGGCAAACCGGACGTGCAAAGCGTGGCGGTCGGCTTCCGAATACACTGCGACGGTTCGTATATCCAACTCCTTGCAAGCGGACAACACGCGAAGGGCAATTTCACCGCGATTGGCAACCAGGATTTTTCGGAACATGGAGTTCGGGCCCCAACCTGTACTCCGAGCCACCTAGAAACCGCGCAGACTAAAAGTCTATTTTTTCACTTGCGAACGAATCCCGAACAGAGGCTGTCCGTACTCGACTGGACTGCCGTTCTCCACATAGATTTCGACGATTTCGCCCGCCACATCCGATTCGATTTCGTTCATCAGCTTCATCGCTTCTATAATGCAAAGCACCTGGCCCGCGTCCACCGACCGGCCGCGCGCTACAAAGGGATCGGCGCCCGGGCTGGGCGCCGAGTAAAACGTGCCCACAATGGGGGACTTGATCAAGTGGAGGTCGGCGGCCGCGCCTGCCTCAGAGGACCGCACCGCAGCCGCAGCGACCGCGGCCGTCGCAGCCGTCGCACTTACCTCGCTGGCCGAGGTGGCATGGATGGGCCCGCTCGATGGTGCCGAGGCCTTTTTCAGGCGGATGCGAATCGTCGAAGTCTCATAATCGAACTCTTCCAGCCCGTGCTTTTGCATGAACGCGAGAAGTCGCTCGACTTCGACAAGATCGACGCCGCGGAGCGAGCTTGCTCCGCCGGATGCCTGCTTCGATTTTTTCGCCATTTAGAGCTCGAGAAAATCCCGAGGCGCCGTCGTGAGATTGTCGTAGCCGTGGGCCGTAACAATGACGTCGTCTTCGATGCGGATTCCCCCCAAGCCTTCGATGTAAATGCCCGGTTCCACGGTTAGAACCATGCCTTCGCAAAGGACCGTCTGCTCACCCTTTCCCAGCCGGGGCATCTCGTGAACTTCCAGACCCAGGCCGTGTCCGGTGCTGTGTGTGAAATACCGGTCCAGATGGCTCGATTTTAGGGAACCTCGCGCCGCCCTGTCGACCTCACCGGCCGTCGCGCCCGGCCGGATTGCTTGCTTGCCCGCGTGCTGGGCGTCAAGCACCGCCTGGTACAGGCTTCTGGCCTTTGCCGACGCCCGTCCTAGGTGTACTGTGCGAGTCATATCGCTACAGTAGCCGGCGATTATAGCACCCTGGTCGAGGACGACCAACTCGCTTTTCCTGAGTAGCTTGGAAGTGGGTCGCGCGTGGGCCCACGCCGAGCGGGGACCGGACGCCACGATGGTTTCAAACGATGGCCCCGAGCCTCCGCCTCTCTTGACCCCCCGCTCGATCTCAGCCGCGAGCTCCAGTTCGCTGACCTCCGATCTGATCAGCGGAAGCGTACGACGAAAAACGTCGCTGATCAGGATGGCGGCCTTGCGAATGTAGCTCAACTCCTCCGCGTCTTTCACCGCACGGAGCTTTTCGACGATATTACCATCGGACACCCAACGGACACCGGCGCGTTCGAGCAGCTGTTTCTCACCTACGGTCATGTGGGCAGGGGAGTAGGCGACCCGGAGGCGGCGCCGACGATCCCGCAGAACCTCGGCCAGGGCCCGAAGGATGCCCCTCTTGGCGATCCGGACGTCGGCGCCGATGACCTCTTCGCGTGCCTGGAAGGTATAGCGCGAATCCGTGAACAAGGTGCTCTTGGTACGCTCGACTAACAGGAGGCCGGCGCTGCCGGAAAAACCGCAGAGGTAGCGAATGTTGGGAAGGTGCGAAACCAGTAGAGAGTCTGCCCCTAGCTCAGAAAGCAGAACCCGGAGCCGGCCCGATCGCTCCTCGGGCCCGCTCCGGGTCGGAATTACATCCGCCGAATGGCCAGCCACTAGCTCGGCAGGATACGAGGTGTGAGGAAGAAGAGCAACTCCTGCGATGTGGAGCTGACCGTCGTCTGCTTGAAGAGGTTGCCGAGCACCGGTATGCTCCCCACAAACGGGACTTGTTGAATCTGGGTTTGCTGGTTTGTGGTGATGACTCCACCGATCACAACCGTCGCACCATCGTTTACAGTGACCTTCGTTTCCGCCGATTGCGTGTCAATGGCAGGAATGCCCTGCACGCGCGCGATACCGTTATCAATCTGATCGTTTTCCACCGTCACGTCCATGTAGATGGTACCGTCTGGCGTGATTTGAGGCGTCACGTCCAGCTCCAACACGGCGTCCACAAACTGCACCGACACCGTGTTGTTCACGATCGTCTGCACCGGAATCTTGGTTCCCTGCTTGACCGTGGCCTTTTGGTTGTTCTGGGTGATTACCGTTGGTTTCGAAAGCAGCTTGCCCACGCCCCGGTTCTCGGCAGCCGTGATGATCATATCCAAGGCGAAGTTCTTCGAGCTAAATGCATACGCAATTCCACTGGTCGGCCCGGACGCCGGCAAGTTTGTTATCAGCGGAATGGAACCCGACGTCGGGGTAGCGCCGCCGGAACCCACAATAACCGGAGGTACCGGTAGCGGCGGGAAGTTACGGACGATCGGGCTGGTTCCGACCTCTGTCGTTCCGCTGACCAGATTGTTGCCGCTCGAGCTCCCCGCCGAAATTCCGAACTGGGTGCCGATATCCCGCGCAAAGGAACGAGTGGCCTGGACCACACGCGCCTCGATCTCCACTTGCTGAGACTTCCTGTCCAGCTGTCGAATCAGATTGTCAAGCACGGGCAGCGTGGTGGGGATGTCGCGAATAATCAGAGTATTGGAGCGGTCGTCGGCGATAATGTCGCCACGCGAGGAAAGAAACTTTTTTAGCGTAACCGCTAGGGCGGTCGCCTTTGCGTAGCTCAGCACGCGTGTCGTCGTGATGACGTCGGCGGCTTCGGCCTGCGCCTTGGCGAGGTCACGATTCTCCTCGGCCTCTTTCCGCAGCGTCTCCTTGGTTGCAACGCGCAGCACATTCCCGTCGAGCTGCTTGTCGAGATCGTTGTTCTTCAGAACGATGTCGAGCGCCTGATCCCACGGCACGTCGTCGAGCACAATCGTCAGGCTACCCTTTACGCTAGGATCCACAACGACGTTCAACCCGCTGATCTCGTGAATGAGCCGGAAAAAGTCCCGCAGGTCCACGTCTTTCAGGTTCACGGAAATCGGCTCGCCTGAATATTTGGGCGCTGCAGCAGCCGTTGCGCCTGGCGCTTGGGCCGCTGGTGAGGCGAGCGGGGCAGCGGTCGAAGCATCGGGGCTAGGGTTCGTTGACGCACTCGCCTCGGGTGCCACGGCGATCGACGTCGGCGCGGCAAGGGCCGAAGAAGTCTTGGTCAAGGCCAGCGGCAAAACCGCGGCCGGGGCCGGAATCACGCCGGGGGTCGCGGCAGCTTGCTCCGAAGGCTTGGATCGCTCGCGCACGCTGGCTCTGGCTGTCATCGTTGTCGCTGCTGCAGCTTTCGGAGCCGCGGCCGGAGCGGGGCCGGAGCGGCCCGGCGCGAACGCCACCGTCACCGTACTTCCCTCTTTGTTGATTTTGTACAGCGCCGGTTCGCGTAGGTCGATGACTACCCGTGAGATCTCCGGAGTGAACTGCGCCAGGCGGATGTCTTCGACGGGGTCCAAATTGCTCGCGATGTGGTTTTCCGTCGTGCTGAGACGCACACCTTGAAAGTCGAGGACCAGGCGATCCGGGCTCTCCAGTCTCGTCGCGTGGTAGACCAGCGAGCCGGAGCCCGAAATCCTCACATCCGTCTCTTCGCCGTTTTGCGCCAGGTGGACCTGCTGGATCGCTCCGCTGCCGGAACTGGCTGGTTTTAGGTCAGGGGACTTCGCCGCCGCCGGGACGATTGCGGAAGTCGCCGGAGAAGCCGCGGGAGAGATCGCATCAGGAGTTCGAGAGACCACGAGCGCCAGATCTTGATTGTTTTGCCGCTCGATCCGCGGCTCAACACCCTGGCTCAGCAGTATCTCCACCCGAACAACGGGCTTCTCACCCGACGCATAGGAGAACACCCGATAGCTCTTGACAAGTTCGGAGGCAACAACGCGCGCACCGGCTGGATCAGCCGCCGAAACCCCGGTCAGATCGACGATATAGAGGCTTTCGCTCGGCCGGTAGGTACTGTATTCGAACGGCCCGTTGGCCGTGGCCTCTAGC
>Ga0187783_10000841_pt1 | contig 22571 bp, 20 predicted proteins | sample 1015_SJ02_MP02_2_FD_132471 | JGI IMG/M metagenome (GOLD analysis project Ga0187783, IMG submission 132471) | Tropical peat soil microbial communities from peatlands in Department of Meta, Colombia - 1015_SJ02_MP02_20_MG | ecosystem: Environmental > Terrestrial > Soil > Wetlands > Peat | place...
GTACGGTAGATTGGGGAGTGTTTTGGGAAGCAGCTTCTGCTGGATCTGGCTGGCGATTTCGATTTCGTGGTCGAGCCGCGCCTTGGCTCGTGCCGCCGAAAACAAGCGGGCGTTTTCGACCACCGTCGCGGCCTCGCGCGCGAGACTCCGAAGCACTTCGCGGTCAAGCGCGGAAAACGCGCTCGAGGGAGCCCGGCTATCCAGGTAAAGCACACCCAGAAGCTCCGTCTGGCGGGCGGCAATCGTTACATCCAGGGCCTCGATCACAGGCAGCTTGTCGATCGGAATCGCAACCACGGTATGCAACTCCAGGCGCGTAAGGCTCGCATCGGTTAACGTCGTGTGGGTGGGACTTGGGCCGCTGGACCCGCCCATGTCCTGTTCGCCGACAATCATCTCACGCCGTGTGGTGACCACACGCCTGACCACGCTGGCGGAAACCTGCACATCTTCCGGACGTAGAGTCCCGCGCTGGCCGTTCCGCGCCACAATGGTCTCCATCTGGCCCGCAGGATTCTTCAGCAGCAACACTCCCCTCTCGGTGCGTGTTACGGCGATGGCCGCGTCCAAAACGACCGTAAGGACGTCTTCGAGCGAAAGGCCGGAACCCAAGGTACGAGCGACTTCGAGCAGCACGCCCAGATGATGGAGTTCGCGCGTGCCCGAACCCTCCGGCGCAGGAGCCTCGATGCGTTCGACAAGCTCTTCAATCGTTGCCCCCTCGCCCACATAGGTGACCTGATAGGAGTCGGGAACCCCAAAATCAATGCGATCGCTGGGCTTGAGTTCGTGCCGGACAATTTTGTCGCCGTTGACAAAGGTCCCGTGGCTGCTGCCCATGTCCTCGAGCACCAGCTTGCCATCCACCCTGAGAATCTGTGCCTGGTGTCGGCTCACGCGGCTGTCGCGCAGGGTCAGCTCGTTTCCGGCTTGCCGGCCGATCCGGAACGGAAACGTGGAAATCACAATGTTGCGCCGCGCGCCGTTGGGTTCCACTACGACCAATCTGGGAACGTCAGCCACAAAGACTCCCGCTTATGAGCACATGCTCCGGAGGCATTAAACCATGGTAGGCAAACTCAGGAGCGAAGTAAACACCACGCTGGAGGTGTGAGCATTTCAAGGACCGTTTCGCCTCTAGAAGGAAAGGTTCGTGGTATGATGCCTGCCCGCGCAGGCAAACGAGACTCGGCGCACTTCGTTCCCGCGTCGAACCTGCACGCTACCTCATCCGGCTTCGGGGGATCGGTTTGAAAAAACTGCTGCTTTTTCTTGCCTGCGCTGCGTGCCTGTCGGGGCAAGAACTGGATTCCGCGAAGCTCCTTGCGCCTGGTACCGATTCGTGGCCCAACTACAATGGGGACTATTCCGGCCGCCGCTATAGCCCGCTTACCCAAATCAATCAGTCCAATGTGGGATCTCTCACTCTCAGGTGGGCGTTTCAAACTCATGGCACTCCGGCCCTGTCCGCGACGCCGCTCGAAGTGAACGGAATCGTCTACTTCACGCTCACGAACGACATTTTTGCCATCGATGGGCGCACAGGCCGCCAAATATGGCACATCAACCGCCCGGCGGCGGGCGGCCTACCGGGAGCTGGCCATCGCGGTGTGGCGATGTACAAGGATCGGCTCTACTATGCAGCACCGGATGCGATGTTGCTGTGCTTGGACGCGCGCACGGGAAAAACGCTATGGCAAGTCCAACTCGCCGATCCCACCCTCAAGGCGTTTGGCAGTGCGGCACCGCTCGTGGTGAAAGATCATCTAATCGTGGGCATCTCGGGTGATATCGCCGACCTCCCAGGTTGGGTTGAGGCGCGCGACCCCATGACCGGAAAACTGCAGTGGCATTGGGATAGCGAACCGAAACAGGGTGAGCCGGGGTGGGACAGCTGGCCGCACGACACCGACGTGATCACTCGGGGCGGCGGTATGACTTGGCTAACGGGCACCTACGATCCTGAACTCAATCTGGTCTACTGGGGAACGGGCAATCCCCACCCGGTGGAGGCAGGGGATGCACGTCCCGGAGCAAATCTCTACACCTGCTCGATCGTAGCGCTCGACGCGGACACAGGCCAGATGAAGTGGTATTTCCAGATCTCCCCGCACGACACGCATGACTGGGATGCGATCCAAACTCCCGTCTTAATTGATGGCACGTTCCACGGCGAGGCGCGCAAGATGGTCGCGCAGGCGAGTCGCAACGGAGTGTTTGCGCTTTTGGACCGCACCAACGGTGAGTCGCTCGTGACCACGCCGTATCTGAACATCAACTGGATGAAGGGAGTGGACGAGCATGGCCAGCCCATTCCGAAAAGGGAGACGGAGCCACAGCTGGACGGCGCCCTGGCGCGGCCGGGTGCTGCAGGTGGCGCGAACTGGGCGCCTCCCAGTTTTGATCCCGAAACGGGTCTGCTCTACACAACGGCGCGGCAGAGCACGGGCGTCTACTACGTCACCATGCCATCGAAGAACGCGGAAGGTTGGGCCGGGCGCGACTTCATTCTCCATTCGAAGACATTGCTCGTGGCGATCGATTTTCAGACGGGCAAGGTTCGCTGGACGAAGGATATGAGCGGCGGCCGGGGCGGATGGGCCGGTGTTCTCACAACGGCTGGCCGTCTGCTTTTCACGGCGAACGATGGCGGCAGCTTGATGGCTCTCGATCCGGCGACCGGTGAAACCCTATGGCACACCTATGGCGGAGGCGGCGCGACAACCGCGCCGATGACGTATGAATTGGATGGGCGGCAGTATGTGATCATGCCCTCCGACAGCGTGATGTATGCGTGGACCCTTCCCGACAGGAGGTAATCGCACGTGGCCAGGATCACAGGCGGCGAGCTGCTCGTACGAACGCTCGTGCGCGCCAACGTCAAGCACGTTTTCGGGCTGCATGGCGCACACCTGGAGACGATTTTTCAGTCCTGCCTCGATCACCGTATCCCGATTACCGATACTCGGCACGAGGTCGCGGCAGGTCACGCAGCGGAGGGCTACGCGCGCTCGACGCGCACGCTCGGCGTCGCCATGGCCACGGCGGGGCCAGGCTTTACGAACATCATCACCTCGATCGCAAATGCCTATCTAGATCGCACGCCGGTGCTCTACATCGCCGGATCAAGCGGCCTGGCAGAAGCGGAAACCAACACACTGCAATCCGGTCTCGACCAGGTGGCCGTCGCGACGCCGATCACCAAGTGGGCGCATCGCATCACGGTTGCCCAGACCATTCCTCGACTGGTGGCGCAGGCCATTCGGCTGGCAACGTCGGGTCCCATGGGGCCCGTTCTGCTGGACATGCCCATGGACGTGCTCGGCGCGCAGGTCGATGAAAGCTCGGTCGCTGTGCCCGATACTGTGCTCCTCGATGCGCGGCCGATGCCGGAGCCGCGCGCCATTGACGAGGCTCTCCGACTCCTGACCCAGGCGGCCCGGCCTGTGATCATGGTGGGCGTCGGCGCTTATATGTCGGGTGCGGGAGACGAGCTGCGCGCCTTTGCGGAACGAACTGGCACGCCGGTCTTCTCCGATTTTCAGGCGCACGGCCTGCTCCCGAGTAACCACCCGCTCTACGGTGGCACGTTCCACAAGATGGCCGATCTTTCTCGGCCGGACGAACGGCCAGACCTGGTGCTCGCCGTGGGAGTGCGTTTCGGACTTTTCACGCTGGGTATGAGCGATCTGGTGGTTCCTCTAGCTTCGAAAATCATTCACGTAGAAATCGATCCCAAGGAAATTGGCCGCCTGCGAAGCGTTGCAGTTCCCATTGTTGCCGACCCGCGCGAGACTCTACGCGCGATGAACGCCGGCGCGAAGTCACACACGTGGCCCGACCGAGCCCGTTGGCAGCAAACGATTTGTCTCACGAAGACCGAACGCTCGAAGCGCGCCGAGAAGGACCTGGAGCGCACCGGAGAGCCGATTCATCCGCTTCAGGCCGTTCGAGCGATTGTCGACTCTCTTGCCGAAGATGCCATTGTTGTGGGCGACGGAGCAGAGGCCTATCACTGGATGAACGAAGTGATCCGGCAGAATCATCCGGGCAGTTACATCACGCACGGATTTCTCGGAGCAGTCGGATTCGGTCTGGGCCTTGCCATCGGCGCGCAGGTCGCCCATCCGAAGCGCCCGGTACTCTGCCTGGTGGGGGATGGGGCGATCGGCTTCACGATTGCTGAATTCGATACCATGGTGCGCCACCAGCTTCCCATCGTCGTCGTGGTCATGAACAACCACAGCTGGGCGGCATCGCAGCATTTTCAGGAAATTGTTTCCGGAAAAGACCGACTGAACGCGACGGAGCTTCGCGATGCCAACTATCATGAAGTCGCCGCGGCATTCGGCTGTTTTGGCCAGCGCGTCAGGCAGATTCGGGAGCTTGGTCCAGCGATCCAGGCCGCCTTTGCCAGTGGCCGGCCGGCCTGCTTGAACGTCGCCATCGACCTCGCGCCGCTGCCTCCGGAACTCCATTTGCTCATGTCCCGCCATTAGGCAAAGGAACCAGCTTGGAAACTCGCCCGCTGGGAAAAAACGGACCGGTCGTTTCCATGATCGGGCTGGGCTGCATGGGCATGTCCGGCTTGTACGGACACGCTGACGAGCTCGAGAGCATCCGTACCATCCACGCCGCTCTCGACGCGGGCGTCAATCTGTTCGACACCGGCGACTTTTACGGCATGGGCCACAACGAAATGCTGCTCGCCCGGGCGCTCGGAGACCGGAGGCGAGACGATTTTTTCCTCAGCGTGAAATTCGGCGGCATGCGCGGCCCCGACGGAGCCTTCATCGGGGTCGATGCACGGCCCGTGGCGGTCAAGAATTTTCTTGCCTACTCACTGCGCCGGCTCGGGACCGATTTCATCGATCTATACCAGCCGGCGCGTATTGACCCGAGCGTTCCCATCGAGGACACGGTGGGCGCGATCACCGACATGATCCGGGCCGGATACGTTCGCTACGTCGGCCTGTCGGAGGCGGGCTCAGAAACAATCCGCCGCGCCTGTTCGGTCCATCCCATTGCCGCCTTGCAGATCGAATACGGGCTTGTTTCGCGCGGCGTGGAACAGGACATTCTGCCGACGCTGCGTCAGCTCGGCATCAGCCTGGTTGCCTACGGCGTTTTCTCGCGCGGCCTGCTGACGAATCGCTTCCCGGGTCCGGCAGGGCCTTCCCAGGGAGACATTCGCGGGCATTTTCCCAGGTTTCAGGGAGAGAATCTGGAACGCAACCGGCAGTTGATCACGCGCTTAGAGGAGATCGCGCGGGAAATGGAGCTGAGCGTCGCCCAGCTCGCCGTGGCGTGGATTCTGTCGAAGGGCAAGGACGTCGTTCCCTTGATCGGCACCAAGCACCCCGCGCAATTGGCAGAAGCACTCACCGTTTTGCCCCGGGCACTTTCCGCCCACGAGATCCAGTCGATCGAACAGGTCGTCCCTCGAGGATCGGTTGCCGGCGATCGCTACGCCGCCGAGCAGATGCGGGCGCTCGATAGCGAGCGCAGCACACGCGCACAGCGATCGTCCTAAGGCTTGCTGGCCAGATCGAGTAGCCGCACGGCCTCGGTGCTCAGCTGGAGCGTTGGGGCCGCGAGCAGATCCTGAAATTGGTCGAGATTGGTCGCGCTGGCAATCGGAGCCGTCACGCCGTGGGCGAGAAGCCAGGCCAGAGAAACCTGTGCCGGCGTTGCGTGAGTTTGCGCCGCAACGGTGTCGAGGGCCTTCAGGATACGGAAGCCCCGCTCGTTCATCATATCTTTGACGCGATAGCTTCGCGCTCTGCCCTGAAGATCCTTTTCGGAACGATATTTTCCAGTGAGAAATCCGCTGGCCAGTGAGAAATAGGGAATCACCCCGATATTCTCGCGCCGACACAGCTCCGCGAGCTCGGCTTCGAAATCGGCGCGATCATACAGGTTGTACCAAGGCTGCAGGCTCTCGTAGCGCGGCAGGCCCTTGGCAGTGCTGATTCGGAGAGCCTCTCGGAGGCGGTCTGCTTTGAAGTTCGATGCGCCGATCGCCCGGACCTTGCCCGCCTGGATCAGCTCGTCGAACGCGGAAAGAGTTTCCTCCATTGGCGTGTCGGCATCGTCTCGGTGTGCCTGATAGAGATCGATATAATCCGTCCTCAAACGCGCGAGAGAGCGCTCGACGGCCCGCATCATATAGTTGCGGGAAAGCCCCCCTTCGCCGGGGCCCATCTCGACGCCCAATTTCGTTGCGATCACGACCTTGTGACGGCCGCCGCGCTTGGCAAGCCAGTTGCCAATAATCGTTTCCGATTCACCGCCCTGGTGTCCCGGAACCCATTTGGAGTAAACGTCTGCGGTATCGATCAGATTGAGGCCCGCGTCAACGAATGCGTCGAGCACCTTGAAGGAGGTGGCCTCGTCCGCCGTCCATCCGAAGACGTTACCTCCCAGCGCCCAGGGGCCCACTTCGAGACTGGAGTTTCCAAGTCTGCGTTTGGTTACGCTCATCGCGGCTCCGATCGCTTCCCTGCTCTAGCACAGGCGGACACGATGTTAATAAAGAGCGCGAGGAGCCGCAACAGCACTTCGGTGAAATCCTGCGCGTCGATCGATCCAAGCAGAGGTTCGTTTGCTATCATTTCCCTGTATCCGACAGGCGCGTTTCTGGCGTCTAATTTTCGCGAGGTGATGATCATCTTATGAACCGGGCCAAGAAAGCGGACTACTTCCACAAGGGATTTCCTTGGATTCGACCGATGGTGCTAGCAGTTCTGCTGGGCGGTGCGCTGGCGTACCTGGGCGGCACGATGCGCTCGGTAGGAGCTGCCGATGAGCAAAAGACGACGATGGACGGCGTCTATACGAATGATCAGGCGGCGCGCGGCAAAACCCAGTACACCCAAGCCTGCGCCAATTGTCACATGGATGATTTGAGCGGCAGCGGTCAGGCACTTCCGCTCGCGGGTGATGCTTTCACGGAGACTTGGGAAGGCCAAACCGTTGCCGACCTGTTCGATCTGATCCACAATACGATGCCGCAGGACAAGCCCGGCACGCTCAGCCCCGACGCAACGGTCGATGTGATTGCCTACCTGCTTCAATACAACAAGTTTCCTGCCGGATCAGCCGAACTTAACAATGACCCGGCCGCTTTGAAGAACATCCTCATTACTAAGAAGAGCTCACCGCCTAAGCAGTAACCGGGCTAGTCTACGGCGAACGCCAGAAGGACGTTGCCCGGCATTCCGCCCCCGACGTTAGCGTATCCCGACGGGACGTACAGCATTCCGTTCACGACGGTGACCCCGGGCCCACCCATCGAACCGCCCTTGGCGGGAACTCCGTTGACGGTGCGGAAATCCTGAGCTGTGTCAAACTGCCAGAGGAGGCTGCCATCGGTCGTTGAAAGAGCGCGCAACGTGCCGTCCCATCCGCCCGTAAAAACGGCGCCGGGAATTTCCGTGACGGCTGCGGACTGCCCAAAACGCAGACCCCCCTTCGTTCGGTTCTCGCCGTTCGATGTCGGCGCACCAAGATTGTCGAGGGACTCCAGGCGGGTGATCCACGCGCGCTGGCCGGTGGCGAGCTCGATCGCAGCAAAGGTGCCGTCCTCAAGAGCCAGATAAAGACGCTCCGAATCGGCGGCCCCGCCAAATGCGATCTGCCCGTTGTTGGGCGCAGTCTTTTCGGAAAGGTTCACGCTCCAGAGGACCGCACCCTGGCGGTCTGGATCCAGCGCGAAGACCGTCCCGCTTTTCGACGCGGCCAGCAAGATCTGCCTCGCACTCCCGAGATTCAACAGAATCGCGGAGGAGCCGAAATCGAAATCCACTCCGAGATCTTTTGGGCAATTCTCGGTTGTTTCTGGGACGCAGCCCACCATCCACGCGTCGTTGGGAACGGCCTGAAACGACCAGAGGATTTTGCCGGTCGACAGTTCCATCGCCAGGACCGCGTCGGAGTTTTTCGATGCTGGTTCGGTGTAGGCGTCGCCGGTCCCCACATAGAGGACGTGGCGCTTGGTATCGATGGTAGGCGAATTCCAGATGGCAGCGCCAGCCGGTGCCCACAATTGTGTCCCGACGGAATTCTTCCGGACGGGTTGGGGCGCTTGCGGAATTGCATAAGTCCTCCACAGCGGCTCGCCCGTATTGGCATCGAGCGCGACGACACTGCCACGAAACGTACAGCAGGGATAGGAAGGAGCGGCGGAAAAGATCTCCTCGGTTGCAGAAATGGGCACGTAGAGACGACCCTGGTAGAGCGCCGGCGCGGCCGTAATCCGCGCCGTGTAATGATCGGAGAGCTCCTGCGCCCAGAGCTGTTTGCCGGTGGAAGCGTTTAGCGCGTAGGCGTTCGCGCGCATGTCTCCAACGTAAACTGCGAACACGGAAGAGCCGTGGCCAGCTATCGGGGCGATCACTGGAGCGGTGCGCACCCCGGATCGCGCGTGAAACGACCAATAGACGCACCCAGTTCTGGCATCGAGCGAATAGACGTAGCCGTCGTCGCTACCCACAAACACTCTGCCGCCCACAACGCTCGCCTGACCGTAGGCCGTGTCGCCTCGGGGAAATCCGAACGCCCATTTCAGTTTCAACTGCGGGACTTGCTCGGCGGTGAGCCCGGCAGCCTGAGCAGTTCGAAAGCGAGTATTACCCGGATCGGCTCCCCATCCATTCCACGAGGCGCCGTCAGACGCAAAATCAGGATGGCTCGCACAACGATTCGCCATCTTCTCGGCGCTGCCTGTGTCCGATAGATCGAGCGGGCGGCCTCCCAAATACTCCGCCACTTGGCGTTTTTGCTCGTCGGTGAGTGAGCTGGCCGGAACTACCATGGAGCCGGTCGTCAGGGCCGCATAGACCTTCTCGGGAGTGAGCTTCATGAGACCGGTCAAATCGGGTGCGCGATTGTTCGTGTTTGGATTGACGTGGCAGGAAGCACAGTGCTGCCCGAAGACGGTCTGCCCTGGCGACGTTGGCAGAGGATTCGCGAGCTTCTGCGCGGCAGCCCAACAACTGCAGGCTAGCAAAACCAAGCTGCACCCAGGGACAAAGACAGGTCGTTTCATGCAAAGCCCCCCGAGAAGCCGGTCGAGACGTCACCGCGCCGAGATGATAATCGATCCACGCGATTCGTGCCATTGACCGCGTCTGCGCCCGGTCACCCGTTTACCATTGGCGCGCCTCGGCGTAGAATCGGCGCGACCGGAAACCTTCTATGAAGATAGGGGGTTAGACGATGGTCGCGCGGGTCACGCGTTATCGAATTCGTGCCGGAAAGGAAGACGATTTTCGTTCTACGCTTGAGCGCTGGATGTCCTATTTGGATACGCTCGCTGGATTTCAGTTCTATTTGCTACTGCGCGGTGAAGACCCGCGCGGCCGAGACGTCACGTCGATTTCGGTTTGGGATTGTGTCGAGAACATGACCAGCAGCGAGAACACCGCCGTCTATTATGAATCCGTCAAGACTCTCATAGCGTGCTGTGAAAGCTTCTCTCCCATGCATTACCACGAAGTGCTAAAGACGAAATTCGTACATTTCTAAGCGCACCCCACGCTCCTCCCGCTTCATCGACGGACGTGATCGTCGATCGGCAGTGCGATCTCCTTCGCAGTGATGAATTCAAGAAGTGCGGGAACACCCTTTTGGGTCTGCGCGATGCCGCGACGAATGGCTGGGATGATTTCGTCGGGATTGGTGATACGCTCCCCGTAGCCGCCGAAGGCGCGTGCCATCGCCGCATAGTCGCCGGAAATGTCCGTGGCGCGGTATCTTTCCGTCGATATCGGCATGACCGGAAGTTCCATCGCCATGCTGAAGTTGTTGAGCAGAATGGAGAGGATCGGAATGCGTTCGCGCACGGCGGTCTCCAAGTCCATTCCCGTGAAACCGATGGCTGCATCACCCCACACATTGATGCAGAGTTTGTCCGGGTGAACGAGTTTCGCGCCCATCGTCAGGCCGAGACCGTAGCCGAGCTGGGTGGTCTTGCCCCAGCCGATATAGGTGAGTGGTTCGATCGTACGCCAAAAGGGAGCGAGTTGATCGCGCGGGCTTCCGGCGTCATGCGTGATAATCGTGTTGGCCACGTCGACCGTATGCTGCAAGTCCCAGAGAACGCGATAGGGAGACAGCGGCACGTCCTCAGAGGTTAGCTTCGGCATCCAGTGGTTGAGCCAGGCGTTCCGCATGGCAGTGATCTTCTCGGCGATGAGTGGATCGCGGGGCTTGCCGAGGAGGCGCTCCACTTCGGCGCACAGCGACTCGAGACACAGTTTGGCGTCGCCGATCAAGCCAATATCGGCGCGGACATCTTTGTTTAGATGGTCCGGATCGAGCGTCGCGTGAATGAATTTCTTGCCCTTCGGCATCGCGACGCCGAAGTATGTTTCCGTAAAACTGCAGCCGACGCCGAAAATCCAATCGGCTTGTCCCAGAAAATGAGGAACCGTGGGGGGAAACGAGTGCCCCCCGGCGCCGAGCGAAAGCGGATGGTGTTCTGAAAAAGCGCTCTTGCCCTCCAGGCTCGTGGCCACGGGAGCGTCGAGCCATTCGGCTAGTCTTCTGAGCGGCTGCCAGGCGCGTGCGTAGTGAATTCCTTGGCCCGCGTAGATGACGGGGGCCTTTGCTTCGACTAGAGCCGTGGCCGCCCGAGCGACGTCCGCCCTGTCGGGACCGTAACCAGCTCGGATCGTGGGTTCGTACACGAGCGGGACAGGCAGGTCCTCGGCGAACAGGTCGCTTGCAATCTCCACGACAGCGGGGCCTCCACGCCCATTGCGAAGGCGCGAAAAGGCGCGGCGAAAAATGTTCGGGATCTCGGCGGCGGAGGTAACCGGCTCGGCCAATTTCGCCACCGAGCGCATGCTGGCGGCGGAGTTAAAATTCGGGCTAACGTGTGCGAGCCTGCGCGCGTAGCCCATGGGCAGGACGAGAATCGGAACCGATTCGCTGTAGGCTTGCGCAACTCCGCCAAAGGAATTTTCAGCGCCGGGGCCGTGTTGCATGGCGAAGACGCCGATTCTGCGTCCGCTGGTCAGGCGCGAGATCGCGTCCGCCATGTGAAGCCCCACGCGTTCCTGGCGAACGATGATCGGACGAATTCCGGCTTCTGCCGCCGCCTCAATCACATGATTCACGGGATAAGCCAGAAGGACTTCGACTCCTTCGCGCTTCAGAATCTCAGCAATCGCTGCGCCAACCTTCATCCGAGTTCCCCCGGCAAAACCCTTCTTCGATACGCGCCCGGCGCACGAAGTCGCCAACAAATGTGCCAGGATACCCGGTAGAATGAGCCCGGCAAAGCCAATTCCGCAACCTGGATTCCCGCGCCGCTGGACCGAGCGGGTCGATGGCGTGAGGTGATGACACTACAAGAACGGAGAGTTTGCTCACCGCGTGTGGTGAATATCGGCGATCTGCGGCGCCTCGCGCAGGCCCATTTGCCACAAGCAGTCTTCGATTACATCGACGGAGGCGCCGAAGGCGAAGTCACGCTGCGGGAGAATTGCCGCGCGTTTGAAGAAGTGACGTTTCGACCGCGCAATGCGGTCGCCGTCGAGACGACGGACCTGCGCACGACCGTGCTGGGGGCCGAGCTGTCCATGCCGCTCATGCTCGCGCCCGTAGGATTCAGCCGGCTGATTTATCCACGCGGAGAAGTACGAGCGGCCGAGGCGGCCGCGAAGGCCCAAATCGGATATGTCCTGACCACCATCTCCGGATCGGCTCTCGAGGAGGTCGCTCGAGTCTCGACGGCCTGCCGCTGGTATCAGCTGTATCTGGTCGGCGGTCGCGAAGCCGCGGAAGCTGCGCTCGAGCGCGCGCGAGCCACGGGATTTAGCGTGCTCGCCATCACCATCGATACCGGAACGTTCGGTTTTCGCGAGCGTGACATTCGCAACGGCGCCGGGGCACTGATCGGCAACAGCGTGTGGGCCAAACTGCGATTTCTTCCGCAAGTATTCACGCACCCGCTCTGGCTTGCCGGATTTCTGCGCGATGGGCGCATGCTGGCGCTTCCGAATGTGGTTGTGCCGGGCCGCGGCCCGCTGCCGCTTGCCGAAACCCAAGCGAGCCTGGCCAAGTCAGTGGTCACGTGGGAGGATTTCCACTGGATACGCAAAGTGTGGACGGGGCCGATTGTGGTGAAGGGAGTGCTCACGGCAGAAGACGCGCGGCGCTCGCTCGATGAGGGCGCTGCCGGCGTGATTGTTTCCAATCACGGAGGCCGCCAACTCGACGGCGTGGCCGCGACGCTGCGCGCGTTACCCGAGGTGGTCAAGGCGGTGAATGGGCGGGCGGAGGTTTTGCTGGATGGAGGCATTCGGCGCGGGGGGGACATCGCCAAGGCGATTTCGCTGGGTGCCCGCGCCGTGCTGATCGGCCGTGCCTACGCCTATGGGCTGGGCGCTGCGGGAACCGCCGGGGTGAGACGCGCTATCGAGATCTTGCGCGCAGACTTAGAGCGGGCCCTCGCACTGCTTGGCTGCCGGTCGATTGTGCAACTCAATCGATCCTACGTCGATGTACCGGCGAGTTGGGCGAAGGAGCCGCGCGAGCCAGCTTCGTAAATAATTCCGCGCAAGCGATCGCGTTTGATTCGTAGGGAACGAAAGCGGTCAGGGCGAATCCGGTTCCCCAAACAGGGGCTTGGGCTCGACCATCTTACCGGGGTTCAGCCGATTATCTGGATCTAAAGCCTGTTTGAGCGCTCGCATCACGTCCACACCGCCCCCGTGCTCGACCGAGAGGTATTTCTTTCGTCCGATACCGATGCCGTGCTCACCGGTCGAAGTTCCTCCCATGGCGAGAGCGCGGAGAATCACCTTTTCCTCCAACACCTTCGCTTCGGCCAGCTCCGCCGGATTTTCCGGATCCAGCAGAAACGACATATGAAAATTGCCGTCACCGACGTGGCCGACGATGGGCGCGGGGAAAGAGGCATGGGCAGTGTCATTTTGGGCGGCCACAATTGAATCGGCGAGGCGGGAAATCGGCACGCAAATATCCGTCGTAAACATTTTCGCGCCCTTGCGAATCTGAAGATTCGCGAAATAGGCATTGTGGCGCATTTCCCAAAGCGTGGCCCGCTCTTCCGGTGAGGTGAACCACTGAAAGTCGGTGCCATGGCGCTCTTCGGCCAGCTGGCGCACGGTTTCGGCTTGATCGCTCACATAACGTTCGCTGTCTCCGTGAAATTCGAAGAACAGGATGGGCGCGACGGGATACGCCGTTTTGGAGTGGCGATTGCAGGCTTCGATCTGGGCTTCGTCCATCAGCTCGATGCGGGCCACGGGCACGCCGAGCTGAATCGTGGCGATGGCGGTTTCGACCGCGTCGCGAATGGTGGGGAACGTGCAGCAGGCTGCCGCGACCGCCTCCGGCAGCGGATGCAACCGCAGCGTGATTTCCGTGATGACACCGAGCGTGCCTTCGGCGCCGACAAACAGCCGCGTGAGGTCATAGCCTGCGGCGGATTTTCGCGCGGCGGTTCCGGTCTGCACAACACGGCCGTCGGCCAGCACGACCCGGAGACCCATCACGTTTTCCCGCATCGTGCCGTAGCGGACGGCTGTGGTACCCGAAGCACGAGTCGAAGCCATGCCGCCGAACGTAGCGTCGGCCCCGGGATCTATGAAAAATGTAAAGCCCGTATTGGCGAGCGCCCGATTCAGTTGCAAGCGGGTAACGCCCGCCTCGACGGTCGCTTGCAAATCCTCCGGACTAATGCGCAGAATCTTGTTCATCTCGCGCATGTCGATGGCGATGCCGCCGTGAATCGCGTTCACCTGCCCTTCCATGGAGGTTCCCGCGCCAAACGGAATCACCGGCACTTGATGCCTTGCACTGACCTTCAATATTTCGCTGACCTCTTCGGTTGAATGCGGAAAGCAGACGACATCGGGCAGGGCGGCCGGATGGTAGGACTCACCGTGGCTATGGTGCTCACGAACAACTTCGGCTGTTGTAGCTCGGCGCTCCAGCAAGGAATGGAGGTCGCGGAAAGCGGCTTCCAACCGTTCGCTTGCGGGGCGAGCAAGATGTGGGTTCGTCGCCAAAATTCGCCTTTCGATTACTGGTGGACCGTCACGTCGTAGTAGCTGACAGAACTGTCGCTTGCATAACCGGGATCGATGCGCACGACTTGAAACGTGCTGTCCCGCAGGTCGACGACCGTGCGGCTCAGGATATCGTGCGTTTCCCGCTCCAGTTCCGGCGTCGGCTTTTTCGTGCGCTTCGGGCGGGAAAGAGCTGTGGCAGACAGCCGATAGGTGCGAGTTCGCGCATCGGGATCCCGAGCGACGAGTTGGACGCTCGAAGTGGAGCCGGTGCCCTCCTGGGGGCGGTCATGAAACCATCCTCGCGGCGTCAGCAGCACAAAAGCGAGGATCACGGCGACCAAGACATCGTAGGGCCAACTGCCTCTCTCGTACGACCAAAAGATCGTTCGAACCATAAACCTCCAAAGCGCACGCATGGGGATCAGTGGCCTGGCAAGCTATCGACAACCATTCCGTCGCGCATGTGCAGGACCCGATTTCCATAGGTTGCAGCGTCCGGGTTATGAGTGATCATTACGATGGTTTGACCGAGATCCCGGTTCAGCTGCCGGAGAAGCGCCAGAACGGAGTCCGAGCTTTTCGTATCCAGATTTCCCGTGGGTTCGTCGGCTAGAACAATTTTCGGCTCGCTGATGATGGCGCGAGCGATGGCCACGCGCTGCTGCTCCCCTCCGGACAGTTCCGATGGTTTGTGATGGAGACGCTCCTTTAAACCGAGCAGTTCGACAACGGCCTCAAAGCGATGCGGGTCGAAGCCGTTCCCGTGAATATGCTGGGCGAGCGCAATATTATGGTACGAATCGAGAGTCGGTAAGAGATTGAACCGCTGAAAGACAAAGCCCACCTTGTGGCGGCGCAACAGCGTTCGCGCAGCGTCGCTCATTTGCGTGAGGTCGTTCCCGTCCAGCAGCACTCGACCCGTGGTGGCCCGGGCGAGCCCTCCAATGACGTGGAGCAGGGTCGATTTCCCGCAGCCGGATGGTCCCATGATGGAAATAAACTCGCCGGGAAGCACGGCGATGCTGACGCCTCGCAGGGCCGCCAGCTCCACTTTGCCCGAACGATAGACTTTCCAAAGATTTTCAGTCTTGAGTATCGGCTCCAAGCCGGCCCCCAACACCAGCCACATCCGCTGCGGTTGAAAATATTCTAGTCGTGTTTGCCGGTTCTGCCTAGCCGCGATGTCGCCGAGACCGCAAGTCTATTCGTAGGCGAGCGCCTCCACCGGGTCTTTGCGGCTGGCAAGCCAAGCGGGATAGCAGGCGCCCATGAGTCCGCCGAGCAGCGCGATCAGACCGGCAAGGCACATCCAGCGGACGGTGATCAAGATGCTCAACGCAGGGAAAATTCTGAGCAGAACCGCGCGTACCACATAGCTCAATGCTATACCGACGACCACGCCGCCCAGGCAAAGCACACTGGACTCGCTGAGAATGATTTCCACGATGTAGCCCTTGGAGGCGCCGAGCGACTTCAGTACGCCGATCTCGCGAGTGCGTTCGATGATGGTCGTGTACATCGAGAGAAATGTCACCAGGAATCCGATGCCGACGGCGATTCCAATCATCACGTTGATGAAGACGTCCAATCCGGGCACACTCGAAGAGGTGATCTGCGACATGTAGTCCTTGAGTGGGCGAACCTCATATCGCGGCAAAAGCTGGCTGACCTCGTCGATCGCCGCCGCGGCGTGGTCCGAGCGGTCACATTTCAAAAAGAAGATGGACGCCTTGTCGTGCGCACCGGACATCTCCTGCAACGTGGACATCAGAACAAAAAGGCGCGCGCCTTTGCCGTGTTCGATGATTCCTGCCACGTGAAAATCGTGCTCGAGGACGTGCAACATCTGCCCGACCTGGACCTTCTTGGCCCGCGCATAGACATCGTCAACGAGAATATCGTTGGGGTCCTCCAGATCCCTGCCGGCCTCGAAAACGAAGCCGTTCGAAACCTGGCGGAACGTGTCGGGTTGGATTCCGTAGACGAGATCGAGTCCGTTCACGGAGTTAAATTGAACCAGCACAGGGGCGACGGCTTGCACATACTCGAGCTGGGCCAGTTTCTTGCCGATGCTGATCGGCATGGGCGCGCCGCTGAAGGCCATGAAAACGGAGGCGGAAGGAGGCTGCACCATGATGTCGGCGCCGACACCCTCGGTTCGTTTCGCCGTGTCGAGCAACAAGCCGCTGGTCAGCCCGACAACGATAATGACGAGGGTGACTTCTACGGCGACGGCGATCACAGTGATCGCCGTCCGAACGGGCCGGTGAACGGCGTTGCGCATAACCAGATGGCCGATCAATTCTTCTTCTCCGGCCTCTCGGCGGGCGCGGACGGCTCCGGCGCCGTACCCGCGTTGACCAATTCTGTTCCGGGAGGCTGCGCAAGAATAAATCGGTCCGCAGGAATCGTCTCGTTGAAGGTGGCCTTCTTGATTCCGATCTGTAGCTGGTAGTCACTGTCCGGACGGGACAGTGAAATCTGGCGAGGGTATTTCACGGTTCCAAATGTGTCCCAACCCCGGAGGGTTACATCCGAGGCGAGTTGTCCTCCTTGCTCGTAGGTCTCGATACGGGTGACGTTCAGATTCGAACGGTCGAACCAGATTCGCCGCTCAATTTCCCAATCCTCTCGGTCGCTGGCGAGCGAGCTCGCCGGGCGAACCACCGTCACTACATAATAACGTGATGTCTCGTCGTTTGCTTCCTCCATGAGAACGGGGGTGTGATCCGGGATGGGCGTCCAGAAAATCACGCTGGTGAGATGCTGGGGGCGAAGATTCTCAATCGGCTTGGTCGAGGAGCGCTCAAGGTTCGCCGAACCAGTAATGAATTTGTGTTGGGAAGGGATGAAGATGCGAAATGTTTCTCCGTCACTCACCATGTCGAAGAGGTTGGTGCCCACGATCGGCGCCTGCCCGATCACACGAATGCTGGCAGGCCGTTCCGCCAGCAGGAAGCCACCGATTTCATGGTATTGCTTGATCACCCCGGTATAGGAGGAGCCGGCCGTGAGGATCATCGTGACGGAAGCATTCAGAGAGGTCACGGACTCAGCCTGGCGACTGAAGCGTGCGATGAGATCCTGCTTGGCGGCGACCTGAGCCGGTTCCGGTGCGCCGGAGGGCCCTCGGGCGGTTGTATGGCTCGCGGCACACCCCCCCGTCAGAAACGGGATCAGAATTGTGAAAACGGCGAGAAATAGACCGTCGAGTTCTCGTTGGGGCCGCGTCAGGCGCACTAACTAGAAAATCTAGCAGTCGAGTCCTAGGGTGTCAACGAAGCCAAAATTGCTAGTGGGCCGGGATTAAGTGAGGGGATTCGCCACCGTAGAAGATCCACTGAGCGATCTCGGCGATGATCTGCTCGTCGACGTGGCCCGGTTTTTCGTATTCCTGCGGAAGCGAAGGGCCCGTGCCAGCCATGAAAAGATGGTTCAGGGAGGGATACAGCTTGAGCGTGACGTTGTGGTGTGAGGCCAACGCCGCTTTCCATTCGTCGAAATTCGTGGTGGCCGGCACCTGAAAATCGCGACCGCCTTGTAGGATCAAGATGGGAATCGGGAGCGTCTGAGCGACAGCGATCGGATGATACTCGCGCAAGTCGAGCCAATAGGAAGCAGGCATGGCACCTCCGAAGATGTTGACGCTGTCGCCGGGTTTCAGGTCGGGGCTCTCAATTTTCTTCACGGTTTCTTCGATGGCAGCGGCCTGCTTTTGCTCGTCGGGAGTGGGAGTGGGACCGTTCGTCAAAATGTAGTGCACCTCATCCATCAAGAGCTGCTCGAGCGGACGCGTGTTGCCGGCCAGCATGACGATTCCGGCGATTTGCGGGTCGCCCGAGGCAATCCGTGGCTCGAGATAGGCGCCGAGGCTGTGTCCGACGAGAAAGATTCGCCGCGGATCGACTTTTTTCTGCTGGGCGAGAAGTGTGACGGCGGAGCGCGCGTCGCTCACGGTTTCGTCATCAACCGTCAGCTTGGCGGGATCCTCGCTGCTGTGTGGTCCGTATCTCTGTGTGCGCTTCATGTAACGAAAAACGGCGATGCCACGGCTGGCGAGTCCCCAGGCAAGATCCTTCAGCGGCTTATTCGGGCCGATGGTCTCGTCCTCGTCGTGCGGCCCGGAGCCCGCAATCAGCACGACGGCGGGAAATGGGCCATTGCCCTTCGGCACAGACAAGCTTCCGGGCAGCTGGAATTTCCCGTTGACGAGTGTGAGGGGCTGCTCGGTGAATAAATCGGGCTTTGCATACGGTGGAGCCGTCCAGGGCGGCTCGGGTTCCCGATGGGGAACGAAGCGAAGGCCGCCGAGCCTGCCGTCATCTGCCAGCCCCATTTGGACGTCGACGAGTCCCTTCTGGAACCTGCAGACTACGACGATTACATCAAAGGTCTGAACCCTGCCAGCCGTCGTCGAAGAAACAACCGAATCAAACGAGCCCTCCTGTTCCAGAGCGCTCGCCCAAGCCGCTGCGAGCCTTCCCGGAGGCAGCGCCGCAGCCATCTGCGGCGTGTAGCGTTGCTCGACTCGAGCGAATTGGCCGGCGGCAATCTCCTGAACGATTTGTTTGGCGACGAGTTCCGGAGATGGCTGGTTTGCCTGCTGCGCGGCCAAGGGTAGGAAAGTCAGCGCGAAAAGCAAAACCGCTGCGCCGATCCGCATCAGAGGGACTTCGCGACGTATGACCATCGACCCTCGCGCTTACGGAATGGTGGGATCATCGGCCGTCGCTAGATCGCCGTGTTTGTCGGCACCGTGAATTTTTCCGGCGGTGTCCACGAAGAACGAGCGGTGACCGGTCTTGCCGTAATCGTCAGGCAGGGCGGCAAGCTCAAAGGCCGTTTCATCCTCCTGCGCGCCGGATGCAATTCGGTAGCGAAAGCGATAGCCGCCGTCACTGCCCGCCGCTAGTTCTTGACTGACGAGCGAGGCCTGATCGGGCGAAACCTGATCTTTCGGCGCAGGGCCGAGCTGCGCAAGCGCGTCCGGAAGCTTCCCGAAGGCACGACGGTAGGTTTGGATCGCATCCTCCAGGCTGCGAAGATTCGAGATGGCGGCGTCCTCGCGCGCGGCCAGTTCGGAGGCAGCCCACTGTTTCGAAAGCTGCGGGATGTCGAGGAGAACGAGTCCGAGCGAGATCAGCCTCCACCCCCCGTTTTCGCGTACCAAGCCGAATTCAGTATTTTCTCCGTCGGTCACAGCCACTGGAATAAACGCGAGATTCTCGCGCGTGCGTGAAGCCCCGAAGCGAAACTCGGCGGTGCCCTCCGGGGCGGTGCAGCGAAGCACGGTGTGATCGTGGTCGTCCGACGAGAGCAGAGGTCTGCCGGTCTGTTCGCTAAGAGCCAGGCGCTTGAGCACCGCCATCCGTTGATCCGGCGGCAGGGCACGAAAGGCCGAGGCATTATCTGAGGTGAGATAATTTTCGAATTCGGCTTCGTTGCCGCGGCAGGCTGCCGAAAGAGCGGCTGCCAACGATGCCGCCGGATCGGTTTCGTGCCCGTCCTGGGCTCGAACGGAAACCTGCAGAAGCAGCACAAGGACCACCGGCATAGCCGCGAGGAAGCAGCGACGATTCATCAAAACTCCGATTTCGCGCGGGCGAGAATGGTTGCCAGATTCTTGGTGAACTTCGAGCGCGGCATGATTTCCCGGCAACCCGCTACGCGGGCGCGTTCGGCAAGATCGAGCTGCAGGTGCGAAAGAAAACCGATCAGAGGAATCTCAGGTCCCTTTGCTTGCACGCGACCCACGGCCTCGAGAGGATTCGAGCGTGCGTTCAAATCGACGACGATGAGCTTCGGCACGGCTTTGGCGATCTCGGCATCGAGCGCCTCGGGCGTCTGGCAGGTGCAGACTTCGACGCCGAGCTGCTTCGCGGTTTCGACCAGCTTGGCCTGAAAAAAAATGTCGTCAACGAAGGCAAGAACCTGCGCCATCGTGCGCGTTTCCCTCCTCCGTCGTTTACCACGCCAGAGCGTGCCCTGCCAAGAACCTAATGGAGAACGCGGGAGAGCTCAGGCCAGCGCGCAATCCACAGGGCCTGGGCTTGCGTGATCGTGTGGTCGCGGGCTAGGCCGTCCGGACGACGGAATAGCGCCCGGTACGGAGGGCCTCTTCCGACACCCACATGCCATGGAATGTCATGCGCACGCGATGCGGAAGCTTCACGATCGCGACCGGTCCGGCCTCGACGTTTTGGGCATCGAGGATGGCCAGATCGCTGCGGTTTTCGGCCATGCGGTTCACCAAAGCAAGAAGATAGCCATCCCCCTCGGAGGAATTCGGTTTGCGGGGCGCAAACAGCGGTTCCTGCACACCCGCATTCGGGCCAGGGTTCCACAGCTTGGCACTGCCGGTCTTGTGGTCGAATTGTCCGACCGAGCTGAGACCGATGCCTCCAGCCGAGGTGCGACTCGGATCGTGGCAGATCACGTAGCCCTTTCGATACTGCCCATTGCCATAATAACGATCGTCGGCGCGAGGCATTTCGCAGAGCCAGTCGTAGAGCTGCTCGGTTTTATATTCTTCCGTGTTGGCAGCCAAATCGAATGTCAGTCGGGTGAGATGAGGGATACCCTGCGTCGGGTCCGGCGGGGTACCGTCGTGGTTGGGGAAGAAGAAAAACGAGCTTCCTCGCGACAGGCAGACATCCAGACTGACTTTCGAACCGTCGGTCGAGCCGTTCATCATGTGTCCGGCAAAACTCGTTGGACCGCGGAACCAGCGGACCTGATCGGCCGTGCCATAGCGCGGCACGATGGCGACGACCGTCTCCCGATCGCGATGCCAGGTGTAGAAGGGCCCGCCCTTCTTCAGCACGTCCACATCCGTGAGCAGCGGGAAGAACGGAAAGATCACGTATTTGTCGCAAATGGCGAAATCATGCACCATTCCGGCCCAAGGCGCATTGAACCAGACTTCGTGCTTCAATCTGCCATCCGAACCGATTACGTAATAGGCGACATCGGTCGTTCCGTCACCTTTGGCTTGGTAGGCGAAGGTGAGCAGCTCGTTCGTGGTCTGATCCAGGTGCGGATGCGCGGACATCCAAACAGACTTGATGGCGCCGTTGTAATCGTAGCGGCCGACTGTCTCAAGCGTGTAGGGATTGAGCTCATACGGCATATCGTCTTCTTTGAGCGCGAGCAGTTTGCCAGCGTGCCAGACGACGTTCGTATTGGCCGCACCCGAGTTGCAATTCCCCGCGATGGGATCGCGTGTATAGCGGTTGCGGTAACGGCCAAAGAGCGCACGGCGGTGCTTTTCTTGAATACGAAAACGTTCTGTGCGCACATAGCGGCTCTTAAAATCGACATGGCCGTTTTCAAAGCGGAACATGACCACCATGCCTTCGCCATCGATGAAAATATCGTCGTTGAGCATCGGCGGATACTGGCGGTCGGGGCCAAGACGATAGAGGATGCCGTTTAAATCCTTCGGCACTTCGCCATCAGTAACTTCGCAGTCCCTGAGGTCCGCTTCGAGTCGCACCGGCGCCCCGAAGCCTTGGTAGAGCGGAATATCGGGGAAGCGTACGGCACCAACGGCTGATAATTCTTCCAGATAAATGCTGCTCATAAGAGGAACTCCTCGCGCACCGGCACTTCCGCACCCGAGCGCCCTTGCTTGAAGGATGCTATCCGTCTGGAATTGTCTTTGTCAACGGCCGAGCCAATCGCGCTGCGTGAGTCGGGGTCGATGGCGCGCTGTGGCGGGCGTCGCTAGTGTTCCGCTGTTTCGCGTGCGCCCACGGTCTCATCCGGCACATCGCCGATGCGGCCTTTCAGACGGTCATAGACACTGTATTGGCAGGTCGAACCCAGCGCTTCGTTGTAATAGGTGGGGACTCCCAGGGCATGGCGAAGCTCCTCGTTGAAGCGGCGCAAATCCCCGAGCTCGGTGACGCGCACTGGAAGCTTGCGCCCATCATGCGTCAGGAGAAACTTCTGGTAGCCCGCATCCCAGAGATGGGTGAACTGCCCCTGTGCCATGATCGAGGGGATGATGGTCATCTGAAAATCGCCACTCGGCTCTTTTCGCAACTCCGCCCCGCAATTGTATTTCTCAATCCGTGCGACACCACCGGAGCTGCGGACGGTGAAGCCCTTGGCGGAGAGCGACTCCACCTGTGCCTGCGTGAAGGTTCTATTCACATACCACATGGCTCTCCAGAATATGAATTCCAGGAGCTCTCTGTAAAGTCAAAAAATCCGCGTGGTCGCGTTGCTCTTTCCTCGCAAAGTCTATATATATACCGTCTGTCGATATCCCCTGCGAGGTAGGGTCCTCATTTCATCGTTCGCGAGTGTCAGAGCGCGATTGCAACCGTGCCGTTCGAATTCAAGAAATGAAGCGGAGGTAGGATGACCACGGCGCGTAGCAAGGCGGGCGTCTTCGGATTGTTCCTGAGCCTCGGACTGTGGGGACAAGGAGCGGCGGGGCAGGCGACACCGGACGGCGAGGCACTGTTTCAGGAGCACTGCGCTGTCTGCCATCAGAATGCGTCGGCGAGCCCGAAC
>Ga0187783_10000842_pt1 | contig 22569 bp, 15 predicted proteins | sample 1015_SJ02_MP02_2_FD_132471 | JGI IMG/M metagenome (GOLD analysis project Ga0187783, IMG submission 132471) | Tropical peat soil microbial communities from peatlands in Department of Meta, Colombia - 1015_SJ02_MP02_20_MG | ecosystem: Environmental > Terrestrial > Soil > Wetlands > Peat | place...
ATCGTAGTTGTAGCTGATCACAAAGACTTGAGGATAGTTCGAGGTTTGCCACCCGGCACCGACCAACTGCAAGGACGTGTCGTAGGGATTGATGGGATTGACTACGTTGGACAAAAATTTCGAATAGGTGTAGGAGGCCATGAACGTTAGCCCGGGGAGCGAGGTTCTCTTAGTGAGCTGAGCCTGAAGCGCATTGTATCGGGAGTCCCCTGAACCATTTCGGAAGTCTACGGTCGTAATGTCGGGGTTGATCTTGAAGAACGGCAAGCAAGCCGGGTACGGAGTGATCGCGACAACCGATGGAGGATAGCATTGGTTCAGTTGGTAATCGTTGTAAAGGTGATAGCCATTCGTCCCAACGTAGGCCGCACTAAGGAACATATCGCGTGTGAGTTGTCTCTGGACGCTGATATTCCAGACATATGCCACATCTTGTCGAAAATTCTGTGCAATCTGGAAAACTCCAAAGCCAGCCGGGGGGCTGATGAGCGCGCCTGAACCTGGCTGGCCGTTCGGTGGTACAACCAGAGGGGAGTATGGGCTGGCGGTCCCCGTCTCGTTGGTTGGCAACCCGTTGGCCAGAATCAGTGATCCGCATGCGGAATATTGCGGCGTCGGCGCTATCACGGCACTGCAGTTCGATGCGATAGCGCTATTGTTTTCGATAAGAGTTTCCGGGTAGTTGCGTTCCAGCGTGCCGCCGTTCCCGCCGAAGTGGTCCGGATAATAGCTCATCCCAAAGGCAGCCCGGAAAGCAGTCTTGCCATCGTCGGGGGAATAAGCAAGACCGAGCCGCGGCCCCACGTTTCCGTAATACGTACTGACGTTAGGAGCCCGGTTGTTAGCAGATGCGATCTGAATCAGTCCCGCGTCGGCTCCGGTAGAGATAAAGTTGCTCTGGGCATTATGAGCGTCGACGGGCCTTGTGTAGATGTCATAGCGAAGGCCGAGTTGCAAAGTGAGTTGTGGACTCACCCGGATATCATCCTGTGCATACATCCCGTAATAGGTAACTCGCGTTGCGGGAGTCGACGGGAAGAGGTCACGATCCACGCCGCTAGGCCCACCGAGTAAAAAGTCAGCGAATCCTGACCCGCTGTAACCCCCGCCAAAGGAAATAATTCCGCGTGGGTCATTCTGTGGATTTCTGACACTTGTTTGAAAATGATTGATGGCCACGCCGAATGAGAAGTTGTGCCTCCCTTTCAGCCACGTCACATTGTCCACATAGCTATAGATGTTAGCGAGCCTCCCGAGTCCATTGGGGATCGGCCCACTGTCGCCGACCAAAGGACTGCCGCCGTTGATTCCTTGAATCGTGAATTGAGCGATCCCGCTCGTGATATTTGCATCCTTGACAGGCGACGGGAGGTTGCCAAAGGGAAGACCGATCGCGTTGTTTGCTTCGAGGCCATAAGCAGGCACCCAGTCCGATGTATTGTATCGGTTGAAGCCGAATCGGAACTGGTTTGAAAGCGTGCCCGAAAATATGTGGTCCCAAGCAATCACATCGCTGTAGTTGGAGTTTGTAGCCGAACCATTTCCGCCATACAAATAGGGGTTACCGACTGAGGTTCCGGGGGAAGGGTTGTCATAAGTCCGCCAGAGGTAGGAAGCGCGCACGAAGAACCTGTCTTTGTCCGTAAAGTTGTAATCGATCCTGGCGTCGAACTGGGGGACGTTCTCAGTCAAGGGGGTGTTTGACAGGAAGTTGGCACAGGTCAAACTGATCGCACAAGCACTCGTCACGTTGGGATTTGGAACATAGGTTGTGCTCATGAGCGCAGCTGAGATGGGGCTGATATCCTGAGCGGGTACAGTGTCATACGTGCCGGCCACCGTCACAGCTGGGCTCGCTGTGCAGGGTACGCCCGGCAAGCCGTTCGCTTGGGCAAGTAGAGCGCAGGCAGCCGGGTTCGTAATGGGTCCGGCCCCGTTTGTAACCAGATTGGACAGGTTGCCCGTGCGCATCGTGGAAGTTGGTATCGTCAGCTGGGCTGGTGAACTTGCAAACAAGCGAAGCTGCTGGTAGTCCATAAAAAAGAAGACCTTGTCCTTAACGATCGGGCCACCGAGAGCGCCCCCGAATTGATTCCCCGCGAATGGGTTCTTGGTAGCAGAAAAGCGGTCCTTTGCGTTCAAACCCTGATTGCGCCAGAACTCGAACGCTTGACCGTGGAATACGTTCGTGCCAGACTTGGTCGTCAAATTCACAACCGCACCGCCAAACACCCCGAATTGGGCCGTCGGATTGGCTGTTTGGATCGTCATTTCCTGGATGGCAGCGAAGGGCGTATTCATGCTGATGTAGGCGTTCTGCGGTTCAACGTTATCCACGCCATCTATTAGAAACAGATTTCCCGAAAATCCAAAACCGTTGACTGCCGCGTATGTCCCATTCCCGGCTCCTCCTCCCTGCACAGCGCCAGAGGCAGCCGGATTCTCGTCCTGATCACCCCAAGCGCCGGGGGTTGTCCCCGGCAGTAGAAATAGCGTCATTTGAAACAGACGCCCGTTGAATGGGAGATCGTTGACCTGCTGCCCTGTGAGGACGGTTGAGATCTCGGAAGTTGTGCTTTGCACCAGAGGAGCTGCGGCGCTCACCTGGACCGTTTCAGTGAGGGAACCGGGGGAAAGTGTGAAATCCACACGCGTGTCCTGCTGCACATTCACGACATTCGAAGAGGCCTCGGCAGCTTTAAACCCCTTGCTTTCCACCTTAACGCTGTAGGTCCCCGCCGGCAGGTTGGGAATTGTGTAGAAGCCTTCGGCCCCGGTCGTCGTCGAAGTGGTAACGCCCGTGCTCGTATGCGTCGCGGTTACAGTCGCGCCCGAAATTATGGCCCCGCTCGAATCGGTAACATTTCCTACCAAACTGCCTGTGATCGATTGTCCCGACAAACTCGCGGCGGAAAACGCGAATACGGCTATTAGCGTGGCTAACGTCGTGATTGTTCTGCGCATAGCCCCCCCCCAACCTTTTCTGGGATCCCAACCCTTGCTTTCCCCGTTGGCCGACAGACGGAACCGCCTGCTTCCCGTTGCTCCGAACCCAACCAAATTTATAACTTGTTTGAATGTACGGAGCGATTTTGCATGACCACCCGCCTCTGACTGACAAGATGCGACAAATCCGCCCCTTCACCTGCCACCCGGCCCTCACCCCTGTCGCGTGAAGAGAACACCGGAACCACTCTCGTGTCAAACTAGAAATATTGAACGGACCTTTTAGAAGAATTAAACATCGGAACGAGGGTCGCATGGTGGCATCCGCGCTCGATCAAAATTCGAATGCAAGAAGAGGAGAGATGAACTCCGAGGGAGCAGGATTGCATTGAAAATCGCGTAAAAAAGATCAGCGAATGATTTTGGCGGCCCAGCCGCCACCAGGTGCCAAGTGGACGTTTATTTTGGTACTTTGATCTACCGTCATTTCCACCGCCTTGTAGTCGCTCGCCATTCTGTCGGCATTGATTCCATCTTGGAAGCACTGTAGATGAAAGGTTCCTTTCGGAAGAAACCTAAAACTAACTTCTACGTCCCGCGGCGCCCAATTGGTCATGGCGCCGACATACCAATCACGCCCGTTGCGCCGCGCGCTGATCACATACTGGCCGATAAGGCCATCCAGAATCGTCGTTTCATCCCAAGTCGTGGGAACCGATGAAAGGAAGTCGAGTATCTTGGGTTCGCGCAGGTAATTTGATGGGCTGTCGGAAAGCATTTGCAGAGGGGCGTCAAAGATGACATACATCGCGAGCTGGTGGCAGCGAGTTCCCTGGCTCATCGGCCGGTCGAAGACAACAGCAAAGTCCTTCTTCGTTGCATTGAGCATCGCTCCCGGCGTGTAATCCATCGGACCGAGAAACATTCTTGTAAATGGAAGGGTCGCGTCGTGGTCGGGATCTGTCTCGGCACTCCATTTGTCCCACTCGAGTCCACGAACCCCTTCGACATTGATGAGATTAGGCCAAGTGCGCGTCATCGTGGCCGGCTTCTGATCGCCATGAAAATCCACCAGGAGTTTTCTCTTCGCAGCTTCACGGCAAATCTTGTGGTAGTAATTGATCAGGATTTGATCGCTGCGCTGCATAAAGTCGACTTTGATTCCGCTGATGCCCCACTTGGCAAACTGATCGAGGGCGGGCTCCAATTGATCGTCCAGGGTCTTCCAGATCACCCAGAGGATGACTCCGACGTGTTTCTGATGCGCATAGGAGATCAGTTCGTCCATGTCGATCTCAGGGACCACCTGCAGTAAGTTGCCGAGTTTGTACCATCCCTCGTCCAGGATGACATATTCGAGACCGTGATCGGCGGCGAAATCAATATAGTACTTGTAGGTTTGTGTGTTGATCCCCGCCCTGAAATCGACGCCGTACAAATTGAGAGCATTCCACCAATCCCAAGCAACCTTCCCAGGACGAATCCATGAGGTGTCTTGGAACTGAGACGGCTTTTCGAGGAGCCAGACAAGCTCGTTTGTCAGAAGGTCGCCGTCCCGCTGAACAATTCCCAGGACTCGCCAGGGATAGGAGCGGGTTCCACGGGTGACGGCGATATAATCAGCACTTTCCACCACCTTGAAGTCGCGATCTTTTTCCAACTGTTCTTTCAACGGATACGGAGGAAACGTAGCTTCAAGCGCGAGTGATCCCGTACCAACCAGCCACATGCCGGGATAGTCTTCGAGGTCGGATTCGGCGATGGCCACATGCACCCCATCGCCAAAATCGACGACCGCGGGAAGTGTCGCGATTGAAGCGGTGGAGATTACCGACATCGGCAGGGGAACGTATCGGCGCTCATTGTGCGAGAAAAAGCTCTCCTCCTGTGGGTAAAAGACAGTATGGTCGCCTTCGAATTTGAAATCCGCCTTTTCCTCGTACACCTTGACCTGTGCTTGCGGCAAGGCGGTTTCCATTCGGTATGCGATTCCTTCGTTATAGGCACGAAAAACGACGGTGAAACCACCGTCCATTTCAAGTCGCAATTCCCGGTAGTTTTCACGGATTCGCGCAAACTTTTGACGGATGATTGGCTCGAGGACTCCGTCGTGTTCTTGGCGCTCGACGCGAATCACCTTTTGGTTTCTGCCAAAATTCTTTCGATCAATATTCAGAGAAAAACTCGAATTCTTGAGCAGGGCTTTGCCTCGGAGCGAGACGTCATAACGAACGTCGTCGCCAATTCGGACGCGCACTTCAATCGTTCCATCAGGAGACTCGAGCGTGTAGTCGCTTTGGGCAAAGGCTAGTTGCGGTAGGAGAAAAACCGACACGAGTAGTAGAAGCACTTTCCCATACAAGTCCGGGACGAGGCGCCCCATCCTGTATAGAGGACGGGGTTCCTTACTTCTGTGACCCATCGGATTTGCCGCGCACAACCGCAGGGATCGGGGTAGCCAGAAATTCGGTTGCGTTTCCGATGCAGAGATCCTCGATTAACCGCCGCATCAGTTGCTCGTCGCCAGGTAGCATCCCTTGTTCTATTTCGCTACCCAACATATTGCAAAGGATTCGCCGAAAATATTCGTGCCGCGGAAAGGACATGAAACTTCGGGAGTCGGTCACCATTCCGACAAAATTGGAAAGGAGGCCGCAGTTCGACAAAGCATTCAACTGGCACTCAATTCCCTGTTTTTGATCCAAGAACCACCAGCTGCTTCCAAATTGAATCCTTCCCCGAATCTTCTCGGCTGGAAAGTTTCCGGCCATCGTTGCGAAGATATAGTTGTCGGCTGGATTCGAATTGAAGACGATCATTTTGGGCAGTGAACCCTCGGAATCCAGAAGGTCGCAATACGCAGCTAAGGACGCCGCCTGAGGCCAATCTCCGATCGAATCGAACCCCGAATCAAAGCCGATCTCCTCTACCATACAGCTATTGGCATTTCGCAAGGCCCCCAAATGGAGCTGTTTGGTCCAGTGCTTGGCCGCGTCCAAGTGGCCAAAGAAAATCATCAGATATGCGGAAATTCCCGAAATTTCTTCGGAATCGAGCGCCACGCCTGACCTGACTTTATCGAAGATCACCCTTGCTGCCGCTTCGCTGCACGGGTTCGCGTAACAATGATTCAGTCCGTGGTCAGACAGGCGGCAGCCGTGGGCGTGAAAGTAATTGTGCCGCTTGGAAAGTGCATCGAGAAAATCAGGCAGCCGCGAAATTTCAATGTCGGACGCAGAGCCGAGTCGATCCGTCCACCCATTGAAGCGCATCGGATCAGTCATGAGAAGGGCCCCGTCGGGGCGGTACGTCGGGAGCACGGACGTCTGAAGGCCTTCCTCCTGAATCCTCCGATGAGCCTCCAGGGAATCAGCCGGATCGTCGGTCGTGCAAAGAACCGCTACCCTAAATTTCCGGAGAATCTCTCGAGCTGTGATCTCCTCGCTGGCGAGAATTGAGTTCGCGCGCTTCCAGATCTTTTCGTACGATGACTCGTCGAGCAGTTCAGTAATTCCAAAGTAGCGGTTTAATTCCAGGTGGGTCCAGTGATACAGGGGATTTCGCAGGGTCCGAGGCACGGTCCTGGCCCAGGCCACGAATTTCTCGTATTCAGGGGCGCGCCCGCTGCAATACTCCTCCGAAAACCCGTTCGCCCGCATCGCGCGCCACTTGTAATGGTCGCCTTCGATCCAGATTTCCGTCAGCGACCTAAAGGCTCGGTTGTTCGCAATATCCGCCGGAGAGAGATGGCTATGAAAATCCAGGATCGGAATTTGCTCCGCGTATGTGTGATAGAGGTGACGGGAAGTCTTGGATTGCAATAAGAATTCTTCGGTGATAAAGGTCATCGCATTTTCACCGCCGGCGCCAGAGTAACGGAGACCGGCGAGATTCCCTTTTGTTTATGGGACAGTGACTGTATCGAAGACGGTCTGTCCCCCTTTGATGAAATATGATGAGGCTTGTTGGAAAGGGATCGTCAGCTTGTTGCTCGCTGCATCATAGTGGTAGTCGATCTCCTCTTTCAGCCCCACCCCCGCTTTTGTGACTTCCCTTACGCCCTTGCAGTAGACCTCGATGTCGCCCTGGACCCTCAGTTCTCCTAGCTTCACCTCGATCCCTTCGGCCGCCGTCGTTTCCTGGATGTTTTCCACTCCTTTTTCCGTGAAGTAGGGAAAGTCCCGCTGGCCGTCCCGCCCGGGATAGATTTCGATTCTCAGCTTTGGCTGCCAATTTGCATCCCAGTTGTTGTTGTCCTTCACAATATCTCCCCTCGGAATAATGGCCCCTGCGCGTACAAAAACAGGGATGGTACCTAGATCCGCCGGAATCTTAACCGTCTTGCCGCCTTCGTAGATCGTCTTGCGGTCGTTGTAATCGAGCCACCGGCCGGCGGGTAAGTACACGATGCGGCTGGTGACGCCAGACTGGACTACGGGGGCAACGAGTAGGTCAGGTCCGAACAAATACTCATCCCACATGTCGGTCACGTTCTTGTCCGCTGGGTAGGCTAAGACGAGTGCGCGCATCAGAGGCATTCCCGTGAGAGTGGACTGATAGAGATAGGAGCGGGAATAGGGGATGAGGTCGTGGTGGAGGCGAGTGTATTTCTGCGCGATGGAGATCAGTTGCGAGTCGTAGTCATCCCAGATCGTGCGATGAGGACCAATGAGCACTTCCATCATAGGGCTGAGAGCGCTGAACTCGAGCCAACGCGCGAAAAGCTCTTCCGTAGGGATGTGAGAATATCCACCGGTATCGGAAGCCCACATCGGAAAGTCGATCGCTCCCGCACGAAGCCCCGTTCTTATTGAAATGGCGAGGCCCTCAAAAGTGCTCTGCGTATCGCCATTCCAGAGGGCCGTATATTTGCGGGCCGTGTCGTTGGCGTTACGGGAGAATTCGAGGAAGTCACCGTGATAAGCATCATTGAGTCCTTCGGCAGCGAGTTTTGGAAATAGAATTGCGTTTTCGTTCTCGACCGAACGAGGCATTTCGCCTTCCTCGCCTCGATCGATCTTATAGCCTCGCACGCCACGACTCACATACTTATTCAATTCTCCGTTGAACCAGGCATACGCTTCCGAACGTCGAACATCGGCAGCGGGCCACGGCTCGTCGAACAGATACCCCTTGGCGGAGCCTTGTTCGAAGAGTTGGTTCGAGCAGCGATTTGCGATCCAAACGAGCAGATACATGCCGCGGTTGTGCAGATAACGAATCATCGCATCAGGGTCGGGAAAGGAGGAATCAAAATCCATGTTGCCCCAGCCGTGTTCACCGGACCCATATGGCCGATCGAGCCAGATGGCGCTTGCAGGAATACGGAGGCTTTGGAGGCGGTCGACATCTTGGAAGACTTTTTGTTGGGCGTTTTGTACGCCGCGGAGGTCGTCATGCTCATCGTCACGCCACCAGATTGAGTCGAAGGCCCATGCGGGAGGCATGAAGGGGGGGCCCGCAAGGGCATTGTACCGTTTCAGGACTTCCGCATAGGTGGGACCGTACAGAATATCGAATGTCAATTGCGGCTCTTGAAATGAGAATATGACCTGCCCGGAAGGCCCAAATGCAAAGTGTCCCTCCGCCGTCGATTCGACATAGATGCCGTATTTTCGCGAAGTCATATAGAAGGGCGCTCGGGCATTCGAATAATTGACATCGGGGAGTTGTCGAGTCGCTCCGAAATCCGCATACCCCCCTCGGTCGTCGATATTGCCGCCGAAGGGATACTCCCAAACGCCGTAATAATGATCGCCGTGGTCGTCAAACTCCTGCGTAATAGTGGGAACAATCCCCCCGTCGTAGCCCACAGAAACCTGGACGATTTCGGGCTTGGCAAACCCAATTTTCCAGATCGCTTTCTTGTCGGTTCCCAATAAATGCAAAGTAGCGGTGAGCCAATCGCCCTGTTTCATCACATCGGTGGCGAATTTCACGCGCTGATCCTTGCTTGTGAAGGACGTGCGGCTGGAATTGAGCAGTTCCTCTCCAGTCGATTTCTCAAGTACCTTGAAGGAAAACGGATCGGTTGTCACTTCAACTCGTAGAACTGGGGAGTCGAGAGACTGAACCTCTTTCGCGGACAACGCCACGGACGCCCATGCCACCATGATTACAACCACGAGGGGCGTGCCAGTCGTGAGCTTCTGCAAGAGGCCTCCCTGAGGTGCCCCGTCAGGATCCAGCTCACGCGGCAACCTCATGTTTCGCCTTCTAAAAGGACTCTTCGATCTCAGGTGGACGAGGGCCTGTCGAAGGTCCGGCGGCTCGTCCTAGTGATTCGGACCCGAGTCCGCCGGACGGCTTGCTTCAGCGAATGCCATCGCGCATGGCGGCAAGACTGACATCGATCGAGCCGTTGTCGTCCCCACCAATGCGCCAGAACCAATTCCAATTCGCAAAGCGTCGCGAATGAGAAAATCGGCGGAGGGGACACCAACCCTCATTCCTCACAGACCAAAAGTTGAGGGCATTTCCCCCCGGCGTTCTGGATGCTGGGCGGGAAGAATACGAACCTAACCTCCCTCAGGCAATCTTGAATATCTAAACGATTGATTTAGTAATTCTAAATGACCAATAATGCGCCCTAAGGTCGTGGACACCTTCGTCGGCGCGGTTACAACAGTCGACGGATTGCAACAAGGCAGGAGGTCACGAATGGACATTCACCAGCTCGAAGTATTTCTGGCAGTTATCGACGCGGGCAGTGTGACCCGCGCTGCAGAGCATGTCCATCTCTCCCCGGCGGCCGTCAGCCTTCAACTCCAAAGGCTCGGCGGTGAACTCCACACGGAGTTGTTTGTCCGTCCCGGGCGTCGCCTGGTGCCTACGCTTGCAGCCTCGCGCCTGGCCGAGCGCGCCAGATCCGTCGTCAAGCAGGTGCATCAGATGAAGCACGATTTCGATAACGACATATCTTCAGACAACCGCCCGTTTCATTTCGCTACAGGGATTACCAGCTTGGTCTACCAACTGGGACGGCCGCTCCGGATGCTCCGCAAGCAATTCCCCGCGAACGAAATTCGAATCTTTGTGGGAGTGACAGAGGACATTGTGTCGGGGATAGTCGATTCCCGGTTCGATCTTGGCTTGATCACTCTTCCCATCTCTACCGAAAACTTGCGGATCTTTCCGTTGTTTGAGGAGGAACTGCTCCTTTTGAGCCCCGCGCCGAAACATGTGCGGGGCTGCCAGCCCGGAGTCTTCGAGGCAAACCAGCTGAAAGAACTTCCCTTCGTCCTTTATCCGAAGCGCAGCAACATGCGGTCAATTATCGATCGATTTTTTCTGGAGCTGGGCATCTCTCCACGGGTCGTTATGGAGGCAGAGGACACCGAGGCTCTGAAGAGACTCGTCGAGGCCGGATTTGGACATTCAATCCTTCCAGAACACGCCTTGCGGGGAAAGCCACGTTTCTTTAGAACACATCGTATCGCCGGGCACCGGCTTGCACGTAAACAAGCGCTCGCCATGTCGTGCGTGGATTATCCTAGAAAACTAACAGAATCCGTGGTCCGCTTTCTTCAGCGTCTACCCTGGGCCGGCGAAAGGCCTGTGTCCTGAAAAATAACGCACGACCTCGGTATTTCGTCTGGCCGGATTGTCTCGGTCAACGCAAGAGAGCCGAGCCACACCACAAAAGCGGCCCTTGCCCGTGGAGATCTCCCGTATTACGCGCTCGCCCAAGATAATAATTGACGTCGCCTGATATGTTGGTGCCTTCGCAAACATTCCGAAGTTCACCGTCAGAATTCAAATTACCAACCAGCCCCAGCCAGGCATTTCGGGCTGCCATGCGATACTTCTTCCCGTCGAGCCAGCCCTGTTTTACACCTGTAATCATAGCAAAGGTGAACATCGCGGTTGACGATGTCTCCGGCCAAGAATCCGGGTGGTCCAGCAATTGTCTCCAAAGTCCGTCGCGACCCTGTAAAATCAAAAGCTCCGACATCATCCTTCGGTAACTCTCGAGAATTTGGGGCCGCAGCGGATCCTCTGGAGATAGCGAGCGCAAAAGCTCGGTCATTCCCGCGGCCACCCAGCCGTTTCCACGTCCCCAGAAAAAAGGAGCATTGGGCGCATGAAAAAACAAGCCATTCGGCTGTTGCAATTTTTTCAAGTAAGCTGACATCTCGAGCGCGGCGCGGTGGGTATACTTGGCTTCACCCGTTGCCCGATAGGCCTGGACTTGCACCAGCGTGATCATGTACATGTCGTCGATCCAAAATCGCGTTTGGCTTGTCAGCCCGTCCGCAGTCGTCTCCTTCCATTGCGCGTCTGCAAAGCGGAGACCCAAATCTAGATACCGAGGGTCCTTTGTCTCAATGTAAATCTCCAATGGAACAGACCCAAAAACGGTCGAATCAACATGCATGGGGTTAGGGATCAGGTTGGCTTCACCCGCTGTGAGCCTGTCAAATCGCTCGATCAACCTTCGCGATAGTTCACGGTCCTTGCTGAGCTGAGCAAATGTCAACGCCCCATACCAAGTAATCGTCTCGGGATACGTGATTTGTGCGGGCGGAGAAGGCCGGGCGAAGTTGGTGTGGGGGCCGGAAACAAAGCGCTCGGCAACTTTCTTGCCGATTTCCTGAGGCGTTTCACCGACGGGCCAGTTCTTGAACTCGGTTGGTTCGCTTATGGCGGAAACGAAGACGCCAATCAGACAGACAGCAAAGAAAGTCCGGACCAATACGGCGTGCATGCGAAGCCTTGCCAACATTCAAATCTGTACCAGGTTCGTTGACGATTGCAATTGGCTTTTTGTTTTTCTCTCACCACCACTAGGAACTGTTCGCTGCTTTTCGAAGATTTCCTCCGAATGCAACCACAACACCGTCGGGATCGACAAGGGAGACGACACGGCGCTTTGTTTGCGCGCCAAGACCACCTCTGACTCGAAACGGATATGCATCATTCCCGGCTGTTGAGACTCGTCAAACCTTTGCGGGAGCTCGATGAGCTGGGCAATCATCGATTTGTCAGATACGAGACAAACGGTTCAAATCCTGAGAGATTTGTAGGTCTTCAGCAGATCGTTCACCCTGAGCACCAGGGCTCCGACGACTTTCAGGATTGTCCCGCTGGCGCTAATGATTGACACCGCTCGCCAAAAATCCTCCGTCCACAACCAACAAATGACCTGTAACAAAACTGGCTGCATCGGAAGCAAGAAAGACTGCGGCACCACCAAGCTCCTCAGCATTTCCAAATCGCCGCATGGGGGTTCGCAGTAGGAATTCCTTGCCGCGTTCTGTTCCATCAAGCAGTGCAGCGTTCAGGTCGGTCTGCACGATGCCAGGCACAAGCGCATTGACGCATACTCCCGAAGTTGCCCATTCGATGGCGAGCGTTTTCGTGAGCGCAGCAACCCCCGCCTTGCTCGCATTGTAGGCGGCAACCTGATACAAACCCACAAAACAAGCAAGCGAGCCAATATTGATAATTCGGCCGTACTTCCTCTCGACCATATGCCGGCCGAAAATCTGACAAGCGCGCAGCGTTCCGGTCAGATTCGTTTCCAGAATGTCGTCCCATTCCCCCTCGAGAAGATCAAGCGTCGACACCCGTTTCGTTTTTCCAGCGCAATTTACAAGGATCTGGACGCTTCCGAATCTTGTACACACGGCCTCCAAAAGCCTGTCCAGGCTCTCTGGCTCTCTAACGTCGCATGTCTGAGCGAGCGACCTGCGGCCAAGGGCTACGACCTCTGCGCACGCCTTTTGAACCAGCTCGGCCCTTCGTCCTGTCGGAACAACGTCTGCTCCTGCCTTGGCCAGTTCTCGGGACAAGGTAAACCCGATTCCGCTTGTGCCTCCAATCACAACCGCCGTTTTTCCTGTCAAGTCGAGTAGCGGATGCCCCATTCAGCTCTTCTCCTCGATCCCGATTACGAATCCGACAAAGGCCGTGCGTGAATCATTTTCCTGTGTAGGTGATTCTCCAGATGGATTTCGACCCGTCGTCTGTTACAAGGAGCGACCCGTCATGGGCCACTGTGACCCCTACAGGGCGTCCCCATACATGGCCGTTGTCCACAACAAACCCCGTCATAAAGTCTTCGTACTCGCCGGTAGCCTGGCGTGTGGCGTGAAGAGGAACGCGAATCAATTCATAGCCGACTCGGTCTGACCGATTCCACGAGCCATGTTCGGACGCAAAAATGTCCCCCCAATACTCCTTTGGAAACTGTTTCCCTTCGTAGAACGTCATCTCGAGGGATGCGTTGTGGGGATTTAGGATAACATCGGGTGTGATGACCTTTTCTTTCAATTCGGGATGTGTCGCGGGATGCCTGGGGTCCTGATGGCCGCCCATGTACCACCACGGCCAGCCGTAGAACCCTCCTTCCTGAACGTGGGTGATATAGTCAGGAACCAAATTGTCCCCCAGCGCATCCCGCTCGTTGACAGAAACCCATAGTTCCTGCGTTCCCGGTTGGATCGCTAGTCCGACCGGATTTCGAATTCCATACGCGTAGATGCGCATACTCGTGCCGTCCGGATTGAATTCAAGAACGTCCGCGCGATTCTTTTCAGCCGGAGTAGTGTCTGGGTCATCCACGTTCGAAGCGGAGCCAACGCCCACGAACATTTTCTTCCCGTCGGGAGTGAACTGAATATCACGGGTCCAGTGGCTCAGTTCTGCGGGGACATCAACAATATGTTCTGCGGGACCTCGGGCTTTGAGGTCACCGTTTTCATAGGGGAACCGCAGAATGGCGTTCGTGTCGCCTACGTAGACCCATTGGGGATCGGGACCCGGAGGGTAGAAGTTGATTCCAAACGGACGGTTTAGACCCGTCACAAATACTTCGACTTCCTCCGGTTTTCCATCGGAAGTGATTCCGCGGAACACACGAATTTTGCCGGTGTGACTTTCCGCGACGAAAAAGTCGCCATTCGGTGCAGTTCGAATGAGCCGAGGGTCATCAAGAGCGGTCGCATAGAGTTGCACTTTGAACCCCGCAGGAACTTGCGGCCAAGCATGCTCGGGGCGTGGCACTACTTTCGGACCGTTCCCCGCCGACGGGGTTGCGAAAGGTGGCGGCAGATCCGCCAGCGTGATCTTTCGCACGAGGCCAGGTTTTTCCAATCGGTAATCGGTAAAGGGGGGAGCGGGTAGAGGCAATTCGGCGTTGGGCGTGGTGGCGTTCGGTTGCGCAGCCGATGTAGTCGAGGAGGGCGTGGTCAAGTTTCCAAGGGACTTCACATAGGAAACAATCGACCATCGATCACGTGGGGGAAGTGAAGCCCATGGGGGCATCCCATTGTTAGGATCGCCTTTCGTAATGTACCAGAACAATTCGCCATCGCTCGCGGATTGTGCCGGTCCGCCTACCAACGTCGGTACATTTCCGGTACCCTGGCCATTCTCTCCGTGGCACTTCGAGCAATTCGTCTCGAAGAGCTGTTTAGCATTTGCGGGGGCGCCGCCGCTGAATGGATTCTTCATTGCTTTTGCGGAGGAGGGCGCGTTGTGGAACGAGGGACTCTGGCCCGAAGCTGTTTCAAGGCTTCTAATGGCAAAGAAAGAAACTAACCCTAGTAAAACTGTATAAGTCCAAAGGATGCGTTTCAAAAGGACCCCTCCTGAATCAGAGCCTTGGCCACGCTTCATTCCAAACAGTCAAGCCACCTACGTTTTCAATACCCTTTCACTTTGACCACGACGTAATCGAATTCCTTCGTTCCATCGAGCAGGATCTGATGAGGCGTCCGTGGCGGAATGCGAACGATATCACCCGCAGAAATTTTCACTCGATCGCCCCCTGCGATGGTCCCGTTGCGCTTTTCATGAGGAGCAACTGTCTCGCCATTCACGAGAGTCCCTCCTACAACAAGCGTCGCGGATCCGGACTGCACCAGCATCACGTCTACTTGGGTCTCGTGCCATTCTGGAGGACCATCCGCCTTTCTCCGGACCAATAGCACCGAGTCATTCGGGTAGTCGCCTAGCTGCTGTACTGCAAAATGGTGAGGATCAGAAGCCGCCCCGACTTCGAGCTTCGCGCCGACCTGCTCGAGAAAGGACTGGTCCCAATGGGCAAAGCCAGCGGGCACTTCGTCCGTTTGCATCGCCCATAACACGGGCGAAAAAAAAGCAATTGCAACAAGAATTTCTCTCATTTCTCAACCTTTCCTGCGAAAACGTCCCAAATCCTCGCGATTCGCCATCTACACCAATCGCACGCAACCCGTCGCCTTTCCAACCAATCGATACCGCTTCAAGCCGAGGGCTGATTAGCTGAATGAAGGAGCGACTTGGAGCGGATAGCGGCCAGTGACGTCAGAGGAGAATTCAGCGATGTCCGTGCGCGAGTCCGCCTCGACGCTCACGGAGCAGTCTCGCGGGATATGGATTGGCTTCCCGGAGGCTTTAACCCTCGCATTCCCCTTTAGGACAACCAGTTCCGTCTCTCGAATAGATGATTGCGGAAAATTTGATGAGCCGTAAGCAAGATGTCGCATGGCACTGTCTCCGGGCGTTACGAATATGTGCTTCCGGGACCAAGTCGATGAGTTCTGGCCTTTAGTGGTCGCTAAAGTCGTCTCCGTCCAGGGACTTGAAGAAGAAAGCCGATGAGCCTCTGCTAGTTAGCTTTTCAAGACACCCTTACCGGAAGAACTATAAAGAGGCATTTCAAATCGCGTCAAACCTATAGAACTAAAGAAGATGTTCAGAAAAACTTAACGAATGCCAGCGCTGAAACTTACAACTCCTGCCGGAACGCGGTGGTAACTTAGGTTGCCTTGGTCGACGGGAGAATCTTCCACTGCGAGCCGACCCCGTCGAGCAGCAGAGTCCAATCTAACAACAGATCGTTTCATAGATTGAAACGGTCTCAAAACTTTTTCTCCTCGATCCGTACTTGGCGTTTTTAGAGAAATCACGGACATGTAAAATAACCGCGACTTCGGAATTTCTGTGACACCGCGGCCCAGACGGAGAGACGCGAGAGGATGGAGGATTGTGAAATCGAAACCTAAGAGCGGCGACCGATTGACCCACCAGTGGATTTCTTTTCTGTTACTCCTTGTTTGCGCTCCTATCAGTTATGGACAGCTGCCCGACGTCGCCACAACTCCGCCCATGGGATGGAACAGTTGGAATCACTTCGCGAGCAAGATCGATGACGCAACCATTCGGGCGCAGGCAGACGCCATGGTCTCGAGTGGAATGCGTGATGCCGGCTACCTCTACGTCAACATCGACGATACCTGGGAAGGTGAGCGCGACGTCCAGGGGATTATTCATCCCAATTCAAAATTTCCCGACATGAAGGCACTGGCCGCTTACGTCCACGGTAAGGGGCTGAAGCTCGGCATTTATTCCTCGCCCGGTCCGAAAACTTGCGCCGGCTTTGCAGGCAGCTACGATCATGAGCTACAAGACGCTCAAACGTACGCGGCATGGGGTGTCGATTACTTAAAGTATGACCTGTGCGGCTTGCGCGAAATAATGAAGAATTCCGGATCGCCAGAGGCTGCTCACGAAATCATGGTAAATGCCTACGTAAAGATGCGCGATGCGCTTCGGAGAACTGGCCGGCCCATCGTCTACAGTTTTTGCCAATACGGGGACGATGCGGTTTGGAGATGGGGCCCCGAAGCCGGTGCCAATCTGTGGAGAACAACAGGTGACATCAAGGACAACTACGCTCGAATGGCAGACATCGGATTTGGGCAGGCTGGTCTTGCGAAATTCGCCGGGCCCGGACATTGGAACGATCCGGATATGCTGGAGATCGGCAACGGCGGGATGAATTTCGACGAGTATCGAACCCACATGAGTCTGTGGGCGATTCTTGCTGCTCCCCTTCTTGCGGGCAACGATTTGGCGTCCATGAGCTCAGAAACGATTGCCTTGCTCACGAACCGCGAGGTGATCGCTATCGACCAGGATTCCGCTGGGAAGCAAGGAGATCGAGCTTCTGCCGAGGGTCCGCTCGAAATTTGGGCCCGCCCGCTGGGGGACGGATCGAAAGTTGTCGGATTGTTCAACCGGCATCCGGGGCCCATGGAAATGCAGGTCCATTTTCATGACTTGGGGTTCCGCAATGCCGTCAAGGTGCGTGACGTCTGGGCGGCCAAAGACCTTGGGTCAATGGAATCCTACAAAGCTATTGTCCCTGCTCACGGGGTTGTTTTGCTTCGGATCTCAGGGTCATGAGCTTCGCACGTTGCGGCGGTGCGTGATTGCTTTACAGTTCACCTAAATTAGAGGGCAGCCCGATCCGATCTTGCCCGAGCCATCTGAATTACCGGATTACGGTCGATGGCGGTCGTGCGGTTCACAGCGATTTTGGCGATTACCGGCCTGTGTGCCTGTCTCAGGCCCCGGTTGAGATTAGGGATGTGGCAAACGAGTTAACATTGGAACGAACGTGAAATTATTGTAAGGAGATCCCGGCTCGGTGCTGGCCGTTCTATTATTTCACCTCTTACAACTGCAGAGCGTCTCGCAGCACTCCGTTGCGCAGGCAAAGAAAGCAACCGCGATACGTCAAACTGATGTCCACCGAGGTTACATCGGTTCCAAGGCATGCGCGCAATGTCACCCAGCTATTTTTAACTCATACACGCAAACCGAGATGGGGCGGTCCATGACGCCCGTCACACCTTCGCTCCTCGCCAACTTAGCCACACCAAAGACGATTTTCAATTCGCGGATGAATCGCTATTTCGCCGTTTTCGTCCGGCAAGGTCAGCTTTTCCAAAGCGAGTGGGAAACCGATGCTGACGGTAAAGATGTGTTCCGCGAGACCGAACGCGTGGAATGGCTGATCGGAGCTGGACAAAATGCGATCGGCGGAATCATTCGGCGAGGTGACCGGCTGTACGAGGCACCCCTGACTTTTTACGAGAAGTCGCACACTTGGGCGATGTCGCCAGGCTATGAGGAAGTGGATCGCGGTTTTGATAGGCCGATTGAGGAGGAATGCATTGCTTGCCACAGTGCGCGCTCTAATCCAATCCAAGGCGCGGTTGGGCGATACAAGGACCCACCCTTCGAGGAACTGGCACTCGGCTGCGAGACGTGCCATGGACCTGGCGACACTCACGTCCGCAACATGAAGAGGGGAGCATCCAAGACCAATGACACCAATCCTTCAATCGTAAATCCCGCCAAGGTGCCGCCCTGGCTTGCGAACAATATCTGCATGTCATGTCATCAGAACGGCGATGCGCGCGTGCTGCAGCCTGGAAGGAGTATCCAAGATTTTCGGCCGGGGCAGCCACTCGACGATACGCTCGCGATCCTGATGGCTCCCCCCACCCACGAGTCTCCACCCAACTCGGATCACGTCCAACACTATTTTTCGATGACCCTCAGCAAATGCTATCGGGAGAGCGGTGGGAAGCTTAGCTGCATCACATGTCACAACCCGCATGTTCAACCTTCGGATGAGGAAAGCCACGCGTATTACAAGAGCAAATGTCTGGGTTGCCATACCTCGAGCAGTTGCGCAGCACCTCTTTTGACACGACAACAGACCACTCCCCAAGACGATTGCATCGCCTGTCACATGCCAAAGCGCGACATCAGCGGGATTTCGCACGCGAGTCTAACAAATCACCGGGTCATCGCTACTCCTGAGGAGGACTTCCCCGAAATCACCTTCCAATTGACAACCCCTGCTGTGCCGGATCTGGTTCATCTAGATGCAATCCCGGACAAGCAGGACACAACTCCCCCCCTAATTACTCTGCTTCAGGCGTACGGCCAAATAGGGGTCGAACATCGCGATTATCTCAAGAGATATTTTGAAATCGCGGATCAGCTCGCGCCCACCGAACCCAATAATATCTACGTGCTGGAAGCCCTGGCTTCGCGTTCATTACAAGAGAACACCCCCGAAGGGCACAGTGCGGCGATGGAGTATCTCCATCGGGCCATCGCACAGGGCTCGGTGTCAGCCTGGGATTATGAACAGCTAGGGACTGAACTTTTCAAAGCCCACAAATTTCTCGAGGCAGAGGCATGTTTGCGAAAGGGCATTCAAGCGGCTCCGTACGATGCTAATCTCTATATATTGATTGCAGAAGGTTACCTAGCAGACAACCGCCCGACGGAAGCCGCCTCGGTCCTGGAGCGAGCTCTAGAAATCTTCCCGCAAATTGATTTGTTGCGTGATTTCCTGAACGAAATAAAGCGGTCCGGCGGGCCTCCAGGAGGAAATCGACCGTCGCCGTAGATCCATGGAGACATATTCTCACCGTCGACGCCAATCAGCCAAGAGCTCGTCCAAAACAACACAACGGGATTTCATTTGTCGCGAGCGCGTAAGGAGGTGAGCCAACCCACATCGAGGGACGCAGTCAACAAGGAGAGGCACGTGAAAATGAAAAGGATGACGAGGAGAGAGTGGTTGGCCTCGAGCGGGACGGCGCTAGGCGCTCTCACTACTACGCGGGCAAACACTGCCGCTCCCTCGACACCTCTCGTTCGGACCGAATCACAAAATGATCCGCAAGAATCCCCCCGGGACATTGCAGATCGCGTGCGGCGTATGCAATGGTGGCGCGAAGCACGGTTCGGAATGTTCGTTCATTGGGGGCTGTACAGCCTTCTCGAACGACATGAGTGGGTAATGGAAAATGAGGGCATTCCCGCAAGCGAGTACGCTCCGCTCGCGATGAAATTCAAACCCCAACCACATGCTGCGCAGGTGTGGGCAAAGCTTGCGAAGCAAGCCGGGCAGAAATACATGGTGATGACGACGAAGCACCATGAGGGCTTCTGCAATTTCGACGCGTCGAAATACACGGATTATTGCGCGCCAAAGCAAGGACCGGGCCGCGACCTAGTGCGAGGATATGTTGAAGCCGCGCGAGCGGAAGGCCTGCGCGTGGGCTTCTATTATTCGCTGATGGACTGGCACCATCCGGATGGCGCGCGATGTGCCACAGACGAGGAGGCTCGCAGACGATTCGTTGAATACACGCACGGCCTGATCTGCGAGCTGATGACGAATTACGGGAGAATTGACGTGCTGTGGTACGACGTAGCGTGGCCGCTCGACGCAGAGGGATGGGAATCAGAGCGGATGAATCGAGTGGTGTTTCAGCTCCAACCCGACATTATCGTGAACAATCGGAACAAACTTCCCGGCGATTTTTCAACTCCAGAGCAGGAGGTAACCCCTGCACAAAACGGACGCGCATGGGAATCCTGCATGACCATTAATGACAGTTGGGGATATCAACGAGCCGACGACGACTGGAAGAACTCGCGACGCATTATTCAAAACTTGATTTCGTGCGTTCGCGACGGCGGGAATTATCTCCTGAATATCGGACCGCGCGCGGATGGCTCCATTCCGGAACCGGAAGTGCGTGTGTTGAGCGAGGTAGGGGAATGGCTTGGGCGCAACGGTGAGGCCATTTATCACTCGGACCTTTGCCAGCCTCGCCGGTCGAATTATGCAAGCTTTACTCGCAGAGGAAGCACATTGTACATGCACGTGCATTTCTGGCCGGGGGACTATGTCGCCGTGGCAGGACTGATGAAGGCAGCCGCTCCCAAGGAGGTATGCGAGGTGAAGTCCGCCAGATTGTTGGCAAGCGGCAGAAAAGTGAATTTCGTGCAGGATCGTTTTCGCGTACGGTTCACCGGTCTGCCCAACGAGGCTCCGGACTATCCCGTAACGACGATTGCGATCGAATGCGATTCGGAACCCATGCAGGACAATCTTTATGTGCGGAACGAAAAACCGCGGGACAGTGTGTAACCGCAGAGTCGGACGCGCGTTCCTTGAAAAAATTGGCTACCGGGATGCCACTGTCGAGGAAATCGCAGAGTGCGTATTGGACTTCGTGATTAAAGTGGCAAGCGGGGAAGTCCGCACGCGCGCAGAACAACTGGGCCAGGACGATTTCATCCCTTGGAAGCGAGGCGTATCCTTCTGAGCGATCCAGAACGTAGTGCAAACCTGTTCCGGCTTGACGGCAAAGTGGCTGTGGTCACGGGTGCAGGCAGCGGTATTGGCAAGGCGATCGCCCGACTATTTGTGGCAAGCGGGGCCGAAGTTTGGATACTGGACCTCGATGGAGAGGCCGCGCAAAGGGCAGCGAGCCAGATTACCGAGACGGGCGGCACCGCAACGGCCTTACGATGTGACGTAGCAAATGAAACTGAAGTTCGCGAGGTGTTCCAAAATCTGCTGCAAGCGAAACCAGTGAACATCCTGGTGAACAATGCCGGAGTCTCACACATCGGCAATCTGGAGAGCACCACGTCTGTCGACTTTACGCGAATCTTTGCAGTAAACGTCAAGGGTATCTTTCACTGTATGCAAGCCGCCCTACCCGCGATGAAGGGGAACGGTGGAGTAATTCTCAATATGGCATCGATTGCCGGGTCGGCTGGCCTAGCGGACCGCTTTGCGTATTCGATGAGCAAAGGAGCCGTTCGTGCCATGACGCTCTCGGTCGCGAAGGATTACCTCAAATATAAGATCCGCTGTAATTGCATTTCGCCGGCACGAGTGCACACGCCCTTTGTTGACGGTTATCTCCAAGAGTACTACCCAAACAGGAAGGAGGAAATGTTCCGCGCGCTTTCCGCTTCACAACCCATCGGCCGCATGGCCCAGCCGGTAGAAGTCGCATTTCTAGCGCTCTTTCTTTGTTCAGACCAAGCCGCGTTTTTGACGGGAGTCGATTACCCATTGGATGGCGGTTTCTTCAATCTGCGCGATTGAGGCGTCAAAGAGATCTAGAGCCGGGCCAGGACGAAACGGCGGGGATGGCTGTTTTCCCACCTATCCCTTCTCCATCTCGTGCTCAGCGACGAAAAACTTGTCAGCATACCCCGTCTGAGCGCAGGTTCAGGTTCGGACTCCCGCCCTTCTCACCGGGCACCACCACAAGCCTCGGAAATTTCCTTTCTCCCGCTTCGATCGAAATTAATGATTCTGCCGGTTGCCTTTGTCGACTGGTTCACGTTCCCTGCGGACTTTGGCGACGAGCGCGGTCAGCGCTTTGGCCGTGTCCACGATTTTCTTGGAATTCACGTTCACTAAATCGCTTCCCACGCCCAAGGCGAATGCACCGGCCCGAAGGTATTCCTCGGCGTTGGAAAGACTCACTCCGCCGGTTGGAATGAATTCCATTTCTGGAAACGGCGCCTTCAGCGAACGGATGTGGCTTGGTCCGCCAGCACTGGAACACGGAAATATCTTCAGCAGATTCAGGCCCAGCTCGCTGGCTTCCATGATTTCCGAGGGTGTCAGCACTCCGGGGATTGCCAACTTGCCGCGCGAACGAGCGAGTCTGACAACGGCCGCGCTCAGTCCTGGGCTCACCAGAAATTCGGCGCCTGCATCGACGCACCGAGCTGCCTCCGCAGCACTGAGGACAGTTCCGGCGCCGGTAATCACCGCCCCGTGGTGGCAGCGAACAACTTCGCGAATCACATCCGTAGCGTTGGGCACGGTCATGGTGATCTCGATAATCTGGATGCCGCCGGCCAAAATCGCCTCCACCACTCGACAGGCCTCCTCGGGGCTCGAAGCGCGCACGACTGGAACAATTCCGACCTCTTGAATTTTGCGGACTACCTCGGGGCTATCCATCGAGCTCAACGCGCGATTCGCGCCGTCCTCCCGGCCATGAC
>Ga0187783_10000843_pt1 | contig 22560 bp, 12 predicted proteins | sample 1015_SJ02_MP02_2_FD_132471 | JGI IMG/M metagenome (GOLD analysis project Ga0187783, IMG submission 132471) | Tropical peat soil microbial communities from peatlands in Department of Meta, Colombia - 1015_SJ02_MP02_20_MG | ecosystem: Environmental > Terrestrial > Soil > Wetlands > Peat | place...
CTAATTACTGGATGGCCACGTCGCCTACGGCTCCTCGCCATGACGATAGGAGTGATATATGCAACAATGCCGGCTTGACCCGAGGATGACATAAAGTGCCCAGGTCTATGTCTGGAGCTTGCGGCGTTCATGATTTTTGTGAGACCTTTCCTATAGTAATCACTCTCTCGGGGGCACCATGTCAGTCACATCTGCGCTTAAGGCATTGATTTTTGTCTTGGGATTTTTAGTCCATAAAAATGCCTTTAATCTTACCGAACCAAAACATAATAGAAATATTCTGGTGCGATTTTCTGAGAGCGCGAAGAAGGGGCAACTAGACGAAGTGCAAGCTGCGCTCATTGTGACGGTAGTTGATGCGTTTAGTTATCCGAAAAACCTCAAGCTAGTGAGGGTGCCTCACGGTAGATCTTTTGAGCGCACTCTAACGAATCTCAGAAATAATCCGCATGTAGTCTACGCCGAGCCCGATTATTTTCTGAATATTGACGAACCCAAACTCAAAGAACCTAAAACGGCGGATCCGAAATTTACTGAGCAATGGTATCTGCATAACGAAGGCCAGACCGGCGGCCTTCCTGATGCTGATATGAATGCTTTGGAAGCTTGGCGATTTATTGATCCCAAGCAAAAAGTGGTGATTGCCGTCGTCGACACAGGTATCGCTCTGACGCATCCCGAACTTCAGAATAAGTTATGGGTCAATACGCTCGAAATTCCTGGCAATAATAAAGATGATGATCACAATGGTTATATAGATGATGTGCATGGACTCAATGCCATTGATCCTACGGCCAAGCCCGATGACGACAACGGCCACGGTTCATTTATCGCAGGAATAATCGGGGCAGAGGAGAATAACTCCGAAGGAGGACGAGGGATTGTACCAAACGTTTCACTCATTCCATGCAAATTTTTAAGCGGCACGGGCGCTGGCCTTACCAGCGATGCGATCGAGTGCTTGAACTATTTGCTGGCCTTAAAAATCAGAGCAAGGGAGCCGGTTAACATAGTCGCCACTAATAACTCATGGGGAGGTGGAGGAGAGCATTCCAAGGCTCTTTATGATGCCATCAAGGCACATCAAGACGCAGGCATTCTGTTTGTTACCGTGGCCGCGGCACACGGCATAAATAACGACGACGACGAAATTTACCCATGTAACTACCAACTCGATAATATTCTTACAGCTGTAGCGACGGATAGCCGAGATGAGCTTTCTAATTTTTCAAGTTTCGGAAAAAAAACTGTCGATGTGGCGGCCCCGGGGGTCGATATCTTTGGCACAGTCACTGGATCCGCTTATGAGACCATGTCGGGAAACTCTTTTGCCACTGCTGCTCTTACTGGGCTTATTGGCCTGATCGCGGCCTTTGATCCTGGACTGCCCTTTGCCAAAATCAGAAACCTGGCTATAGCCGGCGGCACACCATTACCGGCTCTTGATGGCAAAACCGTATCCGGCCGAAGAATCAGGGCTTGGGATAAAAATGGCATTGGCTCATTAAGTTGCCACGATCAGGTCGTACAGAGACGCCTGAGCCCGCTTAAGGATCATTATGTGCTCGCCCGCGGCCAGAAGCTTTTGATTTCATTCATCAACATAAATTGCGCACAACCCATGGGACAGACGGTAGAAGTTTTCGATCCGAGCGGTCTCGTCCTAACCCTCCATGACAATGGCCAAGGGGTGGATCAAATTAGTAAAGACGGCATTTATGCCGCCGAATGGACGGCAGCCCTCCTTGGGGATTTTGAGCTAATCTTTCCGAACGAAGAGCGGCTAACGATAACCGTGCACGAGCCCGAGAATTAAGACCGCTATAGCGCAAACGACTGGCCGCAGGAGCATTGCTTTGCGGCTGGGTTATTAACCAGGTAAAACTCTTTGGACCCAAGATAATCGCGGCAGTGAAGCGTCGCGCCACCCAAAATAGAAAGGGATTTTTTATCAATAATTACCTGGGCCTTGTTGTGGGTAAAGATCATATCATTACTACGTTTTTCGCTGGAAAATTCATAATGAATACTCAAGCCCGAACATCCCCCACCGCGAATGGCAACTCGAAGATAAAGACTTTCTCCATTCTTGGCCGCCACTAACTCGTTGATGCGCATGGCCGCAGCATCGCTTACTCCCAATTCGTCCTTGGCTAGGGGTAAAATCGCGTCGTCGCCATCGTGACGCTTCTTTTCCTCTCCCTTACGCCTGATTTTCAATAATGACATTGACAGAAACTCCCGCCAAAAACTATGGCACCGGTCAGATAGCATGGATAGATCCGAACCAAAACCGGTCTGAGCCGCTGAATGAGTGAACCTCATCGGAATATTCTATTAGATCACTTCCGTTAACCCATGCCATTACTAGGGGGACGGGATGTCAGGTATGAAGAAATACTTTTTATTTCTGGCAGCATTTTTCCAACTGTTTCTATGTAGCGTTACACTGTCCGCCTTTGGCCGACAGGAGATTGTGGCAGAATTGGAAAGGGAACTGAATTATTGGATTCGCTCGCTTTATCCATACGAACTCAAAAAGATCTCATGGGTTAAATATCAAGTCGAACTCATGCCTGGTAGACGAGAATACTCGCTTCAATATTATGACGAAAAAGTCAAAATCGATATGCCCGATCATATCGATTTGTCCTTCCTCGCCGTGCCCGATCTCGCTTTGCCCAATCTCGGTCACATCACTTTCGCGACTAAGCGAAAATATTCGGCAGGAGTGTCTTCCGATTTCCTCCGACTTTTCGAAACAGAAGACGCTCTTTTTGCGTTTATTGGAGTGCAAGCGCTACAAAAAGACGTTTTCAGGTCAGATTTTTCGAGCATTCTCACCGAAGGTGAAGTGGGCATAATCGCGGAAATCATGCTGAAAGCCAAAATGAATCCTTACGGCTATTTGGAGTTTCTAAAAAACCTGCATCGGTTCACGAACAAAAACTTAAACCGAAAAGCTCCTGACCTTTCCAAGGTAAAAGCTATATTAGACAAGATTACGGGGTATGATGACGCGCAGCAGAGGAAGCTGACCCCTCTTCCCGCTTCGTTTCTGGCGAAAAATTATTTCGAAACTACCATCCAGAATCTGGTTCAAACCCTGGTATCGCCGGAAGGTCCTCCGATTGTCATTGCGGATAGTTCAATGAACGATGAAATTGACTTTTCCATTTCGTACAAGCCTGAAGGAAGGACCTACACTCTTCTTATCCCAAAAAAGTGGGATCAAGCTTTCGCCAGTGAAGATCAGTTCGCCGCTTTGGTAACCTACGGAGTCCTTTGGAAAAAAGCATGGGACGAGAAGGAGGATCACGATCACTGGGGCGCTGAGGAAATTGCTAAACTTGACATGAAAGTGATCGACTCTTTGGTAAAGAATTTGAAAATCAGCGATTCAATCGGTGTCCACTCTTTAAACCCCAGCGAATACTATGCCCTTCTGACCCGAATCAATCTTTCGCAAATGAAAAAATCTCACGCATCGCCGCAGGAGAAATTCCAATTCAAAGGCTTTATTGAGGAAATCAGTAAGACTTTGCAGGCAAACACGATCGACCCATCGGTTAGAATCAGCGTGGTGCAAGCTTATCTGCAGAAGATTCAAATTCAATATGCGAATGAGTTTCTTGAAACCCATCCGATTCCGATCTTAAATGAAAAAAGAACGTTCACAAAAACCCTTGAAATCAAGCCAAACCCAAAAACAAAACGCTGTCTTCGGGACTCAGATGAGGATGACGAAACAATCGAAGAAACGGAAAGTAAGCAAACGAAAGTGCTGACTTATTCGGAGCTGGTCAACTTTATTTCAAGCCATGGGGACATTTCGAACCTGGACCTGATCGCAAGTAAACTGGTAGTGCAAATACCCGAAGAAGAGCTGACGCTTCCTGTAATCATAAAACTCTTCAACGAGCAAGAAGCGTTGCCTATCACCACTTTAAGCGCATTGAACACCTATCTCTCTCGTATCTCAGACGATGATTGGCCGGAGTGGAACTCGGTGTACGACCTTATTGCCAAAAACGGTCCAGTGAAAACGGTCGAAGGCTACTCTTTTCCAGGCGAACTCTGTAAAGCTTGGGAAAGAAATCACCTAAAGCTCCTGCACGGTCAAATCGAGACGTCGGATCTCTCTTCTTCTTCGGGACGGTCAGAATTAGTTCAAAAACTGAAGAATTTTTCAAAAACCCTTGGCCCCTGTTCGAATAAGCAGAGTGAGACGAAAATTTTTAAACTCTTAATGGATTCCGACAAAATCGATCGTGATTTTTTGATTGAGTGGGATACGGAAAATAGGTTTGAACATGAAAACAATAAAATTCTTCTGAAAAAAGAAGTGAGCCCTCAATTCCTTCAATCAAAGGCTTTTAATACAGTCGATCTTCCAAGTAAGCTCGCGGTAAAAACCATTCGGACATTACCAGAGGATATTCTGGATCTAGATTCGCTAAAGGACATGGATTCAAGAAATATTCATCCGGATTATCTCAATGCCCTGGTTCGAAGAGCGACAGAACTGTATCGGGATCCCGAGGATCTTGTAAAGCTTTACTCCTTTATTTTGAGCAAGCAGCCCAGTCTGGAGAAAATACCGCAGCAAGTCTATGCGCAGATCGTGGCGGCAACTATCCGAGAGGGGAAAGTCACACCGGAGAACCTGCTTCCTCCTCAAAACTGTCACTACTCTGAACCCATTTTGGATGCTCTGGTTGAATCTTCTTATTCCCGAGTACAGAGCCTTTACGTAATCTCCAAAATCCATGGTTGTCAGGACCTCATGAAGCGGTACCTCATGAAGAAACCGTTCGAGAGTTTTCGTGATCTGATTTTTTTTACATTGGAATTTGCGTCGTATGCAAACCAAGGCATCCTCAGAGAAATTAAAACGCAAGAGTTGATCTTTGATCAGATCGGCCGGCAGATCCCAAGCGGCGAGTACACTCTTTCCAACTTGAAGCGGTTTCAAAATGCGCTGCTTGGAAGTTCGGGCGATTCGGAACGGACCGAACATTCTGAAGATGTGGCGGAAAATTCGGATGACCCCATCGAATCTGAAGAATCTGAGGAGTCTGTTTCATCTGCAGAGAAGACTGACCAAAAAGAATCACAAGTCCGGATTCCGGGACTTCATTACTTATTCTTTGTCGCTCTCAAGCAATTCGAAGACCCTGAGGAGCTCGCTCTGGTGCATCGAATTTGGCTAGCAACAACCGTACAAACGGATTCGAAATTGGCGAGTGCTCTCTTGAACGAAAAGGCATCAGCTCGAAATGGTTATTTGAAGATGGTCATTGGGGCTTTGGAAGCAGAAGATCAGGAACTCATATTGAAGTATCCGATGTTTTCGAAAAGTAAAGTTAGGAAAGCTGTTTTCCGGCACCTTCTCGATTCAAGTCTAAGCAACGAGTTTATTCAGAGATGGATTGAAGCCGTATTTGAAGGAGATGCCGCATCAAGCAAGAGAATGCAAGAAAGAGAAGCCTACATGGAAACGCTGCACCAGAAAAGGCCTACCCGCACCTTAGAGGAGGCCTCCCAGATTCTGAACCAGACCAACTATCAAGGCGGGGATCAAATTTCCATCTGGCGAGACATGAAATATCTTCTTAGAACTGTTCCATCTTCTGAGTTTACGTCCAAAAGAGTGCATAGGTTTGTTAAATCACTCGATAAAGATCTGGCTAAAATTGGATCTCTTGCAGCGAATGCCTGGCTTTTGAAATACACCCCGGAAGACAAGCAGACAGAACTGAGTCTGATTTTTCACGACATTCAGCAGCAACAAGATATCGCAGTCAACCGAATGTTCTGCAGGCTCCTTGAAACGAACTATCAAAAGATGGCGAGAGCCGTCATCAGAGAAAATCCACAGGATCTTTCCGAGCTTTTCACTCCAAGCTCGTTTTCATTGCTGAACGGTTCCAAATGTTCGATCAATCGGTCTTGGACTCGCGAGCTCTTTGAGCTTTTGGAAGAAGAAGAAATCGATCGAGAGGCGGTTATTTCATGGCTTGCGAAGTATGAGGAGCTGACGTTAAGCCGGGATTTTATTCTTGCGAAAAGGAGTCAACTGAACGATTTATCCTCTGACCTCTCCCATATTCCAGATGGCACCTTCAAACAAACATTGGCCTCGAAGCTGGTCTTCGGGCTCGAACAAGATGCGTTTACCTGGGAGACTGTCACCTCTTTTTGGAAGACCAATCCATCCATCTCTAGTGCAAGTCTGGAAGCCGTGCTCCGATTCATGGCAAATACTAAAGACGCGGGAACCCTAGCAAAAATTCACTCGTTTCTGGCAAAGCACACGCGAGAGATCGACGTGAATCTTTCCAAAAAGGGATGCAACCTTCTAAGAGCAAATTTTAAAAGGATGCTAGAGGGATCGTTTGGCCAACAAGAAGCAAATGATGGGTTGATGGAGTTCACTCCAGCTTGGCTTGGCTGCTATTCTCCGGGAAAGTTCACAGAGACTAAACATAAGGACTTGGCCACTGTCCTCAAGATTGCAATTGAGACAGGAGCCACCTCCCCGGAAAAGCTTCTGGCGGAGAGTGACAGCTTCGACAAAAGTCAGCACCAGTTCAGAGAGCTCGGAAGGCAGTTTTTCAAAAAATTGGATGAGGTACGCGATTTTCAGGAACTGGGGAGGCTGTTAAGCAGCGCCAAGGAAGAAGGACAAAGTTTTCTAATTCCCTTCTCAATCAGCGATCGGATTTTAAAGAAGTTCGCCAGTACCGAATTTGAGCGTTCAAAGATCGAGCCGATATTTAAGTACTTGGGTAATATTCATGATCGCGTGCAAGTCTTATCTTGGTTGATCGACCGCACTCAGAATGACTCCGATCTTGAGTTCGCGCTTCTTGAGCTTCTCAAAGATGGAACAGCTTCCCTGAGCTCGCTCTCCGGAACTCTTTTTAGAAAACTCATGCTGGGCAGCATCCGGCACAATTCAGAAAATATTCTGCTCTTTCCCATCGAAACGGAGCTTATAGAGAAGTTTGGCAGCAAATGGCTCGGAAAGAACTGGTACAATGATCGGTTGATCCGGGAGGTCATTCACGACTGGCAAGGGCCGAAAGAATATCTTTTGGCATGGCTGAAACATCTTCCGTCTGAATTTAACAAGCGGGACAAAGCTTTTCGGTATTTCATCAAACACGCCGGTATTCGATCTTTTGAGGAATGGGACCACATCCTAACGCTTGCGGAGAAACTTGAAAAACCATGGATGAAAGATGCTCCGGCCGTTGATCATGCTGCGAAGGCTTTGTGGTCTGAGACGAATCTGCGAACTCTTTTCAAGAATCTACCGGATGAACAATTGGCCAGCCATAAGATCGTGCTTTTTGTTTTGTCAGACTCCTCCGGGAAACTTCAAATCGATAAGTCGTATGCATTGAATTGGGCTATGTCGAAGGCCGTGACACCGGAGGATTTCGTCGAGATTCACGAGAACTTGAGAACACAAAAGCATCCCGAGGTTTCACCGGAGTTTTCGATGATTTCACTACTGTACCGTACAGCTTACACCAAAATGCTGAAAGCAGTGATGGACCTAGAACCGGAGAGTATTCTGGATTTCTACGACCTACCTATCCAAAAGGAAGTTCTAGAAGGCTATCTTTCGGAGGCTCTAGCAACTCGGGTCAGGGATGACGTGTTGGACGAGCTGACTACCCATCTGCTGTCCATCTCAAAAAACTTGCCATCTGGAGTCGCCTGGGCGTGGATTGATAAAAACATCCCCGAGAAGGCTGAAAAACTCCGGAGAGGGACTCCGAATCCAAAAATTCCGCGGACCGAGGCTTTAGTCCAGTTTGCCGCGAAGCGCGGAGTCTTGACCTTCAAAGACATCCCCGGTGAAATCAAGAGCGCTCAGAATTTCCACAAAGAATTCAATTTACCGGCAAAGACTCAGGAGGCCATTTTACAAGCCCTGCCCGAAGAAAGTTTCACACTAAAGAACCTGCAAAGTTATGCCGCTATGGATGATGTCTGGATTAAACAAGGATTAGGTACTTCGTTGTTAGCAGATCCAGCGCTTGGAAGTGCTGAAACATTCTTTGAACAACAACTGAGAAAGCGAAAGGATCAACAGAAGCTTTTGGCGACTTATCAAGAAACCAAGAAAATCATCTCTGAAAATCCCATTCTGATATATGACCTAGAAAACTCCGAAAAGATGCAGCATCTCTTCATCAATAAAATGAAAGAGGGGGGAGCCTGGCCCAAGAACTTCCAAAAACAGCATCAGATTCTCCTCAGCCTGGCCAAGCGAGGTCCCTCTGAGCTCACTGACGACCTTTTTTACGAACTCTACATGAACGATAAGTTTGACTGCGCCGAGTGCCTTGTGGAGACGATGAAAAATCGGGCTTTCTGGGATCTATTCCGAAGGAAAGATGTCTACGAGAAGTATTTGAAATTAACTCATGATGCTTTTGATGAGGAGAACTTTTCGTTGATTCCTGGCTTAATGGTTGAGTATGCCGTAAAGATCGTCGCGGCAGTCAATCTCTTCTTTCCGGAGAACTCTCTACAAAGAAGCGATATTCTTGAGAAGCTTTCAAACGATGTGAAAGCTGATAGAAAGCTCACAAAAATGATCGAATCGGAGAAAGTTCGAGGCACAGAGGAACACGGAATCATCGCTTTGGATTTGGTGAATCATCTCATGAATGCCTTTACCTCCGAAAAGGAGCGGATGGCTCTTGTTAAGTTCTTTGTCAAAGGCATTCCGTTGCCGGAGTCCATGGCTAAGCAAATTCGTCAGCAAGTGGGAGTCAACCGCCTGCGAAGACAGTTTCTAGAACTCCCTCCCTATGGCAAGGCGCTGTCTCTCAATGCTCTGATCCAAGGCAATCTTTTGCCCAATCCTGTGCATCGTAAGGAGCTCGAGAGGCTCATTTGGGAAAATCTCGATGATGAAAATCGTGATATCGGAAAACTCTTTTATCGTTCTTTTGTGAAAGCCATTTCTGAGATCACTCCTTTCGAAGAACCGCTTTTTATCGCCTTCCTGCTGGGTCAGCTGGCAAACGTCCAGGATTCGCATCCGGGCAAGAAGTTGAAGTACATTCTGGAGTCTTTGGGAGGTACCGGAGTAAGTATCGGTCAAAAAATCTATCAGCGAAGAATGCTTCCCGATGATTATCTGGAGCACCTAAAAGACATGACGGACCATTCTCCTCTTCCCAGCAGACATTCGATCTACGAACGTTTGCAAAAACTCCTTGGAGTCAAGAAGGTTGATAGGGTCGCCAAAGTCCAGCAAATTCTGGGAGGGGCGTCCACTGCTCTTGTGGTGAGAGTGATTCTTCAGAATAAAACGGATGCTGCTCTGAAGATGACTTTCGAATACCTCGAGAATCGTACTCAGCTGGAGCGCAAGAAGATGGAAACTGCCCTGACTTACCTGGTCGAAAACGGCGGTGAGAAGTACCATCGCCTGTGGCCAGTTGTTCAAGAGGTCTATGATGGTCTTAGGAATCAAGAGGATCTTCGACTGGAGCAGGAAAAGACAGGACTGATGAAGTCTTTATACGAAGCACAGCCTTCGCAGAGTGATAGTTCAAACAGTGACCAGGTTCAGTTTAAAGTGATCGAAACCCTTCCCGATGTCGGCTCCGAGGGCAAGATTTCATTTGTCGGTTCTTCCAAAGAGCACGTCTTTATGGAACTTGCCAAGGGACAAACCTTGACGCGCGTAGCCGACGAACAGAGACGTGTTGTATTTCCTGCTATTTTCAAGAAGGAAATGAGTGTGCTCTTGGCTAAGCCAGGTTCCAATGAAAAAATTACATTTGAGACCGATCGGCATATGGGAAACTTTATGGCTGATCTTTCCTCGAAACCTTTGAACGTTTACGTTTATGACTATCCCCTGGTTTCCAGCATCTCGGCCGATGAAAGAAGGTCTCTCTTCAAACTCATTGGCTGGTTGGAGGGCCGGAAGCGCTACGCGACAAATCTGGTCAGTCGCAAATACGTGGACAATATCATAGCGCGGATACTTGCCAGTGAGATAGCAGATGGCCCTCTTGCCGTAAGCAAGGTCAGAAAGTACGTGGGTTCAGCTCTCGGGGGCAAAAGTGAGACTGCAGAGAAACTCTTTGCCTTATTTGCCATCATTGATGAGGTAGGAGCAAAAGAACAAATACGAGTTAAGTCGGCGCTGGTTCCTTACGTGATTGCCCTGGGTCATGCAGAACGGTATTCCCAAGTAGTGAGCTCTTCCCCTGAAACGAATGCTTTCTACGAGATGCTAGAACCCCACATTCTGAGTTCGGATGAGAAATTCAGCAGCATGGGTATTTCGGGCGCGACTGAATCGCAGCCTGAGCCCAGGCCTGAGTCCGGGTCCGAGATCCAGTCAAGTGAGGTGGAAGAGAGCGAGGTATTCCTCGAACCCGTGAATTAATCAACTGGCGTTTTTGCTCCTTCGGCTTGGGAATAAAAACGCCGTGTGGCAGGTTTTAATTATGTAGTTGTAAAACCGTAAAGAAGTCAGTGATGAAAAGCGCCGGTAAAAAACTTGGGTTCTTTGGTTGGATTTTATTCATCACGCTAAGCCCGGGCCTTTTTGCTACAAATTATGTCATATCGTGGGACGAGGCGAAAAAGCCCGCGAAAGACTTTTACCAAGTATCGGAGTTAAAGGAACTCGACGACGCTTTGCTTAAATCGCAGGTGGAGGAAAAGATTTCTCACCTGGGCGCGAGGCTTCCTGATTTCGACAAAAAAACTAACCAGCATAAGCAACCGGTCAAAACCCTGCTAAGCGACTCTTGTCTCCATGGCCTTAAGCTTTTAGGGGCGCCAACTACAGTCGCCAATCGTGATGTGAAGAGCATGATGTTCTCCATTCTAGAAAAATTGCACAGCGCCGCAAATGCCAAAGAAGCAGATCGATTGTTTCGCAAGCTTGTGCATGGCTTCACCGACTGCGAAACTATTTCGCATCGTGTCATTGTCGACGTATTTCAGGAGCTCATGGGCCAGAGCTCTATGAGAGTTAGGGCGGCCAGAATTCTTGATCAACTAAAACAAAAATGGCTAATGCAAACCATCAATCAATTGGAAAAGTTAACGCAAAACTCATTAGATCATGATTTAGAAACCGCCTATTTGCAGAAAATCGGCAAGGATTTTGGCATCGTGGGCTTTCTACAGGCCGCATTAGATAAACTATCCACCAAGAAAGTTAGCTACCGTGGCGCCTCGGCGGTTTTTCATTCCTTCGCCAGTGCGCGAGAATTAATCGATGAGGTCCTTGGCGATCTTTTAAGCGAATCAGATGATGCTCGAAAAGCGGAAATTTTTCGCTGGGTATCCGATCGGGGCTATTTTGCAAAAGACTTATTTAACGATAGCGGACAACCCAAGCGAGAAGTGGCAGAAAAGATTCTTCTTGACTTCGGCATAATTGCGCCTCGCCTACCTGATTCAATCAAGAAGCTGATGGACAGTCAGGAGGTGCTTTTTGATAGCTTTCTTCCCACCACTGGGTATTCCTCATGGGAAGAGCTTCGCGCGGCCGTTAGGAAGGCCGAGCCCCTTTTAGACATTGTCCAAGCCTTTGACCAAAATCAAGTTGAGCTAGTTGTTTTTGCGCCTGACTCCCATCGAGACGCGATTTTGAGCCGCGGGATTCTTAATCAATATCAAACCGGATCGAGTAAGGGCACGTTCAACACCCCCGCCCGCTTTTCCGTGGAGCGATCCTATCTCAACCAAACTGCGGCGGAATATGGAAGTCTGCCCATAGAATGGCGACCAAAATATGGCAAGATCGTCAGCAAGAGCGCGTTATCTCAATCAACGCCCGCATCCTTCTACGGACAAGATCTGTATCTTTTAAAGCTTGAAGCCTTAAAGAACCGCGTAACGTGGACTCCAGGAGATTCTCTAAATAGACTAAATAAAAAGGCGAATGATGCCGGTGTTTGCTTGACCCGTGGCGATGTGCACGAGCCCAAAAATTGGGACGACCTATTTTTACCATGGAGTAAAGTCGATCTCTTGATTCCCTTCCTGGGGACCCACGAGTTTGCCAAATCGGCGTCCACCCTCCCAAGCGGCCAACTCAAGCCCCATGCATCCATGACGAATTTGAAACCCATACTCGGCAGCCGTGCAGAAAGAGAAGAGTATCCGGAATTTCAAGTTTTTGGTGAAATTGCGCCATCGGATGTTCAGTCCTTCATATTCTCAAACACGCCGCCAACCGCAAATAATCTCGCTATCTTTGCTATGCACAAAATCGGTGTTTTTAATGGCCAAAAGATCCCGCCAGAAAAATATCAAACCAGTTATTTTGTATGGGGCGGTGATGGCAAATGCAAAAAACGCCGCTTCGATTTTGATCATTTCCTCGACGAAGAAGCCGATATTAAATACTGCGAACTCCTAGAGCGCGCGGTTTACGACAAACAGAGTAATGAGTGGGGAAAAGTCCTAAAATTTACTAAAGATGGAACACATGCGCAGGTTAAATATATTTATATTGATGTTTCACCTGTAACGCGTGAAATCCCCTTGAAAGACCTATTTAAAAGAGTAGATAAAACACAGAAAAACACGCCGCTCGGGCAAATCAGTTTTTCCACCGGCAGCCACATCTATAATGCGGAAAGAAAATGGTACGGCCTGGTTGAGCAGGTCTTTGAGGGTGGATATTTAATAATTCGCTATACTACCAATGACAATAGAACTAAATATCTTGCCGACCAGTTAGAAAATATTCACAAGCTGTTTGATGGGGACAGTGTAGACCATCATGGTCAACGATATAAACTAGCACAATTGGTATATGATGAAGCGGCCGAAAAATTGGGCGTGATTCAGTCCTTTTATACTGCTCCTCTTGCGCTCGTCAAGTTTGCCAATTATGCCAGCTCAGCACCCTTCGCAGAATATCGATATCTCAGCTTGGATCGCCTTCATCCCGAAGTGGAAAAGATCGGCAAAAAAACGAATGCTGGTGTAATCGAATATCAGAAGGGAGATAAAATATACAATCCAACAAGAAAGTGGTGGGGAATAATACTCGCGGTTTTTGGTCGAGATTATGTGAACGTACGATATCCTATGGGTGACGATTCAGACAAATACACCATGGAAAAGCTGCATAAAATTCATAAAAAACTCGACACCCAACAAGCGAATATCGAAGGGTTTCTCTTATCCATCGATCAAAATGTAGCTCTCACCTGGACTGGAGACCAAGGCTCGATCGTGGCCTTTTACGACAACGGATTAATCAAGGTTAAATTTCCCGAAAATGTTTATGCTCCCCGTTATCGCTATGAGCGACTCGAAGATCTCCGCTTGATCGGCGACAATAAAAAAGCCGAACACCAACCCCAAAAGCCTTCTTTTAGCCTAACAAAATGGTTCCATAGCTTCATAAAAACAGAGCAATAATGAAATTAAAATTTATATTTAAACACACTGAAAAACCAGCTATTAGGGCAGGCCTGTTCTTTGGCCGGCAATGTGCTATAAAGAATCTTACTGAATTTTCCAATTTTTTAAGGTAAATAAATGATGTTAATTAATCGTTTGGGCAAAGCTCTGTATTTCTTGTCTATGGCTATCGCGTTTTCTGGATCATTAACTGCCGCAAATGTCTGCGAGTTTGACGTTTTCTACGCCGGGCAAAGGTATCAAGCAATATTTGAAACAGAAAAAATTCCGGAAATCCTCACGATTGGCATCGACGTTTCCGACGACACTCATCCTTCGTCACGCGAATTAATTTTTACACTGCATTTGGATCATGCACTCGCATCACGAAAAAAGGATGCGACCATCTATCCCGGAACAATTTCGGCCACCTGGGAAGACATCCCAGTAAATATTTATTGCCGGCCAAAAGATAAGGGCTTTACTGAATCGCAGAACCTTAAGACCCAAGCAAAGCCACCATGTGTCAAAGATAATTGCAAAAAGTTAAAGTATGGGCCCAAAGCACTACTCAGTACGTCAGCAATTTAGCAATAGCTAATAAAAACCTCGCACAAATCCGGGAACGCTTGCTGGCCTGACCAGTCCGTCACGGCGCCGGTGCAATCGGATCGACAATCACCAAGCTACTAAAGTATTGGCGACAAAAGCCTTGATCGCGAGTCAGAAGTTGATGGGCCTGTCTTAATGCATGAGCAGCCACGAGAAAGTCGGCAGCGACTCGGTTGTGTTTTCCACCATTGTGACGATATTGACGCCAAGCGTCAGAGGCAGCTTCAATCGCTTCCATCAACGTTGCGGAAAAGTCGACTCCAATTTTCGACATGGCAAGCTCGCATTCTTTGGTGCTAGCAAATACCGTGGCCGTTTCGATCCAAACTACATCGCACGCTATAAGACTTCCTTTGGTGGCGCAGTGTTTCAGTGCTTGTTGGGAAACTCTGCCAAATCTTTCATCGGCGCCGAAAACATCAATTAAAATATTGGTATCAACCGCGGTAATCAATGTTTGCCTCGCAACTCGCTGATAATTTCATCGGTTGTCTTAGATTTCTTAAGACAACCGAAAACCTGCTCAAATGGATCCTGTTGGGTAATTTTCTCCACATGAATAACACCGTGATCCAGCGTCATCTCAAGAACCGAACCGGGCTTAATGCCTAGTTCAGTGCGATACTTTTTAGGGATAGTTACCTGCCCTCTTTCCGCCACAGTCACTTTCATAATACCTCAAATTCTGAAAACCGAAACACGAATCCATACCTAAATATAATGAAACAGAGCCGTGCTGGCAACCTAGATCAGATACTTTTTAGCGGGCTTGGCGCTGGAGCGTTACGTGTTTGATGATGAGGTCGGAGGTATAGTCGATCTCTTCTATTGTGGTGAAACGGCCCAGGCCAAAGCGGATAGATGATTGTGTAAGTTCTTTGGGAATGCCTAGCTCTTCGAGGACTTTGCTCGGGCCGTGGCCGTAGGAATTGCAGGCAGAGCCTGTCGAGACGGCCACCTGTTGGCAAATAGCTAGTATTAATTCTTCTCCATCGATGCCATCAAACGATACATTCAGATTGCCACTTACGCGCTCTTTCAGCGTCCCGTTTACATGCACACCGTCGAGCACAAAAAGGTTGTTCATGAGTCGATCGCGCAACGCTCTGATTCTCGGATCATCTTCGATGAAATCGTGAGCTGCAAGGCGAGCTGCTTCGCCCATGCCTACGATGCCTGGAACATTGAGCGTGCCCGATCGTTTATGCCATTCTTGGCCACCGCCATGCATCAACGGACAGATTCGGTCAAAAATCCCGCGTCTTAGATATAAAACGCCGATGCCCTTCGGGCCATAAGCTTTGTGGCCGCTCAACGACATCATATCCACATTGAGTTCTTGGCAATCGATGGGAAGGCGACCTAAAGCCTGGGCCGCATCACAGTGAAATAGCGCACCGCACTTTTTGAGCGCTCGGCCCATCTTAGCGATGGGATTTATTGAGCCTATCTCACTCTGAACCATGAACAGCGAAACCAAAGCGGTGTCGCTCTGAACGTGGCTCAAAACGCTCTCTTCATCGACAATACCAGCAGAATTTGGCTTCACCGTAGTCACCGACACGCCGGCCGCTAAAACAGCGTTGATCGCTTCCTTCGTCGCGCCGTGTTCTATGGAAGACGTAACAATATGACGCCCAGGAACCGTGGCCACAGGTAAAAACAAGCCCTTGATGGCCATGTTAATGCTTTCCGTGGCACCAGAAGTGAAGATGATCTCGCTCGGATGCGCATTAATAGCTGAGGCGACTTCTATTCGCGCTCGATCCACAGCATCTTCTGCTGCCCAGCCAAAGGGGTGGCTTTGACTTGCCGCATTACCAAACTGCGATAAAAAGAAGGGCTCCATTTTGGCGAAAACCCGAGGGTCCATGGGCGTGGTCGCATGGTGGTCCAAATAGATACATGACATGACTTAGAGCCTGTTTAGTCGAAAAGGCTTAGCCTTGCTACACACCTTTCAAGCTCAACAACGCGGCGTTTTTGCGAGCTCTCTGCTTCTTCGGTCATTTTCAATTTGCTTTCTAAGTCTCTCAGCAACGCCTCTTCTAAAGTCCTGTCGATCTCACTCTTAAAACGCGCTTGCTCGCATAAGACATTAACTCGATCGTGCGCGACTTCGACAAAGCCTTCGCTTACCATGAAGCGCACGGTTTCATTATTGCGCTTCTGATAAGACACAATACCAACTGAAAGCTCCGATAAAATCGCCGCATGCCCTGGAAGCACTTGCATCTCGCCCAAGGAGGCAGGCAAGGTCACATCTTGGCAATCTTCTTCGAGAAAGGGTCTTTCTGGCGTCACCACATTGAGCCGCAACATAACTCGCCCCCTAAACTTCTTTGGCCCGGGCCAATACTTCGTCGATGGTACCCGTCATGTAAAACGCTTGCTCAGGAATGTGATCATGAAGACCTTCCGTAATTTCCTTAAACCCACGAATAGTCTCCGAAATTTTCACATATTTGCCCTGAGCGCCGGTAAACGCCTCGGCGGAAAAGAAGGGCTGGGACAAAAATCGCTGGATTTTACGCGCGCGGGCTACGGTTTGGCGGTCCTCGGCCGACAACTCATCCATGCCCAAAATCGCAATAATATCTTGCAGCTCCTTATAACGCTGCAAAACCGATTGGACCTTGCGGGCTATTTGATAATGTTCCTCACCCACCACTTCGGCGCTCAAAATGCGTGAGGTGGAATCCAAGGGGTCCACCGCTGGATAGATGCCTAAGTCGGCGATTGAGCGGCTCAACACTGTGGTTGCGTCCAGGTGGGCAAACGCGGTAGCTGGCGCCGGATCGGTTAGGTCATCGGCAGGAACGTAAATTGCTTGCACCGACGTGATGGAGCCCTTTTTCGTGGTAGTAATGCGCTCCTGCAATTCGCCCATTTCGGTTGCCAGAGTTGGTTGATAACCTACAGCCGAAGGAATGCGGCCAAGTAGCGCTGACACTTCCGAGCCTGCCTGGGTAAAGCGAAAGATATTGTCCACGAACAACAAGACATCTTGACCAAAATTATCGCGGAAATTCTCCGCCACGGTGAGCCCTGAGAGCGCAACCCTAGCTCGCGCACCAGGCGGCTCGTTCATTTGACCATAAATCAGGGAAACTTTACTTTCGCTCGGGACGACACGATGATTTTTTTCATCCCATTTAATCACGCCGGACTCGATCATCTCGTTGTAGAGATCTCGCCCTTCCCGGGTTCGCTCACCCACTCCCGCAAATACCGACAAACCTCCATGACCCTTGGCGATGTTATTGATGAGCTCCATGATCAACACCGTTTTGCCTACACCGGCACCGCCAAATAGCCCTATCTTTCCGCCACGCGCATAGGGCGCCAGCAAATCTATGACTTTGATCCCGGTTTCAAGCACCGAAACGTCCGTGCTCTGCTCACAAAATTCCGGTGGTTTTCGGTGGATGGGCAACATATTCTGAGCATTTACCGGTCCCTGCTCATCGATGGGCTCGCCCACAACGTTGAGAATGCGCCCCAAGGTTTCCTTGCCCACTGGCACCTTAATCGGCGAGCCGGTATTTTTGGCAAGGGTATTGCGCACCAAGCCTTCGGTCGCATCCATGGCGATGCAGCGTACGGTATTTTCGCCCAGGTGTTGAGCGACTTCTAGCACCAGATTGTCGGGTTTTTCGCCTAAACTCTTGTTGGTCACGGTAACGGCAGTAAGCAGCGCAGGTAAGGCGCCAGGGGCAAATTCCACATCAACCACGGGCCCAATTACCTGCGTAACCTTACCATTTCTGAGCTCAACCGCCATGATCTGCTCCCTCGGTCATTATCGACCTTCGATAAACTCAGCATTAATTGCAGATCCAAAAGCGATGGCAAGACACGGCCAGCCACAATTCCGTGAGCGACTAATTAAGATATCGAGCAAGCGCTATGTCGTAGTGCTTGCCATTAAAGGCATAGCCGCCGGCCACAATCTTGCCATCTTCTTGTAAGCTGACGGCTTCCCAGTGGCTGGTGTGGGCAAATGGGGTCACAAGCTTACCTTGTTCGCCAAAGGATTTATCGAGGCTTCCATCGACATTGTAACGAGCAATAGCGAGACCCTTAACGATGGATGCGTCGCCTACCGCAATAATTTTTTCGCTTGCGTCAAGGGTCAAGGCCCAAAGGCTGCTGGCTGCCGGCTGAACAAAGTGCGTTATTACCTTGCCTGTTTTATTAAAGGAAGTATCGAGGCGACCATGACGAGTCAAACGTGCAAGGCCAAAATCTATCATGCGCAAACCGCCCATGCTACCTACTTGAACGTCACCGCCCACCATAATTTTTCCGTCCGACTGGATAGTCAAGGCGTTTAGAGTGTCTGTGCCGTCTTTGTTAAAGGTAATGGTGGATATTCCTGCCTCACCAAATGAGATGTCCAGTACCCCATCAGCATGGTAGCGCACCACAATGAATTTGTTTTTACCGCTAAAGCCACCCACCACGATTTTACCGGCTTTGTCAATTTTTACCGCTCGGGGCACATTGGTGCCATCAGTTATTTTAGTGCTTATTTTGCCATCAATACCGAAGGTCGGATCCGCGCTGCCATCAGCGTTATATCGGAAAAGCGCGAAATCCGAATCAGCGGAATTCTTTTTGAGGGCGGCGGCCGCGACGACGATTTTGTCGTCGCTGTCGATGGTCAATGCCAAGGGAACATTACGTTCGGACTCGTCTGGAGTAAGAACGCTACCGTCATCTCCGAAGGCTTCATCCAAGGAACCATTGTTTTTATATCGAAGAAGACCAATACCGGTAGAAGCTCCATAATACCACGTAACACATGCCACGATCTTGCCATCTGATTGCAGGCCAAAGCCTTCGATGCCATTTTCGATCACTTTATTTCCTGCTATCCTGTTGGCCGTAACCCTGCCCTTATCGCCAAAACTGAAGTCAGGCTTGCCATCACGATCGTAGCGTGCGATGGCAATGTGATCGAGCGTACGCGCGCCCGTTGCGCTGCCACCGACGAGAATCTTTCCGCTCCCATCAATAAACATATTTCTCAAAACATCGGTCTTGCCGAAAAAATCGGTTATGGTCTTGCCGTTATCGCCGAAGGTCGGATCGGCTTCGCCAGCGGCAAACGCCACAAAGTTAAGAGTTCCTGCAACCACCAAAAACGCGAGATAGGCGAAACCGAGACGTCCCATAAATCCTCCCTAAAGTACTCCCGCTACTATATCACTCCCAAGCAACGATTATTCCGGCTTTGTTGCATAAATCACTACCCATCGTCATGGGGAGCCCCCTGAAGGGGCGTGGCCATCCAGTAAAAGCCTAGACGCTAATTCCTGGATGGCCGCGTCGCCTATGGCTCCTCGCCATGACGATGGGCGACACAAATGGATTGCGAGCATCCAGTAACACGGTTCATTGAATAGTATCGAAATAAAGGATTTCTTCCGCGAGTTCGGCTTGCAAACTCATAAATGTCGACATGGGGTGACGATGAAAAGCCGAATCCTTTTTATTATTTTCACAATATCGATACCAATGCCAAGTGTACTAGTGGCAGCCAACGCGCAAGCAGATTTGACCAAATTCTGCGAGCAAAGCCAGTGGGAATCAGTGCTCCGAGCTTTAGGAGATGCACCTGATCTTTCAAAAATTTCTCGGGCGGCCTTGGAGGCATGTGTTAACCACGCCTTAGCCAACGATCAATTTGGTATTTTAAACTTTTTTCTGAACCTTAAACCCAAGTCCATTAGCTTAATCTCGCGACAAAGCGTCGCAACTGCCATAATTCAAGGAAACATCGAAAGCTTAAAGGCCGCGATACACGCTGGGCTCGACCTCTCTGTCACCGAGAAACGTGAAAACTATCTTCATGTGTTAGCGCAATCTAGGGTCAATGGCGTAGAGCTTACTAATCTTCTGCTTATTGAGGGTAGAGTCGCGTCGGAGGAAGCGCTGATCGATCTTGAGCAGCGCAGTAAGGTCAATGGCACAACTCCTCTTGGTGAAGCATTAAAAGCCGACGCGTATGATGTGGCACAGATCTTGATCGACGCTGGCGCATCACTCATGCGAGCGGTCTATGTGGAGCCTTACGAAGATGGCTACACTATACTTACTCCAAGGATAGGTCAGGACAAAATCATCAGAGCTTGGTTTGATAAAAACGGCTACAAGGAAGTGAAACGGCTCTTGAAAAGTGAAGACTATACCAATGCTCACAAGAAAGGTTTCATTAAATTTCTTAGCGATTACTTGCCTGAAGTCAAAAAAAGAACACTTGAGCGAATATGGAACAATTACGAATACACCTTATTGGGGCAATTGCTTGATCAACTGGAATCGTCCAGCGAAGAAGAAGAATACCAGCAACGCACGATTTGCCTTAGTCTTTGCGACGACAAAGAAGATAAGCAATACGTTGATTTAGCCAATTGTGGCCATCGCATCTGCCGGGATTGTGCTCTATTTACCATCCAAAACGCCACGGAGAATAAAGATCAAGCGCTCATTTGCCCGGCTAAAGACTGTAATAGGCACATCGACCTTGAAAAACTTGCAGATTTCGACATCAAACCGAGCGCCTTGGTAGAGCTCAAAATCAGAGAGACGGAGAGGTTATTAAGTGAATGTCCCAAGTTCAGCCATTGCCATCGACCAGACTGCCACGGCGGTGCCATTAATCCAAAAAAGAAGACTCACATTACCTGCTTCGTCTGCGAGTGTTCTCATTGCACTAAATGCGGTCTCATGCATCCCAAACACGCCTGCGATACTTTTTTAAATGATAAATTTATTAAGCAACAAATGAAAAAAGAACTGATAAAAAAATGTCCCAATTGTAAAGTTAACATTGAAAAAAATGATGGCTGCAATCATATGACCTGCAAAAAATGCGGATACCAATTCGACTGGCTCACATTAAAACGATGGGCGCGTTAGCGCATCACCTTTACAGAGCATGGCTTTTCTGCTGGACTCCTGCCAATTATCTTTGGAACTCACAGACTGTGTCGCCCCGCGGCTTGACCGCGGGGTCCATACACTGCGCTGGACCCCGCGGTCAAGCCGCGGGGCGACACGATCGGAACTGCCATGGAAAAATTCGTGCGGGTTGCACTTAAGGTAGCGCATAACGATGGGCTTTTTACCTATCGTCTCCCCGAGGCTCTTAGTGCGCCCCCGGTGATCGGCAAAAGAGTAAGGGTCAGCTTGCAGAGTCGCCTTTTAACTGGTGTCGTCTTCGATGAAGTAAGTGATACTTCGGTGCAACCTAGTCTGAAAATTAAAGATATTTTACAGGTCATTGATCAAGAGCCGGTAATCACAGAGGCGCAATTTGAGTTAATGAAATTCTGCGCCTACTACTATTTTAATAGCCTAGGTCCTTGCATCCACTTCGCGGTTCCGCGTAACGAAATAGAACCGCGGGAAAAATCCGGGACACAAGAAGCCAAAAAGATTAAGAAAGATGCTTTGTCCGTTGAGCAGGAAGATGCCGCGCAAGAGATCCTTAACAACGAAAAAAAGGCGTTTTTGCTAGAAGGGGTGACAGGCTCAGGAAAAACCCATGTTTATATCAAGGTGGCCGAAGCGGTACTGGCAAATAACCAATCGGTGCTTTTTATCGTGCCGGAAATTTCCTTAACGCCGCAGCTAGTAAAACGAGTAGAAACTGCCTTGGGTCTTAAGGCCCTGGTTATGCATTCGAATATAACGCCCGCCAAAAAGCGCGACGCTATTTTTCAATTATTGCGGCGAAAGGCAAGAATTCTTATCGGCGCCCGATCGGCCATCTTTGCACCCATGCCAGAGCTCGGGCTCATCGTAGTAGATGAGGAACACGATACGAGTTTGAAACAAGAGGAGTCACCTAGGTATCACGCAAGAGATCTGGCTCTATGGCGCGCCAAAAACGAAGGCGCGCGCATCATCTTGGGTAGTGCTACCCCATCGCTTGAGAGCATGGTCAACGCAAAAAAAGGTAAACTGCTTCACCTAACATTACCCAATCGTTTTCATAAGAACCGCCCCCTGCCCACCGTAACCATTATTGATCTGAAAGAGCGCGCTCAAGATGTGGATTTTCGCACACAGGACCAAAGCAAGACGGCGGGCCAAAAAATCTGCATCATTTCGCGCCCCCTGATGGAGGAGATGACGGCTACCTTGAATCGGGGCGCACAGATACTATTGTTTCTCAATCAGCGAGGCTATGCGAAGTTTGGCGTTTGCTACCAATGCGGCTACATGGTGGAATGCCCAAACTGCAGTGTTGGACTCACCTATTATCACAGCCGCCGAAGGCTCTTGTGCCATCTTTGCCAGCACAGTGAAATTGCTCACATTGTGTGCCGAAATTGCCGCAATGACAGCATCAAGTTCTTGGGTCTAGGCACTGAGCGTCTGGAAGAAGAGGTTAAAGAACTTTTTAAAGATGCCAAAGTGCTTCGATTGGATCGGGATGTGGTGCAAAGCGAGCGCCGCCTTGTGGCTACCTTAAGCGCCATGCACGAGGGACGCGCCGATATCCTTATAGGCACA
>Ga0187783_10000844_pt1 | contig 22544 bp, 22 predicted proteins | sample 1015_SJ02_MP02_2_FD_132471 | JGI IMG/M metagenome (GOLD analysis project Ga0187783, IMG submission 132471) | Tropical peat soil microbial communities from peatlands in Department of Meta, Colombia - 1015_SJ02_MP02_20_MG | ecosystem: Environmental > Terrestrial > Soil > Wetlands > Peat | place...
AAAGAAGGCTGGTCAAGAATCTGCTCATTGTTCTGTTGTACATTCCCCTCACGTCCATTGAAACCCAAGGTGCGCGCTAAAGCATCGAATCGCGATTAGCGTCCCATTAAGCTCGCGTGAGAGGGGCCGGGTTGCTCGGCCGCCGGTTGGGCTGCCAAACCGGCAAGAATGTGCGGTCGGGCCGCCAAGCTTGTGCGGGGGGAGGCTAACCGAAGATGCAAAATTCAAGCAGCGCGATCACCCGGCGATCCTTCGTGGCCAACGCAGTCGTACTCCCGGCGCTGGCGGCGCTGCTTCTCGCCGAAACCACCGGCGCGGAAGCGAAAGGCTCGAAAGCTCAGTTCAAATATCAGAACACGCCCAACGCCGGGCATAAATGCTCGCAGTGCACCTTTTACGTTGCGGGAAGCTCGTCAACCGCTAGCGGAACGTGCAAGATCGTCGACGGCTCGATCAGCCCCAACGGCTGGTGCACCGCCTGGTCGAAGAAGTCTTAGAAACGCTCGCCTCGCTGCAACTGGAGCGGCCACGCTCCGGTTAAGGAGCGTTTCGATTTTCGGACAAAACAGGATGTTTTGTTCCAAGCTTGCTCTTCCGAAAATCGAGCCGAGCGAGCAGAGGACAGGACGTCCGGCGCGAGCGTCTCCGTAAACGGAGCGTGGCCGCTCCAGTTGCAGCGAGATCGGTCTTGCTAAGCGACTTCAAACAGACCGGCGGCGCCAATACCGCCCGCAACGCACATCGTCACGACGACGTATCTGACGCCCCGGCGTTTGCCCTCGATGAGCGCGTGCATCGTCATGCGCGCGCCGCTCATCCCGTATGGGTGACCGATCGAGATCGCTCCGCCGTCCACGTTGAAACGATCGTTGGGAATGCCCAGTGCGTCCCGGCAGTAGACCGTTTGAACCGCAAAAGCTTCGTTGAGCTCCCATAATCCGATATCGTCGACGGTCAAGCCGTGCGCTTGGAGGAGCTTGGGCACCGAATAGACCGGCGCTATTCCCATCTCGCCCGGCTCGGTGGCGGCCACCGCAAATCCGCGATAGTAGCCGAGCGCAGAAAGATTGCGCTGCCGCGCCAGCGTCGCATCCATCACCGTGAGCGCCGCGGCCCCGTCGGAAAGCTGAGAGGAATTCCCGGCGGTGATCGTCGTGTCGGCGACGCCCGGCACCGCGCCTTTCAACGCAGCTAGGCCCTCGAGCGTGGTATCGGGGCGATTCCCTTCGTCCTTTTCGAGTTCTACGCGTTGCTCGACGACCGAGCCGGTTTCCTTATGCTGCTCGTATTTCCACGACGGCATGCTGACGATCTCGGCGTCGAAGCGCCCAGCAGCTTGCGCTGCGGCCGTCCGCTGTTGGCTTTGCAGCGCATACTCGTCTTGGCGCTCGCGCGAAACGTCGTATTTCTTCGCTACGAAGTCGGCGGTGTAGAGCATCGGGGTGTAGAGATCGGGTTGATGCCGTACGAGCCAGTCCTCGGTAAAGAAGTGCAGATTCATCTGGTTCTGCACCATACTGATCGACTCGACGCCGCCGGCGACGACGACTTTGGCACCATCGGTTATGACCCGCTTGGCGGCGAGCGCAATAGCGTCGAGTCCGGACGCGCAAAAACGGCTCACCGTTTCGCCCGGTACCGTTACCGGACAGCCGGCCCGCAGCGCCGCAGTGCGTCCCACGTTGTTGCCGGTTGCGCCCTCGGGCAATCCGCACCCCATCACCACCTCGTCGACTTCAGCGGGATCGATCCCCGCGCGATCGATCGCATGCTTAACGGCGTGTCCCGCCATCGTCGCGCCTTCGGTTTGGTTGAACGCGCCGCGAAAGGCCCGGCCGATCGGAGTACGCGCCGCCGAAACGATTGCCGCTTCACGCATGGGCGAATACCGGAACTTCGGGAGCATACCACATCGGGCCGCCGCGATGCGGCGGAAATCCATAGCCGTAGACGTAGACGATATCGATGTCGCCGGGCCGTAACGCGACGCCTTCTTCGAGCAGCTTGGTCCCGCGATTGACAAGCGCGAAAAGAAGCCGATTGCGTATTTCGTCGTCGTCGATTTCTCGTGGAACGATCCCGGCTTGGCGGGCTGCTTCGGCAAAAAGCTGCTCGACTTGCGGATCCTCGATCGGTTCGCGGCCCTTTCCGATGGATTTATCGTAGTTGAAATAGCCGGCCATCGTCTTCTGCCCGAGCCGTTTCATCTCGACGAGACGTTCCAGCACGTTGGTGCGACCCAGAGCTTCGTCCCCTCGTTCGCGCTGCACGTGCCAACCGATGTCGAGTCCGGAGAGATCGCTCATCGCGAACGGCCCCATGGGGAAGCCGAACTTCTTCATGACCGAATCGATGCGCCATGGGGTGACGCCCTCTTCGGCGATTGCGTTCGCCTCGCGCAGGTAGTCGAAAATCATCCGGTTGCCGATGAAGCCGAAGGCGTTGCCGGAAAGCACCGCTTTCTTGCGCAACGTCTTGCCGAGCTTAAAAGCGGTGGCGATGACCTGCGGCGAGGTTTTGAAGCCGCGCACGATTTCGAGCAGCGGCATGATGTTCGCGGGTACGAAAAAGTGTAAGCCTACTACCCGGTCCGGGCGCTTGGTTTCGCCCGCGAGCTTGTCGATGTCGAGCGTCGACGTGTTGGTCGCAAGAATTGCGTCGGGCTTTGCAACGGAGTCGAGCCTTCGAAAAACCTCTGCCTTGACCTCGAGGTTTTCGAAGACGGCCTCGACGATCAGATCGACGCCCGCAAGTTGGTTCCAGTCGTCGCTAAACGTTATCGATTGGGCCCGCTGCCAGGCTTCCTCTTGAGTAAGGCGGCCCTTCTGGACCTGATACATGAACATGCCCATCACGGTCTGGCGAGCTTTCTCGACGGCTTCATCGTTATTGTCGATCACCACGACCGGGATGCCGGCCTGCGCGAATGCAATCGCGATTCCCGTGCCCATCGTTCCGGCGCCGACTACCCCGGCGCTTGCAATCGCCAGCGCGTGAGCGGGGGGCAGTCCGGGCACCTTATCCAGTTCGCGCTCCGCAAAGAACAAGTGACGCAGAGCGAGCGATGGCTTCGACCGCACCAGTTCGTCGAACAGACGCGTTTCGCGCGCGATGCCGAAACTGAAGGGAAGCTCTACCGACGCCGCCACGGCGTCAATGAGCTTGTGCGCCGCGAAGCAGCCGTTCTCTTCGGGCGGCACCATTTTGTGAGCTTGCGCAACCACGAATGGTGCGGCTTGCAGCGGGACGTCCTTTGCAATGATCGCCTGCCGCTCGCTGATCCGGCGCTTTGGGCCGCGCGCCACTTCGCCGGCGCGTGCGACCACGTCATCGGACGCGATCTCATCGACGATCCCCAGTTCGCGCGCCCGTTCCGCCGAGATTGAGGAACCCTTGAGCATGAACTCAAGCGCCGCGCGAGCCCCGATCAGGCGCGGAAGCCGCTGCGTCCCACCCGCGCCGGGCAAGAGGCCCAGTCTAATCTCGGGCAGGCCGAGCTTCGCGCGCGCAGTCGCCACGCGGTAATCGCAAGCCAACGACAGCTCGAGGCCGCCACCGAGACAGTTCCCGTCGATTGCAGCTACGTGCACTTTCACGCTCGACTCGACCGCGGCGATCACGTCCCGAATCGTTACCGCGTTGGGAGCCAACTCCGCGTTGAAGTCGTTGACGTCGGCCCCGGCGCTAAAAAGGCCGTTTGCGCCGGTGAAGACCACCGCCTCGACCTCATCGTCGGCGTGGGCTGCCTCGATCGTCTCGAAAAGCCTAGCGCAATACGCAAACGAAAGCGCGTTGACCGGCGGATTATCGAGCGTAATGACGCGGACTCCGCCGCCGCGCGGCACGTCGGAGGAAGGCGGCAACATCGCTAGGCCGTGACGGCTATCTTGCGATCGAGTTCGAACTGCGCGTCGGTCAGCGTCATCACGTCCGCCGATCCCTGCACGATCTGCTGCTTGAACCAGGCCGCCTGTGAAAGTACGTGGGTTGCGTAAAAGCCGGCGGTGGCGAGCTTGGCGCGATAAAACTCGGTTTCAGGATCGCCGGCGGCAATCTTTGCCGCTGCGATCTGCGCCGCGCGCGCCATCTGCCAACCGCCGGCAATGGTACCCCACAGACGCAAGTACGGCACGGAGCACGCGAAGGCTTTGTGCAGATCGCCCATCGCGTTCATACCGATCCACTGCGAAACCTCGTTAAGGGTTGCAAGGCTCGCGGCGAGCGCCTCGCCGATCCGCTTTACCGTGGGATCGGCGTCCGCGGCGCATTCCTTAGCCGCGCTCTCGATCTTCTTCCCGACGCTCGTCGCCGTCGCACCCATGTCGCGCAGCAGCTTGCGTCCGACCAAATCGAGCGATTGGATGCCGGTGGTTCCTTCGTAAATCGTGGTTATCCGAACGTCGCGATACTGTTGGGCGATTCCCGTCTCCTCGACGTACCCCATGCCGCCGAAGACTTGCAAGGCGGTCGAGCAGAGCTCGACGGCGCTTTCGGTGCACCAGCCCTTCACGACCGGAATCATCAGCTCGACGAAGGCTTTGTGCTCCTTGCGGACGCGCTCGTCGGGGTGGCGCTGCGCGTAATCGAGCGATGCCGCGGTGACGTAGGCCAATCCGCGCATGGCCTCGATCGTGGCCTTTTGCAGCATCAGCATGCGACGCACGTCGGGGTGCTTGAAGATCGGTTCGGGCGCACGCGAGCCGGGCTTGATGTCGCGCCCCTGCACGCGCTCCTTGGCGTACTCGAGCGCGCTCTGATACGCGCGGTCGGCAACCGCGAGGCCTTGCACGCCGACCGAGAATCGAGCCGCGTTCATCATGATGAACATGTACTCGAGTCCGCGGTTCGGCTCGCCCACGAGATAGCCGACCGCCCCGCTGCCTTTTTCGCCGTAGTTCAGCGTGCAGGTAGGATTGGCGTTGATTCCCAGCTTGTGCTCGATGCTCGCGCACACGACGTCGTTGCGCTCGCCCAAACTGCCGTCGGCATTAACGAGAACCTTCGGCACGATGAAGAGCGAGATGCCCTTGGTTCCTTCGGGCGCGTCGGGCAAGCGCGCAAGCACGAGATGAATGATGTTTTCGGCCATGTCGTGCTCGCCGAAGGTGATGAAAATTTTCGTGCCCGTGATCCGGTAGCGGTCGCCCTCGGGGACTGCGCGGGCGCGCACTTGCGCGAGATCCGAACCGGCTTGCGGCTCGGTCAGGCACATCGTGCCCGTCCATTTTCCGGAGACCAGATTGGGAATGAAGCGCCGTTTCTGTTCCTCCGAGCCCACAAACTCGATCGCTTCGATGGCACCCTGATTTAAAAGCGGACCGTTAGCGAAGCCGATGTTGGCGGCGTTCCACATCTCAAGCGTAGGCCCGAGCAGAATCTGCGGCAAACCCTGCCCGCCGTACTCGGCGGGAACCGGCAGACCGATCCAGCCCGCCTCGGCAAACTTCTTATAGGCTTCTTTGAAGCCGGGAGGCGTGGCGACCTCGCCGGAATTCCACGTGCATCCCGCCTTGTCGCCGCTGCGATTGAGCGGATCCAGGACGCCCGCCGCAAAAGCCGCCGCTTCCTCGAGCACCGAGTCGAGCACGTCGAGGGTGTCCTCGCAGCCGGGAAGCGCGGCAACCGCCTCAACGCCGGCGAGCTCGCGTAGCGCGAATTGCATGTCGCGAAGGGGGGCTCGATAGACGCCCATACGGGTCTCCTCTCTCTGCCCTTCCGTTATATATTATTAAAAATAATACTTCAAGCCGCCTTTGCGCGGCCCACCGGCGCCCTGGACGGGTAATTAAAAAACGTACAAAAGATGCCGCCTGCTTGCGGGCGAGCGTAACGCTTCCCGCTATGCTATTCGTATCATCATCGTATACCGTCGCAAGGAGATAACACGATAACGATGTTCCTGATTTCGGTTCTACTTTCCGCAATCACGCTCAATCCCGCGCTGCAGCCTCCGGGAACTGCGACGCAGGGATACGTTCGCGCGAACGTGATCTCACCCGACCTGACCTGCAAGCCGGGCGCAATCTGCGCTACCGGTAAGCTCCCGGTCAATCGGAACGGATGTTTCGTCGACAACTACTATAACGGCAGCGTCGGGGGAACGCCGCTCACCATCAACGTCACGGAGACCGGTCCGAACGGCAGCACCGTCTACCTCTACTGGGTCAACGCCACGAGCACGACGATTTCGATCAAGAGCTCGGCTTACGGCAAGTACTACTGTCCTCCGTCGTAAGTATCCACTCGCTAACACTCACTTGGGAGCGCCTCGCGCGCTCCCAATCCTAGTAGTAAAACTGCTGGAGCTGGTCGGCGTTGGGTCCGGGCGCCCAGCCCATGCGCATGGCGGGCACGAGGACGGCTAGACCCGCGTCGATCTGATCGACGTCGAAGTTGAATCCGGTAAGGCTCTCGACGAAGTTGCCCGATTCGCCGTACACGACGATGGCGCTGCCTTGACTGCCATTGCAATAATCCGGGTCTGCCACTAAGAAGAGCCGGTTGGCCGGATCGCCGGCAATCCAGGTACCGCTATTGGATTGCGACGTGTTGTTCGTGCATGGAAGCTGCGCGTAGGTGCCCGTTTCCTGCGCGAGGTTGTAAAACTCGACTTGCGCGTTCAGCTCGGTGGTCGTGGCGGCGATGCCGGTGGTCGAATCGACTGCCAAGCCGTTGACGAATCCGGCGCCATAGAAGCCGTTGTTGAGTCCGCTGAATTCGGTCTGCTGGCCGGTCGAAAGGTTCATCAGCACGTTGATCGGCGCCTCGCCGCCGACCTTGCCGCCGTCGGGCGAGGTGGCGAGTACGGCCTGATTCGTGGCGGTATCTTGTGCGACTTGCGGCTGATCGCCCAACGAGAAATAGCTGGGATTGAGCGGGAAGACCTTGCCGAACTCGTTCTTGGGGACGTCGGAGCCGAAGATAATCGGGATGTCTTGATTCTTCAGCTCGATCGCGAAGATTGCGGTCGTGCTCGACGTTTGATTCGGTCCGGCATCTTCCACCTGAATGTCCGTGACCGGAGGCGTCCATTTCGCCGTGAATCGCCCCGCGGTCACCGGATCGATCAGATCGTAGTAGCGCGTCGCATAGATCGAACCTTTCGGCACGACGTAACGGATAACGAGCGCCACATCGCCGTTGACGATGCCGGCGAGGCTGTAGGAAGTGCCGCTTGGAGCCTGCTTCGGAAACGATCTCTTGATCTGTCCCGTGAGCGCATCGAACGTCTCGATGTTTGAGGCCGTTGCGAGCACGCCGACGGTCCCTTTCTCATCGACGGCAAAGCCGTAAATCTGACCGCTCTTGCTCGTCAGCACCTTGCCCAATCCGACGGCGTGACGGACATCCCCGAAGGGATGCGACTTCGCAGAGGGAGCGAGCGACGAGCCGAGCGGCGGCACCGAAGTGCCGCCGCCGCATGCCGCTAGGATTGCCGCCGTCAAAGCGCAGCAGAGGAGTCTCACCGTTCCAGGACCTGGAGATTGTTGTCGTTGTCGTCGTTGAAGTAAACCTTAGTGTCCGCGGCGCTCGTGCCGGTCGCGACGACCCCGAAAAGCGCGCCCGCGGCGCCCTTGTCGACGTTGCGCACGTCAAGCACCTTTCCGCTGGGGGTCAGCTCCACCAGCAGGTTTTGTCCGCTTGGGTTCCCGGTGTTGCCGACGACGAGATTACCGTTGAAGAGCAGGGTGGCGCTGATCGGACCGTCGAGCGGCGCGCCTGCAAGAACCAAATGGGCATCGTCCGCGTCAGGGCCTTTGAAGGTCTTCCCGCCGGGCTCCACGACGATCCCGCCTGCCGGAATCTTGCTCACGTTCGAAAAGGCGACGACCGTGTTGTTGGTGCCGTCGACGATGTAGAGCGTGTCGCCGCTTGGGTCGTAGGTCAAACCGGCCGGAGCGAAGATGCTCCCGGGCTTTCCGTGATTGACCGCAAAGCCGCTTGCGATGACGTCGTAGGTAAATTTTGCACCGAGATTGATGCGGACGATCGTCCCTTTGGCCGCGTTGCTCTCGTAGAAAACTGGGCTTCCGGACTTCGGCTGTGCGTAGACTTGACCCCAAGGGTGATCGAAATCTTTGCCCTTGATGTTGACTTCGAGTTTTCCGGAGGGCGCGAGCACTGGGTTGTCGTCGGACGAGAATGCCGTCGCCCAAATATTATCGGACGGGTCTAGTGCCAGCGCCGCACAGCCGACGAGCGTTTTGCTATCGGAGACGAGGCGCGGCTTGGAGCCCGGGGTCGGGTGAAGCGCCACGATCGTGTAGCCCGTCCCCTGCACGTTCTTGCTGTCGTTGAAGTTGCAAACGACCAGGTCGCCCTGGGTGAAGTCGCCGGCGGTCGCCGGTGCGACCGTAAGTCCGTATGGATTGACCTGGTGCAGCTTCGGATCGATCGTGGAACCTATCACGACCTGCTTGGTCAGCGTCTTGAGAACCGACGTGCCTCCGTCGGGGAAGAGTTGCTGCAGCGATTGTGCGCCGCCGGCCGGCGAGGCAGGCAGCACTCCGGCGCTATGAGCGCAGCCGGTTACTAGTAATGTCGCCGATGCGGCGACCGCTATCATTCTCAACATTTTCCTAACGTATGGGGAGCGGATGAAAAAACTCTGAAACGTTCGCTCCACATCGCCGAAAGCCCGGTGCGGGACGATGGCGCCGATGCACAAGGACCCCGCCGCGATCGCGCGCCGTCTCTTCGATTGCGACCGGCGTCCCGTCGAACAGGGGGTTGTCTCAACGCTGTTGCGCTTCGGCCGTGGCGCTCTCGCCTACGCCTTGCGCAATCGAATCCGGATCGTATTGCTGCGGCCGGAGGAGCTGTACCGCGAAGCCTCCCATGCGCTTGCGCGGCTGGGCATCGACGTAGACGGGTGGCCGGCGCCCCCGGCCGGTCTCTTCGTGGTCGAAGAACGCGCGCTCTACCTTCGCTCGCGCAGCCCGATGACGGTCGCGCACGAGTTCGGGCACGCACTCGATTGCGCACTGGGCGGCGGCGTGTATCGCAGCGGGATCGATCCGCAAGTTCGCGCACTCTTCGCCAATGCAACGAGCTTCGTTACGCCCTACGCCGCGACCGGGGTCGACGAATATTTCGCCGAGTCGTTGCGCGCTTACGTCGAAGCGAACGATCCCGCCTCGCCCTGGCCTCGCGCAACCCGCGCGCGCCTGCGCCACGGCGATCCCGGCATGCATGAATTCGTCGAGCGACTGTTCGAACGCGAATTCGACGAGCGTTGCAGCTTGTCGCGCGTCGTCTCGATCTGACGAAGTATCTCGAAGGAACGACAGCCGTCCGCTTGAAGCCCCACCGATGAACGCTTCGAGCGATCTCGCTGCGGCTCGGGAGCGTGCACGTGAAATAATCGACCGATGTCCCGAGTGGTATCATTCGATCGAGCTGGCTCCCGGTGTCGTGACGCCGGGCCGCGCGCCGCTCGACGTTTGGAATCGAACCCTGCGCAATCTCGCTCTTCCGGACTTGCGCGGGAAATCGGTTCTCGACATCGGTGCCTACGACGGCTTCTTCTCGTTCTCAGCCGAGAGGCTCGGCGCTGCAAGAGTAGTCGCGCTCGACGAGCACGTGTGGGCCACCGACATGACCGCCTATCTACAAGAGTGGCGGGGAGCTCGCAAGACCGGCGCGAGACTCCCGCCGCCGCGCCAATCGCGCCATTGGAAACCCGCCGAGCTTCCGGGACGCCGTCCCTTCGATGCGGCGCATGGGTTCTTCGAGAGCAAGGTCGAGCCGATTGTCGGAAACTTCATGACGATCGACCTCGAGACGCTTGGAAAGTTCGACGTCGTGCTGTTTCTCGGCGTACTCTATCATATGGAAGACCCATTACCCGCGATGCGCCGGGTTGCGAGCCTGCTGCGGCCCGGGGGATTTCTCGGCATCGAAACGGAGGCGGTCGAAGCGCCGGGCGCTCCGGATGCCGCATTCTTTGAATTCTTTCCGACGAACGAACTCAACGACGACGCCGCAAATTGGTTCGCGCCGAACGCTCGCGCGCTCGAAGGCCTGGTGAAGGCCGTCGGATTGCGCGACTTTCAACTTGCGGTAGGCCCCCCGCACATCTCGGTTCTGCGCCGTCTCGCTGCGCGGATGACGCGCGAGCGTTTTTGCTATCGCGCGGTCGCGCGCGCTTGGGCGCCACCTTAGGAAACCTCCGAAGAAGTTCGGAGATTTATTTTATCGCCTGGACATCCGCGATACTGACGCCGGACGCGCGATTCTTCCACGCGCTGCGAATGTACGTGACGGCGTCCGCGATTTGTTCGTCCGAGAGCACGCCGCTCCAGCGCGGCATGATTCCACTGTAGGCTTGGCCGTTGACGACGATCCGCCCGTCGAGTCCATTTTTTACGATCGCGATGACCGCAGCCGGATTCCCCGTGACGAGCGGATTGCCCGACAGCGGCGGGAACGCGCCCGCAACGCCTTCGCCGTTAGGTTGATGGCAACTCGAACAGTTCGAGAGATAGACCGCGCCGCCGTCGCTTGCCGAAGCGGGATTCCTTGCGGCCGCCGCCGAGGCCGACGCAGCCGTTCCCTGCGAGCTTTTCGCGCAGCTCGCCAGTGCAACGGCCAGCAGCGTCAACACCGCGATTTTCATGAGGCCCTCCGTCGTGGTCGCGCGCTCATCGCCCAGACGAGCGCGACGAGCAGAAAGTTTGCGACGAGCGAGCTTCCTCCGTAGGACATAAACGGAAGCGTGATGCCGGTGAGCGGAAGCAGCCCGATGACGCCGCTGACGATGATCACGACTTGAAATCCGAGCGTCGCACCCAAGCCGGTCGCCAAAAGCTTCGTGTAGAGGTCCGGTTGCTCGAGGCCGGTTCCCAAGATCCGCCTAACCAGATCCAGAAAAATCGCCAAGACGGCTAACGAGCCGATCAAGCCGAACTCCTCGGCGAAAGCCGCGTATACATAGTCGGTCGCAACGTCGGGAATGAATTCGGGATGACCGAGCCGGTATCCGCTGCCGACCAATCCACCTGCGGCCAACGAATAGTACGCTTGCGAAGATTGATAGCCGGCTCCAAGCGGATCCGAGAATGGATTGCGCCACACCGCAATCCGGGTTGCGACGTACGGATAGTGATGCATCGCCCAGACTGCTCCGATCGCAAAAAGCAGAGCTCCGAAAATCACGATGTCCAAGCGGCGCGTCGCCACGAAGAGCAGCGTGGCGAACGTCGCCAGCAGAAGCGTCGCCATGCCAAGATCGCGCTGTACGACCAATATGGCCATCGAGGCACCCCAGCCGACGAACAGCGGGCCCAAATACTTGACGTTTGCCCGCAGAGACCATGGCCGCGCGTTGCCGATCACGTCGGCCATCTCCGCGAGGTACGCCGCTAAGAAGAACACGATGAACAGCTTGATGAGCTCGATCGGCTCATATTGGATGGGGCCCAGCCGAATCCACAAACGCGCGCCGTTGATTTCCTGACCGAAGGTCAGCAGCAGCACGAATAGCACCAGCGATGCAATGACCCAGATATATTTATACGCGGCAAAACGCCGAAACTGCGTGAACGCCGGCGCCATTGCAATTGCAAGAACGAGCGACACGAGAATCCACAGTTGCTGCCGCTGTGCAAGCGCCGGCGACAGCCGCGCTACCATCGCCAGACCGAGTGCCGACAGCACGACCGCGAGCGGCGGCAGAAGGTCGTCGCGCACCATGTTCGCGGGCTGCCATAGCACCCACAGAACGCAAAGCGCCGCAAGCACCGCGAGCATCCACGGCGGCCCGATTGCTCCGGCCGGCGCAAAGTGCAAGATCAGCGCGGCAACGGCGAGCGCTCCGAGCATCGGCGTCAGGCGCCGCGCGACCAGCGTAGTCAGTGTATGCAGACCGTTGCCAGCAGAAAACCAAGACCTGCGACCGCGCGAGCGAGCAGCGAAACCTTCGCGGGCTTACGGATGCTCGCGGCCCCGGTTTGGTCTTGCATGGAATCGTCGCCTTCGAAGCGCGCCACCAAGACGTGTTCGCCCGGATCGGCCGCCTCGAGTTGCGCCAGCAGCGCTTGGCGTTCCGACGGCGAGCGCAGGCGCCGGTCGAGCAACACGATCGCGTCGCCCGGCGCGAGCGTTGCGCTCGAGATCGCCAGGTCGAGCAGCGGGCCCGTACCGACCGCGTGAAAAAGCACCGGCGTTCCGGGCAGATCGAGCGCATCGTCGCCGGAGATAACCGCGAGGTCGCCGTCATGCGCCAGATACGCCGCAGTTGACCCGGCCTGCATCACGAATGCGCGGCGTTGCACGACGAGCACAGCGGTCAGCGAGGCGGCCGCAACGACATAGTCCTCGTGGCTTGCCGTGCACGCGTAGAGATCTGCGCTGATGCGCGAAAGCATTCCGATAATCGAGCTCGCCGCCGATTGCGGGCGGTCGATGGTTCGGCGGAAGCGCGCGCTGCGCGCACGCCGGCGGCACTCCGCGCCGAGCCGAGCAAGCAGCGCCGACTCGATGGCAAGACCTCCGGCGCAACCAAACCCGCGGGCTGCCGCCAACAGCCAAGTTCGCGGCCCTAATTGAACGCTCAAACAGGTCGCGCGGTCGCCGCGAATCGCCAGCGTCATGCCGGCTGCACCGAGGCCACGACGATTCGAGTCGCACCGACGTCGATTTCGTCGCCCGCGCGGACTTCGATAGCTTCGGTCACGCGGCGGCCGTTGAGAAAGGTCCCGTTGCTACTTTTCAGATCTTCGACGTAAACGAACCCGCCATGACTTTCGAACCGGGCGTGACGACGGCTTACCTCGGCATCTCGCAGAAAAATCTCGGCCTCTCGCGTTCGGCCGAGCTCGAAGGGCGGCCGGCCCTGAAACGTGCGCCGATCACCGCGTTCCAGAATATCCAAATCGATCACCATCGGCGTAAGCGCGCCGACGTCGGCGGCCGCGCGAATGCGCGGCCGGGCAGCGACCAACGCAACGGCGGCAAGCACGGCGACGATCTCCAGGGAACCCAGGCGCATCTGACGCTCGAACTCACCAAGCGCCGCCATCACCGGCATCACCCCGTCTCGAACCTCATGCGGGTATTCCCGAAGCGCAGCTCGTCGCCGTCGCGCAGTGATTGCGTTTGCACGCGCCGTCCGTTGACGAAGGTTCCATTTGTCGAGCCCACGTCGCGAACGACGGCTCGTCCGGCATCGACTTCGAGCACTGCGTGCGCGCGTGAAACGCTGGGGTCGACAAGGACGATCTCGCTCTCCTCGCTTCGTCCGATCCGGGACGTTCCTTCGATTGAGTATACCCCGCCGGGCGGAACGCCGACGACCGTGCGAAGGCGGAAGCTCACGGCCGGCTTTTCCTGACCGGCAACCTCGACCGCGACGGCGCCTTGCGGGACGCTCGCGCGCGGCGCCATGTCGACGTGCACGCGGTCCTCAAACGTCACGCCGACTTTCGCCGCCAAGTCGCGCAAAAGGTCGGCCCAGGCCCGTTCGAGGTACTCACGGTGATCGCCGAGCCGCTCGAAATCGGACGGATTCACGTATACCGCGTACGCTCCGGGTGCGCGCAGCCGTCCATCGTCGTCTTTTGTCTGTGCTTCCATCGTCGCAACGAGTTTGCGCGCGATCTGCGCGGGCTCCAAGTCGCTGGGAAACGTTCGGGCAAATGCGCGCTCGATGAATCCCGCGCAAAGCTGTTCGATCCGCGCGAGGAAGCTCACGGGCGGCGCTCGACACGGGCGATGTAAAATCCGTCGCGGCCGCCGATGCCGGGCGGAACGAGAACGTCGCCGCTTGGAGTCAAGAGAGAAGCATACGCGGACGGTATCAGGCCGCGCTCGAAGTTTTGCCGTGCCAAAAACCAGTCGATCACTTCAGTGGTCTCGCGTGGATCGGTCGAACAAACTGCATAAACGAGGGCGCCGGCCGGAAAAACGTGACGAGCCGTCTGCTCGAGAAGGGCTCGCTGCGTCAGCGCAAGGCGTTCGCCGTCGGTGCCCTGCTTCTTCCAGCGCGTCTCGGCGTGGCGTCCCACCAGCCCAATTCCCGAACACGGCGCGTCGAGCAGCGCCCGGTCGAAGCGCCGATCGGGCGGCAGTACCTCCGCGGCAGCGTCGCCGGTAACGACGGCCGCGGCAATCCCGCCTTCTTCCAAGCGCCGCACGAGGACCTCGACCCGCCGCTCGTCGCGTTCCAAGCACCACAACGCGCCTTCCGCGCCGAGACGCGCGCCGATTTGGAGCGCCTTATTCCCGCGGCCGCTGCACACGTCGAGTATCGTTTCGCCCGGTTGCGGCGCAAGCACGTCGACCGCCATCGCCGAGCTTTCCGATTGCGGCCACCAGCGGCCGTCGCGGTTCGCTCGCGCAATCGACCCGCGTTCGACGACCAGCGCCTCGGCTACGTACGCGGACGGCGTCGTTTCTATTCCGGCTTGGGCGAGCAGCTCGGCGGCGCGACTCGGCGGGAGCATGAGCGTATTGACGACGATCCCCGCCCGCGCCGCTTCGTCGACCCCCGCGCAGACGGCTTCGGCGCCGTCGCCGAAGAGCTCACGCCATTGGCGGACGAGCCACCTCGGCAGCGAGTAACGCGTTCCAAGGTAATCTTCTTCGCTTTCGAACGACGCTCGCTGCGGTTCCGAAGGCCGGGCGCGCTGGAGCGAGCGAAGCACGGCGTTGACGAGGTTGGCTAATCCGCGATGGCCATAGCGCTTTGCGAGGTTAACGAATTCGAAGACCGTCGCGTGTACGTCCGGTCTAGTGTAAACCAGCTCGAAGGTCGCCAACCGCAATATTTCGCGAATGACCGCCGGCATTTGCGCCGTGCGGTCGCCAATGAACGGTTCGAGATGCCAATCGAGCGTGCGCCGCATCTTGATCGCGCCGTATGCAAGCTCGGCGGCGAACGCGCGGTCCCGCTCGCTCAAATGCGCGTGACGTGCCCGATAGTCGAACGAGGCTTGCGCACCCCGCTCCATCGCTCCCGGTTGCGGTGGGAAGACGTCGCGGACGACGGCCAGCGCCAGCTCGCGTGCACCGCTCAGGACGGGCCGGCCTTCATCCGGCGATACTCGTCGCCGCTCATCTTGCCGCGATTCGGTGCGATCAGCTCGTCGATCGCAAGCTCGCCGGCGGCCGTCACGTGCGCACGCAGAATCTTGACCGGCTCGCCATAAAGCGTGGCCCGCGCAGCCGGCCTGGGTGAAAAGGCGCGCACGTGGTCGACGATCCGTTGCGCGGGCCAGCTCCAATCGATGTTGAGATCGTCCTTCGCGATCGGACGCGTTAGGCTGGTCTCGCCGCTCTGCGGTCGCGATATCAGTTCGCCCGCAGCCGCCGCATCCAACGCCCGCCCCACCAATGCAGCGCCGATTTCCGCGAGCCGGTCGTGGAGTTGTCCGTAGGTTTCATCCGATGCGATTGCGACGCGCTCTTGCAAGACGAGTTCGCCGGTGTCGAGGCCCGAATCCATCAGCATCAGGCTCACGCCGGTCTCGCTTTCGCCATGGGCGATTGCGGCTTGAATCGGGGTCGCGCCGCGGTATTTGGGAAGGAGCGAAGGGTGAACGTTGAGGGCGCCGAGTCGCGGCAGCTCGAGCAGCTCGCGGGGAAGTATCCGGCCGTACGATGCGACGACGAACAAATCGAAAAGCCCGTCACGCAGCTCTTGCGCAAACGCACGCAATCGGACTGGTTCGAACACCGGCAGCCCCAACTCGCGCGCCGCCGATTTTACCGCGCTGGCGGTCGGACGATGTCCCCGCCCGGCCGGACGATCCGGCTGCGTTACCGCGCCGGCGAGCTGCGTGTTCGCGGCGACGATGCGCAAGCTGGGTACCGCGAACGAACTGGTGCCGAAGAACAGTGTCTTCAAGCCTCCGCGGCTTCTTTCTCCTCTTCAGTTACGGCCGGACGCAGGTTCTTGGCGCGGTCGATGTACAGCCGGCCGTCGAGGTGATCGACTTCGTGCTGGAGACACTGCGCCAGCAGCCCATCGCCTTCTATCCGGATCTTCTGCCCAAAACGGTCTAAGCCGGTTACGGCAGCCCGTTCGTAGCGAATGATGTCGCCGACGATGCCGGGTACCGAAAGGCATCCCTCCTTGAGCTCGACCTCGTCCGAAAGTTTCTCCAATTTCGGGTTGATGACGACCGCCGGCTCGTGCTCGTCCTCATGCACGTCGATAACGAAAAGCCGTTTGGAGACGTTGACCTGAGGCGCGGCCAGTCCAACGCCGGGGGCTGCGTACATCGTTGCAAACATATCGTCGATCAGCTGCTGGAAGAGCGGCTCTTTGATCTCCCTCGGATCGACTCTCCTGGCAACTTTGCGTAAGGTGGGGTGCCCCCCGGCCAGAATTTCGCGGACATAAGCCATGCGGGCGGCTAGTTCTCCTTCGCAGCCGCCCGCTACTCTGGGATTTTCCGGCGCTCCTCGAGGTTACTGGACGGTGCTGAAGGAGCTCACCAGAACGTGCGGCGTGCAACCCGTTCCGCCGTCGTTCCAGTAAAGGCTCACTGCTTGAGCCGGCCCGATGAAGTAACTGCTCGGAAGCGACGACGCATAGTAGACCGCGTTGGGATACGACGGCGATGCATGCGGCAAGGGTATCTGCGACTTGCTGATCCCAAAGAACGTCGAGGTGAAAGTCGAGCCCCCGTTCTCTTGCACCAGGAAGAAATCGAAGCTATTGCTCGGCGGCAACGATCCGCTCGTCGAAACGTAAATATTGCCCAATGCGGCCGGAGCACTCGTCGTGCCGGGGATCGGGTACAGAACCTCCAGCTGATTCGGAGGGCCTCCGCAGTTGGTTCCGGTGCCCGGCGGGGCGCTGCTGCTGCTGCCGCTGTTGCACGCGGCCAAGAAGCCGGCCGCCGCGAGGGAGATGAAGAGAGCGCCTATCGTCTTTTTCATGGGTTACAACATCCTCTGCGACGGGTCAGGCCCCTGCCGCACCCTATGTGAATTGCCTTAGAGAATGTACCCCGATAGGTCCGCGTTTGCGACCACGTCGGCGAGCCGGCTTCGCACGTACTCGCCGTCAATTGAGACGCGTCCGGCCGTATCGGGAGCGTCGTAGCTGACGTCTTCGAGCACGCGCTCGAGAACCGTATGGAGGCGGCGCGCACCGATGTTCTCGGTCTGTTCGTTTACCGTCATCGCGAAGGTTGCCAGCTGCGCGATGGCATCCTCCGTGAACTCGAGCGTCACCCCGTCGGTAGCGAGCAACGCCTTGTATTGCTCGACCAGCGCGTTCTTGGGCTGGGTCAGAATGGTTTTGAAGTCGTCGGCCGTCAGGGAATCCAGCTCGACCCGAATCGGCAGACGGCCCTGCAGCTCCGGAATCAGATCTGAAGGCTTGCTGATGTGAAAAGCCCCGGCCGCGATAAAGAGCACGTGGTCGGTCTTGATCGGGCCGTATTTGGTGTTCACGGTCGAACCTTCGACGATTGGCAAGATGTCGCGCTGAACGCCCTCGCGTGAAACGTCGGGGCCGCCGCGCTGCGACGCGCCCGCGACCTTATCGATCTCGTCGATGAAGACGATCCCGTCCTCCCCGGCACGGCGAAGAGCCTCCCGCTTTACAGCGTCCATGTCGATGAGCTTCCCGGCTTCTTCTTGCTCGAAGATGCGCAAGGCCTCGGCGACCGGCACCCGCTTTTTGCTGCGTCGCTTCGGAAGGATACCGCCGAGCATTTCGCCGAGGTCGCCGCTTTGATCGACCCCTCCGCCGATCACGCCGATCGGCAAACTCGGCGTTTCCTCGACTTCGATTTCGATTAACCGCACGTCGTAAAAACCGCGCTCGATCTCGCCGCGCGTTTGCTCGCGCACGCGTTGGGCCTCTGCCGAAACCGCGGCCGAAGGACCCGGCTGCGCCTGCTGCGCCGCCGCAAAGTTGCCGCCGAAAATCGAGCCCAGCGCGGCCCCGAACGGACTGCCCGCAGCTTGTGCCGACGGCGGTCGCGTTTCGGGATGAAGAATGTCGATCACGCGCTCGACGGCCTGTCGAGCCGCGAGCTCGCGGACTTCTTCCCGGCGCTCCTCCGTAACGGTCCGAATTGAAGCGTCGACCAGATCGCGCACCATCGACTCGACGTCGCGTCCGACGTATCCCACCTCGGTGTATTTCGTTGCCTCTACTTTGACGAAGGGCGCGCCGACCAACGCCGCCAGCCGGCGGGCAATCTCGGTCTTACCGACGCCGGTTGGGCCGATCATCAAAATGTTTTTCGGGGTGATTTCGTCGCGCAAGTCCTCGCGCGCCCGAGCTCGACGATACCGGTTGCGCAACGCGATCGCCACCGCGCGCTTGGCCTTTGACTGACCCACGATGTATTTATCGAGCTCTTCGACGATTTGCCGGGGCGTTAGCTGCGCCGGGTCGAGCGTGGTCGTCAGCATTCCGCTCACGGCAAGCTCTCCACGGCTATGTCGCTATTGGTGTAAATGCAAATTTCGGCGGCAATTTCCAGCCCCTTGCGCGCAATCTCGGCCGCTTCGAGGGTCGTGTTCCGCAACAGTGCCGCTGCCGCCGCTTGCGCGTATGGGCCGCCGCTTCCGATTGCTGCGATCCCTTCGTCAGGCTCGATCACGTCGCCCGTACCCGAAAGCACGAAGAGGTGCTCGGGATTCCCGACGATCATCAGCGCCTCCAGCCGCCGAAGTACGCGGTCTTGCCGCCAGTCCTTCGCCAGCTCGACTGCCGCGCGCGTCAGGTCCTTGAACTCACCGAACTTGCTTTCGAACTTCTCCAAGAGCGTGATACCGTCAGCGGCGGAGCCGGCGAAACCGGCAAGGACCTTGCCGGCAGCAATCTTGCGCACCTTGCGCGCGCCGTGTTTCACGATCGTCTTGTCGAGCGTCACCTGCCCGTCCCCGGCCATCGCGAGACGTTCGGCGCGGCGCACCGCCAAAATAGTCGTCGACTTCATTGCTAGTGTCAGTACCCTGCGGGCGCAAAGAGGGTTTCAGCAACCAGCGAGTCGACCGCGGCGAGCGCGCGCTGCGCGAGCAGACGCCGGCGCTCGCGCTTTCCGTGGCCGAGCTCGGGCTCCGCTTCGAAGCTTCCCCAGGTCACGTTGGACGGTTGAAAGTCGGGCGTGACGCTATTTTGAAGTTGGGCGACGACGGCGCCGAACGCACTTTCGCGGGGGAACTGGATCGACGGTAAGCCGCGCATCGCGCGCGCCGCGTGGATTCCGGTCATAGCTCCGCAGGCGGCGGCCTCGACGTACCCTTCGGCTCCGGTAATTTGTCCGGCGAAATAGAGTGCCTCGCTCCCGCGCAGTTTCAAGCGCGCATCGAGCAGGCGTGGCGAATCGATGAACGTATTGCGGTGCATCACTCCCAAGCGCAGCCATTCGGCGCGCTGCAGGCCGGGCAGTCTCCCAAAGACTTCGCGCTGCGCGGGCCACGTGAGGCGTGTTTGGAAACCTACGAGATTATAGGCGGTTCCTTCGCGATTCTCTTTGCGCAGCTGCACGACCGCAAACGGCAGGTTGCCGGTGCCCGGGTCGCGCAAACCGACCGGCTTGAGCGGCCCGAAGCGCAGCACGTCGTCGCCGCGATCGGCCATCTCTTCCACGGGCAAGCACCCCTCGAAGTATCGCGACTCCTCGAACTCTTTGGGCGCGCGACGGTCGAGCGTTCGCAGATCGTGCACCAGCCGCACGTATTGGCTGCGATCGAGCGGCACGTTCAAATAGTCGTCGCCGTCGCCTTTATCGTAACGCGACTTGCGGTACATCGCCGTTTCGTCGAGCGAATCGGCGGCGACGATCGGCGATGCCGCGTCGTAATAGTGCATCCTTCCTCGCTGCGTGGGATGGAACACTCGCAAGACGGCGTCTAGGCTCGCCAAAAACCCTTGCGCCGGAAGCGGACCGCAGGCGACGATTGCCGGACGATCGAGCGGAACGGCTTCGAACTCCTCGCGATGGACTCGGATGCCCGTTTCATCGGCGATGCGAGCTTCAACCAGAGCCGCGAACCGGTCGCGATCGACCGCAAGCGCTCCGCCGGCAGGCACCGAGGTCGCACGGGCCGAGCTAACGATGAGGGAATCGAGACGCGCCAGCTCCTCTTTGAGCAAACCCACCGCGTTCTCGAGCGACGCACCCCGTAAAGAATTGCTGCAAACCAGCTCGGCCAGGGCGCCGGTCTTATGTGCGGGACCGCTTCGAAAAGGACGCATCTCGTAGAGATCGACTTCGACGCCGTAACGCGCGGCTTGCCACGCCGCTTCACAACCGGCAAGGCCTCCGCCGATAACGAGCAGACGTTCCACGTTACGGTTGCGCGATCAGGACGACGCCGCGATCGCGGCGGCGAGGGGAGCGACATCGTGGGCACGGTCGGCGGCACATTCGAGACGTTGCTCGCCCCGTCGGGATTTCGCAACCACGTGCGAGCCGCACACCGGGCATCGCTGCGGAACGACTGCATCCCATGAAATGAAGTCGCACTTCGGATAGTTAGCGCAGCCGTAGAAGACGCGCCCCTTTTTCGAGCGGCGCTCGACGATCGCGCCGTCACACTTGGGACACTGCGCTCCAGTCTCTTTGACCAGCGGTTTGGTGGTCTTGCACTCGGGATAGCCGCTGCACGAGATGAACTTGCCGAAGCGGCCATGCTTGATGACCATCGGTCGTCCGCAGTTCGGACAGCTTTCGTCGGTCGGCTCATCGCGCAGCTCGAGACGAGGCAGCCTCTTCTCGGCCTGTTCCAATTCGCTCTCAAACGGTCCGTAGAAGCTGCGCAGCAAACCGACCCAATTCTCGTGGCCGTCCGCGACCCGATCCAGATCGCTCTCCATCCTGGCCGTAAAATCGAGATTGACGATTTTAGGGAAGTGCTCCACCAAAAGGTCGTTGACGGCCGCGCCGATCTCGGTCGGCACGAACCGGCGTTCTTGCTGGGTGACGTATCCTCGCGCTTGGATCGTTTCGACGATCGTCGAGTAGGTCGACGGGCGTCCGATGCCGTTATCTTCGAGCGCCTTTACGAGGGTCGCCTCGGTATACCGCGGCGGAGGCTCGGTGAAATGCTGCTTGGGCTCAAGCTTTCGGCAGACGAGCGACTCGCCCTCATTTAATTCCGGAAGGGGAACGCGGGCTTTGGCCGCGGATTCGTCCTCTTTCCCCTCTTCGTAAACGCGAGTGAAGCCGGGGAAGCGCATGATCGTGCCGGTTGCGCGGAAGCCGTAATCGCCGGCAGCCACGTCGATGATGGTTTGGTCGAGGAGCGCGGAGGCCATTTGCGAAGCCACGAAGCGCTCCCAAATCAGCGTGTATAAACGAAGCTCCTCGCGCCGTAGGACTCCGGCCAGGCGCTCGGGCGTACGAAGCACCGAAGTTGGGCGGATCGCTTCGTGCGCGTCCTGCGCGCCTTCGCGCACTCGATGGCGACGGCCGCCATGGAACTCTTCCCCAAAGGCCCCGACGATGTACTCTCGAGCGGCATCGCGGGCCTGATCGCTGATCCGGGTCGAATCGGTCCGCATGTAGGTGATCAACCCGACGGTTCCCTCGGAGCCCCCGAGATCGACACCTTCATAAAGGGCTTGCGCCACCTGCATCGCGCGGCGAACGCGCATCTTGAGCTTGCGCGAGGCCTCTTGCTGCAGCGTCGATGTCGTGAACGGCGCCGGCGGATTGCGCCGCACTTCGCGCCGCTTGACCGACGATACCCGGTACGCTTCGCCCTCGAGCGCGCGCAGGATTGCGCCGGACTGCGCCTCGTCGCCGATTTCCAGCTTCTCGCCGCGATAGGTTACGAGCTCTGCCGAGAACGGCGGCTCGGCGTTGACCTCGCCGGCAAGCAACGCGGTAATCGTCCAGTACTCCCTCGCCACGAAGGCGGTTATCTCGCGTTCCCTGTCGACGATGAGCTTGACCGCAACCGACTGCACGCGGCCCGCCGAGAGCCCGCTTCGAACTTTCGACCAGAGGAGCGGGGAGATCTTATATCCCACCAGCCGGTCGAGAATGCGCCGCGCTTGCTGCGCGTTGACGCGATCCATGTCGATGACGTGAGGATGTTTGAGCGCCGCCAGCGCTGCTTCTTTGGTGATTTCGTGCAGCTCGATTCGCTTGGGGCGCGGCAGTTTTAGGAGCTCGGCGAGGTGCCAGGCGATCGCCTCGCCTTCGCGATCCGGGTCGGTCGCGAGGTAGACGTCGGTGGCGGCTTTCACCGCACCGCGCAGCTCTTTGATGATCTCGCCCTTCCCCTTGATCGTCAGGTATTTCGGCGTGAAATCGTGCTCGACGTCGACGCCCAGCGTGCTTTTGGGAAGATCGCGCACGTGCCCCACCGATGCTTTGACCGCGTATCGCGCCGGCAAAAACTTCTTAATCGTTCGCGCCTTAGTCGGCGACTCGACGATGATGAGGGGCTTTTTCACGGGCCTTAGTATACCGCCGGGGTCAATCCCCCGCAAATTCGCGCGCATGCGTGCGCGCGAATTTGCATCCTTTAAAGAAATCCTCTATGATGCGTTCAAAAGCGCGAAAAGCGCCGTCCACTAACGTTAATCGTCCCCGGGGACGAGGAGGAATGAATGGACTCCG
>Ga0187783_10000845_pt1 | contig 22530 bp, 18 predicted proteins | sample 1015_SJ02_MP02_2_FD_132471 | JGI IMG/M metagenome (GOLD analysis project Ga0187783, IMG submission 132471) | Tropical peat soil microbial communities from peatlands in Department of Meta, Colombia - 1015_SJ02_MP02_20_MG | ecosystem: Environmental > Terrestrial > Soil > Wetlands > Peat | place...
ACGAAGTGAACTTCTACACGCATTTCAACGGAGATTGGCTCTCCGTTCAAACGAGTCGGCTCGTACTTCCAGCTCGTCACAGCCTCTAGCGCAGCCCCTACCAGCAAGCCAGGACCGCCGAGGATACGAGCCTGCACGACGCTCCCCTGTTCGTCAATGATGGCATCGATGACTACAGTGCCCTCGATCTTTGCCTCTTTCGCCAGAATCGGATATTGCGGGGCCGGCGCGTAGATCTGCCGAGGCGGCTTTAGGTTGCCGCCAATTCGAACGATTCGTTTTGCGGGAGGAGGTGGCGGGGCGCTTGCCAAGGGGTTAGAGCCGCCACCAATGATCCCGCCCAAGACCCCGCCGACTTGGCCGCCCGGGATACCGCCCGGTACACCACCAATCACGCCCGAAGCTCCTGTATCTGGCGGAAGCGGCTCCTCCTTGATCATCGCGACTTTCCTGGGGATGACGGTGGGCGCCATCATCTTGCCGCCCTGCATGAGACGCTCGACCGACTTCATGGTTTGCCGAACCATAGGAGCAGCCGGTGGAGGAGGCGGTGCAGGCGGTGCAGGCGCCACCAACCACGTGCTCTGAAAGGCTTTCAAATCCAGGGTCTGCGTGACGCACAGAGGTATGACGAGAAGGCCTGCGATGGCGACGACGTGAGCCAGAAACGATACAGCCCATTCGAGCGGGTTGCGCCTCTTATACTCGCACGGCACCTCAAGCAGAGCGGAGATGAAAATGTCCTGCCGGGTTCGGGTCTGAGCTTGTGCTGCGTCTGTCTCTCTCTTAGGGGTTCCCTTCGGTTGCCTGACTACGGTGGGTAGCGCGTGGCTCGCCATGACACTCACCTCCTTCTTGCTGTGGACCCGAGAAGCCTTCAGCGGAGTCGGTCGCTGGGCTTCGGGAGAACCTCCTCCTCGCCTCCTTACTCGCCCACTTTCTAACACTCATCTCTCGTCTATGCGGCGACGCGGGTCACGGCGGATTGTGATCCCCGTTACAACGCGGAAATGCGCTACGCGCCTTGCCCACGGAAAGAAGCTAGCGCGCCCTTGAACGGGCTCGAGAGCCGGTTTTTGCTCTAGTGATCCGGGTCACGGCAGACAGTGAGACGTATCATCGCGACCCGCACCTGCCTGCGTTTATATGGGTCGCGGAGGATTGCCATGAGCACTGTTGTCGCGAGGCCCGCGGAGCTGATTGAACTTAAGAACATCCTTTATCCCACCGATTTTTCGCAGCCATCGGAGGCCGCGCTGCCCTTCGCCGCGGCGCTGGCGCGCAGGTACGGCGCGACGATTCGCGCCCTTCACGTGCTCGATGCAAGTCCATTTGCGTATATCACGCCGGAGATGACTGGCATGGCGCTCGAAGCCGAGAGGGAACTGGCCTTCACCTCCGTCCGACAGCTCGAGGCACAGCTTGCGGACTTGCCGCATGAAATTCTCCTCGAGCGCGCACCCACCGTCTGGGAGGGCGTAAGCCGGGTGATCTCGGATGGTTCAATTGACCTGATCATCTTGGGCACCCACGGCCGGACGGGGGCGCAGCGATTCCTGCTGGGTTCGGTGGCCGAAGAGATTTTTCGAAGGTCGCCTCATCCAGTGCTGACGGTGGGTCCTGCCGTTCGGAGCAGCTCCCATAACGGCGGCCATTTCCACCGCATCCTTTTTGCCACAGACTACGGCCCGGGCTCTTCAGCTGCAGCCCCCTACGCCGTCTCACTCGCCCAACACAGTGCGGCACGTCTGTTGCTCGTGCACGTTGCGGAAGTAGCGGAGCCTGGCGACGGCGACCGGGACAGGGAAGTATCCGTAGCCGAGATGATTCACAAGCTCTATGACACCGTGCCCTCACAGGCCGAGCTCTCCATACCGCCGGAAGTGCTGATCGAATACGGTAAGCCAGGGGAGAGAATCATCGAGACCGCACATCATCGATCGGTTGACCTGATCGTGCTTGGTGTTCGCAGCGCTCGTGGACATCTGGGCGCAGCAACCCACCTGGAGCGGGCCACCGCCCACGAGATTGTGGCGCATGCTCCTTGCCCCGTTCTGACGGTGCGGGAAGCGTAAGCACCGAGCGTAAAGCATTAGGAAAGGAGAGAAGATGGAAACCCATTACGAATATGGCGTCCACGCGCTTTGTTCGGGAGCACGCCGGGGAGTCGTCCACGCAGAGGAAATCCTGCCCTCCATATCCTTCAGTGCCCCACCCGAGTTTTCGGGAAAGGCCGGCCGCTGGACGCCCCAACATTTCCTCGTCGCTTCGGTCGCCAGCTGCTTCGTCGCTACCTTCTCCGGGATCGCCGAAAAATCCGGGCTCGAGTTTTCTTCCTTTGAACTCGGGGCCCAAGGAATGCTGGTGCACTCGGACAGCCGTTGGCGCTTCAAGCAAATCAGGCTCTCGCCCGTGGTCACTGTCTCAACGGAAGCAGATCGTGATCGCGCCCTCCGCTTGCTGGGTAAAGCTGAACGGTCATGTCTGATCGCCCAGGCACTCCGATGTGAAATCGTTTTGCTTCCCGTCGCAAAAATTGAGGAAGAACTCCTGGTACCTGCCGCGGAGGAAACAGACCTTACAGACACGCGCGACACCGCGACTTGAGTTCAAGTCAAATTCCAGGGACACTACGAACGGATCAGTTTTTGCAGACTCACTCGGCTGGGAATCGTGAGTGCCGAGCCTTTCACCTGAATCAGTTGCTTTCTCTTTAGCTCCGCAAAGGCGCGAGACACCGTCTCACGTGTCACACCGATCATTTGACCGATCTCTTCGTGCGTGAAGATCATGACTAATCTCACTTGGTCCTTGCCCTGAGCATGCTCGGCGGACTGATCGAAAAGGAATTGGGCGAGCTTCTCCGTTGCCAAATGAGACAGGCCGATCATTCGCATTTCACCGATTGCGGCGTGATAAGTCTCACCTAACTGTTGGGCGACGCGCAGGGCAGCCTCGCCGTTTTCGCAGAGGAACCTCAGAAAGTCCGTGCGAGGAATGAAATTCGCTTGGGCCGGTTCGATCACCTCTGCCGTAAGCTCGTACGGCTTTCCAGAGATCGTAGCCGGGAGGCCGAGCACTTCGCCTGGCTCCGAGACCCTTGCGATCAGAGTCTTTCCCTCGGCCGACGAGGTGGAGAGCTTGACGCGCCCGCTGCACAGGATAAATACACCGCGCGAAGCTTGCCCTTCGATGAACAGCGTGGCCCCCTTCGGATACGTGGTGGGGGAGGTGATCGCCGCGAGCATCTGCACGGCTGATGGAGAAAGGTTGCAAAAGAGTCGTTCTTGGCGATGGGGGCACGTAATGCAGCTCTCGATAATCTGCAAACCGTAGGGGGCACGCACGGAATCGTTGGTCGGAAGACATAGCTCTTTTGTTGTCATAAGAAAGCGACCCCTTGCGCTCTAGGCCTCTGCCTCCCGAGGAAGGCTCTTGCGCTCTTCTTCGAGCCGCGCGATCGTTGCGCGCAGCCAATCGCGGACCGCCTCTTCGATCTCGCATTGATTCCCGCAGCGATAGAGAGAATCGACCGTCTCCCCAGCCATGTTTAGAGGGATATGCCGGCACGGAACGGTCTGCGAGCGGCTTTCACGCGGCACTAAATCCATCAAAACACAGGCACTGCAGGGACCCGGGTCCTCTTTGCAGTCGTAGTTCATGCACGTAGGAGAGTCCTCAAAGATAAGCTGACACCTCCAGGGCTGGCGCGGAGAGCGTCCGTACCCCCCTTTTTCCAGAAAGTTGAGTTCGAACTTGAGAACGTCAATCAGGTCTCGGTCGTCCTTCATCTTGCACCTCGCGTTCGGAGCGATTCTCCTCCCCTACCGAGCGCGGAGGATGTGACGCGCATCACGCCGGAGCGTGATGCGGGGTACGCCGTCAGAAAACGAGATGGCCCGGTGCCTACCGCCCCCGGGCCATCTAGCGGACCGCTCGTTTGCGGCTCACGCTGCCATGCGTTTTGCTGCGGGGGGCAGTTTGATCTCGATCTTTCGCGGCAGGGCCGCTTCGGTTACCGGCGCTGTGATCTCGAGAACACCGTTGTAATACTCCGCCGTGAGCTTCTCGGGGAGAACGCCCTCGGGAAGCTCGAAGATCCTCTGGAACGAACCATAGGCGACTTCTTCGCAAATCCGGTTGACGTCTTGCGAAGCCTTGGGAACGCTCCTTTGGCCCTCGATCGTCAGCATGCCGCCCTGGGCGTGAATCTGCACTTGATTCGGTTCGATTCCGGGGATGTACACGCGGCAGACATATTTCTTGGTTTCCTTCTCCACATAGGACTCGACGGGCGGGAAGAAACCAAGGGTCGCCTTCGGCAAGGCCTCCTCCGACCCAAAGGGCTTTCCGAGCAGAATGCGATTGAAAATCTGGTCGAAGTCACGACGGAAATCAAAGAGATCCTGGAAGAAATTGTCGCGCAGAAGCAAATTGGCCATTATTGCTCTCCTTTCACCACAAACCCCGTGCCGGAACTTGGAAGATAAATCGGGAGCCAGCGGCTGGCTGCGAAGTGTTTCCGGTCGAAAGGGCCGGGACGTTGAAGTCACTAAACGTTTTGCGTTCAGGCTTCGCGCCTAGCCGCTGGCTCGATTACGCGGAGCCAGGTAGAGGTCAAGCCCGGTCACGCATCCCCGGGTGGAGCGCTCTCAGCCTCGCCTCTCACTTTCGGACGTCGTGGCTCGAGCGCTCTCTCCCTTCTACCCTCTCCCATTTTTCCTGCGCTTTCTATGTAAACCCTGTCAAAGAGAATTTCTGTGATGGCCAGTACCGATTGCTGTGACGCAGGCTACGAAGCAAGGAATTCGGAGCGGACCGCTCGAAAACCATGGATTGCGAGAACGTGATCCGGATCACCCTCGGCGGTGACACGGATCGGGGCCTCGGAAAACGATGCTGGCGTAAGCTGGCCTGGGGCGCGGGGCTCGTTCGCGCGCGGAGGTCGATCGGTACGCTTCCGCTCGGGAGGAGGCGAATTTTTCGATGGCTATGGGAACCAGGATCGCCGAGCAGCCTTCAACTCGACGAGTCCCTACGGCCGAAGCTACGCTTCACGCGCAAGCGAACAGTTCACTTCCCTTCTTTGGCTGGGAACCGTGGTTCGTCGCCGCTCTCGCGGTCACGGGCATCTTTGTGCATTTATGCCTGCGTTACACGATGCGCGTGTCCCCTGTAGCGTCCCAAATCCCGCTGTTCGCCGTCTTGCTTGCGGGGGGAATCCCGCAGATGCTTTCGCTTCTGCGCAAATTGCTCAAGGGCGAGTTCGGGTCCGATCAGCTCGCGGGGATTTCCATCGTTGCTTCCGTTCTGCTCGGAGAGTATTTAGTCGGAGTAATTGTCATTTTAATGCTCTCCGGAGGCACGACTCTCGAGAAGCTTGCAAGCCGCAACGCATCGTCGGTGTTAGATGCGCTGGCCAAGCGCATGCCGCAAGTGGCGCACCGCAAGCACAATGGCCTTGTTCGCGATATCGCGCTTGCGGAAATTGCCATCGGCGACGAGCTCGTTGTGTTCCCGCACGAATCCTGCCCCGTGGATGGTGTCGTCATCGACGGTGAGGGAAAGATGAATGAGGCTTACTTGACCGGCGAGCCGTTTGAGATCGGCAAGACCCTCGGTTCCGAGGTTCTCTCCGGATCGACGAACGGAGATCGCGCTCTGCATATCCGCGCGGAAAAGCTTCCTGTGGACTCGCGATACGCGCGGGTTATGCGTGTAATGCGAGAAACCGAACAGCGCCGCCCACGGTTGCGACGACTGGGGGACGAGCTTGGCGCCTGGTACACGCCGGTTGCGCTGGCGATTGCCTCGCTCGCCTGGGCCATGACCGGAGAACCCAGGCGATTCCTAGCTACCGTGGTGGTTGCGACTCCCTGCCCGCTGCTGATCGCTATTCCCGTTGCGGTGATTGGGGCTATTTCTCGTTCTGCCCGCAGCGGTATCATCATCAGAAACCCGGCCGTGCTGGAACAAGTGGACCGGTGCCGGACGTTGATCTTCGACAAGACCGGAACCCTCACCTACGGTAAGCCAGCGTTGTTTCAAATCGTCCCTGCTTCCGGATTCGAAGCCAGCGAAGTGCTGCGCTCGGCCGCGAGCCTGGAAAGCTACTCGAAGCATCCGCTTTCGGGCGCAATTCTGGAGGCCGCGCAGAAGGCCGGACTTGGCAGGGAGTGGGTCGCCGAGATACGCGAGCGCCCCGGGGAAGGGCTCGAAGGGCGGGTGGGCAATCGAAAGGTATGGATCACCGGCCGCGCGAGCGTTCGAAACCGCAGAATCGCGCTGCCCTCCGTCGAGCTCGGCTTGGAGTGCCTGGTATTCCTCGACAACGAATACGCGGCCACGCTTCGATTTCATGATGCTCCTCGCCGGGATAGCTTGCGGTTCATCAATCATCTCAAGCCGCGCCATAAAGTGAGCCGCGTGCTGATTGTTTCGGGCGATCGCCAGAGAGAAGTCCGAGACCTCGCCCAACAAGTCGGGATCGAAGAGATTTACGCTGCCAAAAGCCCGGAGGAGAAGGTCGAGATTGTTCGCGCGGAAGCAAGTCGGGCGCGAACTCTTTTCCTGGGCGATGGGATCAACGACGCGCCAGCGATGCAGGCGGCAACCGTGGGTGTGGCCTTCGGGGCAAAAACCGATATCGCCATAGAAGCCGCCGATGCAGTGGTCTTGGAAGCGTCGCTAAGCCGGATCGACGAATTGATGCACATCGGCCGCCGCATGCGAAGAATTGCGCTTGAGAGTGCCGTGGGAGGTATGGCCCTAAGCATTCTGGGCATGGCGGCTGCCGCCTTTGGATACTTGCCTCCCATCGGGGGAGCGGTTGCGCAGGAGATCATCGATTTGGCCGCGGTGCTGAACGCGGGCCGTGCCGCCGTACCGCCGAGGGTTCCGACCGATTTTTAGCCCTTCTCACCCACATCGCAGAGGGACCTGCGGATCGCGGGGGCCCCTCGCCAGCACGACGAGGACGATAAGGGACGGATCTCCCGTGCGCTCCCGGCCCTATGTCGCCCTTCCTGTCAGAAAAGAAACCGTATCAGCAGGTAGGTTGTGTTGTTGCCGCTCGCGTCGCGACCCGCAGCATCGTAATTCGTTCCCCCGCCGTTGAAGCGCGTATAGCCGCTGTATTGGAAAGCGAGCTGGATGTTTTGCCAGGGCCAAAACGAAGCGTTTGCAAAATATCCGGTGCTCCCGGGATTGCCATTCGCGCTGCCGGTCACCGGGGCTTGCGGGTAGAGCAGCGGATCCGCGGTGCCCCAGGTATCGAAGAACGCACCCGTCAGCGAAATGCGATTGCCGAAATGATATTCGACGTTGGCCGTGGCGGTGTACAAATGGTGGCTGCCGGCCGTGGCCGCCGGAGGAACCGCAGCCACGCTTCCAGTTAACCATGAAGTTTGATCAATAAATGTGCCACGCAGAGACAACACGTCCCGTTTGAACAGGGTTCGATCAACCTGTGAGTCCAAAGCCCAGTCCGTATACTCGTCCTCGGGCCCCACTACGCCTTGGGGGGTCGATTCGACGTGCATGCCATACGTTCCGATCTCGAACTGCGTTGTGGGGGTCCCTTGTTGCCAGGCAAAACGCCAGTAGGGTGCCGCGCCGTGAATATTGTAGGTGAACCCCGTTCCGGGATTTGGCTGCGGTATCCCAACGTGGTCGGAACCGTAAACTAAGACAGCACCGTAGAGGTGATTGTCCCACATCGCATAGGCACCGCCTCCTCCCACGTCCTGAGCGAGAGGGCCATTTAGGATGGGCTCCGCGGTGGGAAGGGGAGCGAAATCGCTTTGAATCCACGGAAAGCCCCAAGCCGGCGTAGCGTTCCAAAGATCCTCGACAGACGGGTTGTTGTTCAGGTCGAGACCGTAATTGAATTCCTTACCCCCCAAATTCTTGGTCTTCGCGTAACGGATGTCGGTGTTGTCGATGCTGAAATGGTCATTTTGCGTGTCATAGGTGACCTGGAGAAAGCTTCCGATATCCTTTGTCCATGCTCCCGATAGGTACAATGATACGTCCTGGGGAAATTCCACATTACCATTCTGGGTGCCGGGGACGGGCGACCCGAGCGAAGTGTAGGACGTCTCGAACATCACGGACAGTGGCAGTGATTCGAGAATATCCAGCGGAGCGTGCTGTTTGCCCGCCTCGGCCTTGATGCTTTTATCCTGCTTGTCGACGTAACCGAGCAGCTTGAACCTCCGGCCCGCGGGGTTCAGTTCCGGGGGGGTGTAGTGGCAGCCGCTGCAGGCGAGACCGGTCTGGCGGGCGTAGCTGGGGACCGCCTGCACGCTGGGCGGATTCATTGCGGCAAAGCCGACCACGACCATTACAGGTAGTGACGCGAGCAAAAAAACCGTCCATTTTTTCATGGCACTCTCCTCGAATGATTCTTTCCTGCCTTCCTTTTGCCTGCGGCACTGACCCCAAAAGCTCAGGCCGCTTACCTCACCGAATTCTTTGGCGACTCATACGGCGGGACGGCAATCGCGCGCGCGAAAGTGATGAGCGAACGGATGTCTTCCTGGCCGAGCGTCCTGCCGTAGGCCGGCATCATGGCCGATTTGCCCACAGCGCTTCCCCCAAGCGAAATGATGTTCTCCAGAAAATCGTCACTTTCGCGGTTCAGGGCGTTCCCATCGTTGAACAGAGGCGGCGTAGGGCTCACATTCGAGCGGTTGGACGGGCCCGCCGGTGAGGTGTCCGCGTGACACCACACGCATTGCTGGTAGAAGATCCGCTTTCCCTGCGCCGCTTCATAACCGAGAGGAATCACGCGCTGCGGATCGTTCCAGTCGACTTCCGAATCGTAGGCATTCCTCAGCGCGTCGGGCGGAGCGGCCGCGCCCTTCTTTCGACAGGCGGTTAGCCCGCCGGATGTGGCCATCAACAGGACAACGAGCAGGATACGGCGGGTCACTTTTCTCCTCCGCCGCCACTTCCCGGCACATGCTGCCCTGGCGCATTTCTGAGCGTGAGCAAGTACGCGGTGAGCGCCTGCACCTCGCCCTCGGTGAACGCTCGGCGTGGTTCGATCGTTTCGGGAACCAAGGCTTGCGGATCGCGGAGCCAGGCCTCAATCCAGGCCGGCGTGAGCCAATCCCCGGCATCGCTCAGGCTTGGACCAACGTAGCCGCCCGTGGCGCCCAGCGTGTGGCATGCCTGGCATTGATACTTGACCTCATAGAGCTCCTTGCCGAGGGCTGCCATCTGCGGCGTAAATTCGCGGCGTTCGACCGAGGCGGGGTCCACTTGGTCATGCTGAAGGACCGTTCCGAAGTAGTCCGCGATCACACTGGCTTCGTGGTCCGACATGTTGAACTGGGGCATCCGCAACACGAGCGTCGGGCGAAGCGTCTGGGGATTCTTCAAGAAATCGATCAGCCATTCGCGGTTCGCGCGACTGCCTTCGTAGGACAGATCCGGCGCCAATCGGCCGCCGAACCCGTCGAATTGATGGCAGACGTAGCATTTATACCGCTCGCAGACTCGCCCGAACTCGCCGAGCGGATGAAATTCCGGCTCGCGTTTCGGAACGATCAGCTTTTCCATCCCGCTACTGGCGGGCGTGCCGATCATGCCCAGCAGGGCGGTGGTCACCGCGTCCAGGTCGTCGGGTGTCAAGTGATACTGCGGCATGCGCGCAGCCGGATTGACGGAAAGCGGGTCGGTTATTTTGGCTTGTATGTACGAGATCAAATTCCTCGGAATCGTCGATGTTCCAAAGTCAAGCTGTGAGACGTTTTTTGCGCCCAGCGCCGAGAGATCGGGGCCAAAGTCCTTGGGCGCTGGAAGACCTTCGACCACGTGGCAACTCGCGCAGCCCTTTTCGAGGAACAAACGCCGGCCCAGCTCGATCTCCTCTACCGTGGGAGCCCCCAACCGAGGGACATCACTAAGCAGGTCAGGGTCGGTAAGCTTCGTCTGGATGTACTGGGTGACTTCGAAGAGATCCTCATCCGACCATCCGTAGCGCGGCATCTCGCTGTGCGGCAGGTAGGCTTGCGGATCGCGCAACCAGGCCGCGAGCCATTCCGGTTTCACCTTGCTGCCAACCTTCGTTAACTCCGGTCCGATATCGCCGCCGACGAGCTTTGTCTCCCCGGCGCGCGTGACGGCAAGCGCGTGACACGTCGAGCAGAACATCTGTCGAAATCGAAGCTCTCCTCGATCAATAAGGTCGGGCCTTTTGGACCAGACCGCGACCAGGCGCGGATCGAACTTGACATCTTCGAGCGGTTTTGCTCGCTGGACGCTCAGGTAGGCCGAGAGGGCGCGGATCTCGGATTCGCTCAGGCGAAACTTCGGCATCCGGGGTTCTTCCGTGGTCTCGACTCCGTCCACCGTCGTGTTGCCATTGGCATCGGTTAGTGTTCGCGGCTCCTTCAACCATTTGTAAATCCACTTGCGGCTTACCTTTCTCCCCACATTCGTCAGATCGGGCCCGAGCATGGCTGGGCGGTCTGGGCCCTCGAGCTCGTGGCAACCTTCGCAATTGAGCTCTTCGATGAGCAGTCGCCCGCGGTTGAGTTCTGGTGTCTGCGGCAAGCCCTCACGGTGACAAGAGCCGCAGGCACCCTGAATGAAATGGACCGGAAGGAGGGGTTGTTCCCAGGCCAGTGTTGTTTCGTGTGCCTCCGCCACTTCGGTAGCCAGACCCTGGCCGCGATGACATACAACGCAGCCCCACTCCTGGGCCCCATGGGGGATGGTCGGATGGGCGCGGAACGGCTCAGGTACCGAGGCCCCCCCGAGCGTGGGTTGCGTGATGCCCTGGTGGCAGGTGGTGCAGCGGTCGACGACGCCGAGGTCCGGGATCCAGATTTGGTCGATCCCAGAATGAAAATCCTCGAGCAGGCGCTTCGTGTCGGGACGCTTTTGTGCGAAACGAACGTAGTCGCGCTTATACCGTTTCCACTCCTGCCGGAGGTCCTTCACCGGCGAAATGGCCAGCGCGGCGACGAAAATGACACTGCTGCTTGCAAAGACAACCCGGAGTCGGCGGGAGACCCTCCCCATGTCCTCAGCCGGCATGCCCCCTCCATGGCCATATCCACGACCAACCGGGCCCGCGGAAGAAGGTGCCGACGATGGTGAGCACGACCGCGACGCAGATGAACCAGGTCATGACCCACCAGGAAACCGCCCGTCTGCGGAAGTACCCCGCGGCCCCCGAAGCGGACGGTCGTGGGAAGTAGGAATAGACAGCTAGTCCGCCCACCAGGGCGGTGGGAAAAAATACGGTCCAGGCTCGGAAGATCCCCAGAACAATTTCAAGGATGGAGAGCACGGCGAGAAGAACGCGAAGATCGCGCGCCGGGTTGGTTGACCACATGGGCTCCCCTTCCACGTTGATGTTGAAATAGGGAATGACCACGAGCGCGATTACAACCAGAGTGGGAATCAAAATGCCGGCCACCAGGGGCGGAAAGTAGTGCAGCAGCTCCTGCAGGCCGAGGAAATACCAGGGCGCCTTGGCGGGATTCGGCGTCACGAGCGGATTGGCCAGTTGCTCGAGGGGGGCGTCCCATACGAGCGCGAGCAACACAAGGACTACGACAAGGGCCTGGAAGGCAATGGCTTCGCGCAGGAGCAGGTGCGGGTAGGCCATGACTTGCCCAGGCATCTCACCCTGTACTTTTGCGGACGTTTTGCGCGTGATGAAGACGATGCGCTGCGGATTCTGTCGCGCATCGGAGCTAAACCCTGTCTCCTGGCTAGTTTTCTTCTCGTCCATCTTGATCCTTCACGGTGAGTCCGCCATCTTTCTGCACTCGCCAAAAATGCACGGCGATAAACAAGACGGCGGCGAGTGGCAGCACAACGCAGTGCAACACGTAGAAGCGCAGTAAGGCGTTCTCGCCCACCACATTGCCGCCCAGGAGTTGGAAACGGACGTACTTGCCCAGCACAGGCATGGCCGAAATGATGTTGGTGCCCACCGTGATGGCCCAAAACGCGAGCTGGTCCCAGGGAAGCAGATAGCCCGTGTAGCTCAGGAACAGAGTGACCAGCAGCAGAACTACTCCCACCACCCAGTTGAATTCATGCGGCGGTTTGTAGCCTCCGCGATAGAACACGTGGAACATGTGCACGAAGACCAGGAGAACCATCAGCTGTGCCGCCAAGCGGTGAAGGTTGCGCAGAAAGACTCCATTCGAAACGACGAATCGCAAATCCTTCATATCGCGGTAGGCCTGGGGGACGGCCGGATGGTAATAAAACATCAGCAGAACACCGGTGACGGCGAGGAGAATGAACAGCAGAAAGGAAATGGATCCCAGGTAGTAGGTGGCGCGCACGCGAAGCGACTTCTCGCGGACTTTGACAGGCAAGAAATGCAGAAATAGGTTTCCGAATACAGCTAGGCTGCGCGTTCGATTTGACAACGCGGGCCCGCGTCGAAACATGGATTTCCACACGCTCGTTTCGCGCAACCGCTCCAGGACCTCGCTCAATCTCATGGCCATCGCTTACACCTTGAGCGCTCGGTTCATCTCGACGGTCTCAAGTTTGTCAACCTGTAACTCCCCGTCGACGGTCAGGCTGATCAGAAAATGCGGCAGCGGCCGAGGTGCTGGGCCCGCCACCTTTTCGCCGTCTGGCCTGAATTTGCTGCCGTGGCACGGGCACTCGATCAAGTCATCTTCGGGATGCCAAGCCGTGATGCAGCCCAGGTGCGTGCAGACGGATGAAACTGCATAAAACCCTTGCAGCGTCCGGACAATGTAGACCTGCTGATCGATCAAGAAGGTCACCGAATTCAATGGGTAAAGATCCGGGCTGCCCGCCCGAAACTTCGTGGGAGGTTCGAACAGCACGTTCGGAGAAAGATAGCGATAGGTGACCACCGCCGAGCCAACTGCGGCGATTCCCAGGGCCGCGAAGGTAATCTCATTTAGGAAATCGCGTCGGTTGACCCCTTCCTGTGCCTCCGAGGGGCCGAGATTGTTTGTTCGCTCCTTCGAATCAGCCATTGGCGAGGGCGGCCTCCTCGATCTGCACGAGGTCCGATTCACGATCGAACACCTCAAACGCTTCCATCGTGATCGTGTGTGCCGGGCAGCGTTCGGCGCAAAGGCCGCAGCGAATGCAGATCGTCTCATCCTTCACCATCACCGAGCCCTCGGCCGCGCCCAGCTCTTCCGGGCGCAAATGCTGAAGGGCCACGGGGTCTCGAGCGGCCTGCTCGCTGAGCGCTTTTTTGGTGTCCTCGCTGAAAGTGAACTGGCTGAGGGGCACGAGGCGGAGGCAATTTTCCGGGCAGACATCGACGCAGCCGCCGCACAGGATGCACTCGGTGCCGTCTGCTTCGTTTCCTTCGAAAATCGTATTGATCCAGCAGCGCAGGCAACGCGAGGCCTCCCGCCGCGCCTGCTCCTCGGTGAATCCAATTTCGACTTCCGCGATTCCGGTTCGGCGATCGATGGGCACGGTGGGAACTCGAAGCCGCGAGTATTCATCGTAGTGCGCAGCCATCTCATGGTGGTCCAACACGGTGATGAGAACGTGCCGGGGCTTCGGTTTCCATTGCGGACCTCGAAGATAGCGATCGATTTCCGCGGCGGCGTGCTTGCCGTCGGCTACCGCGCTGATAATCAAGCGCGGTCCAAAGGCGATGTCGCCAGCCGCGAAAACCCCGCGTGCCGTGGTCATGAGGGTGTCCGGATCGATCTTTACGGTGCCCTGACGCGTGGTGTCGATCCCATCTTCCGGCCGCAGAAAGGAAAGTTCGGAAGCTTGGCCGACGGCCAGAATCACGGTGTCACACGGAATGACCGACTCGGTCCCCGGCTCGAAGGTGGGATTGAATCGTCGCTGCGCATCGAACACGGATGTGCACCGAATGGTTTCAAGGCCCGCGAGCTTGCCGTTCACGCCGACGAATTGCTTGGGCCCGAGCGAGGGATGGATCTGGATGCCTTCATTCAGCCCTTCCTCGATCTCCTCTTCCGCCGCGGGCATTTCCTCCCGCGATTCAAGGCAGACCAAATGAACCTCGCGCGCTCCCATGCGCAGGGCGGCACGGGAAACATCCATGAATTCCTTCATGGCCACATCCATCTCGCTTTCCGATAATCGATCGGGCAGGGCGGCTTCGGCGGGAGACCCTCCGGCCTGTCTCTGCTGCTCGCGCATGGCCGTGCGCGCAACATCAATCGCGACGTTCCCGCCGCCGATCACAACCACCTGCCTTCCGATCGAAAATCGGTAGCCCAGGTTTACGTTCAACAGGAAATCGATGCCCTTGACTACGCCGTCCAAGTCGCTGCCCGGGAGGTTCAATGCGCGGCTGCGATGCAGGCCGAAGGCGAGGAGCACGGCCCTAAATCCCTGCGCTCGCAGATCGGAGAGTGAGAGATCCCGCCCAAGCCGTTGATTCAACCGGAGCTCCGGGCCGAGATCGAGAATCTCGCGGATCTGCGCCTGAAGCACGTCGCGCGGCAGCCGGTATTCGGGAATGCCCAGGCGCATCATTCCCCCGGGCACGGCCGCTGCCTCGAAAATCGTCACGGGGTAGCCAAGCAGGGCGAGGTCGTGCGCGGCGGACATTCCGGCAGGCCCCGATCCAATGATGGCGATTCTTTCCTGATGCATCACCTTTGGCTTTTCGGCGAATAGGTCGATCGGATGGCGGGATTCTGGGCCGTGGCGCTCGGTGAGGAACCGCTTCAGGGCGCGGATGGAGATCGGCGAATCAAATTCTCCGCGCCGACAAGCCGGCTCGCACGGATGGCCGCAGACTCGCCCGCAAATCGAAGCGAAAGGGTTCGGCAGCCGTGCATATCGATATGCCTCTTCGTATCGGCCTTGCGCGATGAGTGCAACGTATCGGCCTGCCTGCGTATGAACGGGGCAGGCCTGCATGCAAGGGAAATTCGACTCCAGCCATTCAAGATCGACGAGTTTGCTCCGCGCGTTCACTTGAATGGCCACGGAGTCCAAGCTACTTGCTTACGGTAAGTTGGACTGTGGCACTCTCGCCAGAGAGGGTCACCGTCTGAGTGGCGGGCTTGCCTTCCTCGGACCAGGTCTTCAGCGTGTAAGTGCCCCCCGGCAGGCCTTTGATTTCGAAATTGCCGTCCTTGTCCGTAACCGCGAAATAGGGTGTGGGAACAACGACCACATAGCCGGACATCTCCGGGTGCACGTTGCAGAGCAACGGCGCCGCACCCAGATCGTTGAACTGGTATGATTTCTTCTGTCCCTGAGGCCACGTACCGAGGTTATGGGCCAGCTTCTTGTTGCCGCCGATTGACGGCCAGTACACATTGTGGCCGACCGGGTCACTGTTCAGGAACTCGACCGTTGTGCCCTTAAGAACGACCGCCACGTGCGGAATGAACTTGAGACTCTTCTGGTCCACCACGACCGGCTGTGCGGGGGCCGGAAAGTCCTTGCCCGGGATCGCATCCACATAGACGGCAATGTTTTCAGCCGATTTGATGCGCTGTACAGTGACCTTCCCTTTCACGTCCCCGGCCCGGCTGACTGCCGCAAAGAGGAGCCCGACGAGTAGCCCCAACAGGATCGATCTGACTGTCTTGTTCATTGCCTCTCCCTTTCGAGTTCGAGCGCGCAGACTACTCGGTCCGCACGGATGACTGAGACGGCGGCTTACAGCCGGCGTGGCGGTGAAAGCGTCGAGTAACCGCGATCACCTCACGCGATAACGGGAATCACCAGTTACGGGCGGGATAATCGCTTGAGTCCGGGCAAGCAGACGATGACTGCCATCACACTGCTTTGTGACCGCCATCACATTCGATGGCTAGCTTGACGTGGTGCCGGGTTCTCAGGAAGGAACCAGCTTTTCAGCGCCTTAGGGGAGTCGCTCCGGGGCGAGGTTCGGAAACGCCGCTGAACGATTTCCTGGGACGGGTCTTTGGCGCCCGCCCCGGGGGGCTTCGCTCCTGTGCGAGTTGCGCAGGAATCTAAGACAGTGCTGCGACCTTCTCGAGTGCAGCACGGCTGACGATGGTCAGCGAAGAGCCCTTCACCTGGATCAGTTTCTTGCGCTTGAATTCGGCAAAGGTCCGCGAAACTGTCTCTCGCGAGGCGCCAATCATTTGACCGATCTCCTCGTGCGTGAAGGACAGAGTAATTTTGATCGGGTCTTTGCCGCCGGTGTCGGCCTTCGCTTGGTCGAGCAGGAATTGGGCGAGCTTCTCCTCGGCGGAATGAGTGAGACCGATCGTGCGCATTTCCGCGATGGCATTCTGGTAGGTTTCCGCCAACTGCTGCGCGATGCGCAGGGCTGCCTCCCCATGCTCTCGCAAAAACTTAAGGAACTCCGGCCGGGAGATGAAATTGGCCTGTGTCGGCTCGATCACTTCCGCCGTAAGCTCATAGGGCTTGCCTGTGACCGTGGCCGGTAGGCCAAGCACCTCACCTTCGCGCGAAATCCTTGCAATCAGGGTGCTGCCATCCGCGGCGGAGGTCGAGAGCTTAACCCGTCCAGCGCACAGAATGAAAACGCCGCGCGAAGCCTGGCCCTCCACAAAGAGGGTCGCGCCCTTCGGGTATGCTGCAGAGGACGTGATGATTGCCAGTCTCTGGACGGCCGCCGCGGAAAGATCGCAGAAGAGGCGCTCTTCTCGATGAGGGCAAGCTATGCAATTCTCAATAATCTCTAAGCCATAGGGCGTTCGCATCGGTCTTGAGCAAGAGTATACCCCCGCAATGCACCAAACCGAAGCCGAAGCGAGGAACCAAGAAGAGCCAGGGCTTCCGCCAGACTACAGGGATTTGTCCGAGGCACCCAGGCAGCCAGAGAGGGAACTAAGCGAGGGACTGCCTGAGATATCCGGCGACTTCACCGACAAAGCGATGAACGGATACTTCGGCGATGCGGTGACCCAGGGCAGCGTTCATCGCCTTTCCCAGGGCGCCCAACGGAGGTTTGTAAACTCCTAAGAAATCCAACTGCGTTTCAGTGGACGTGAGCGGGTAGACGGAAAGCTCACCCTTCATGAGCGGGAACAGACGTGGCATGGTCGCGGCCTCCCATTCAAGACGCAACCGCGTGATGGGCGTCGAACGGATCTTTTCCTCAATATCTCGCACGGAAATCTTGATGTCGGCCTTGATACCAATACCGCCAACGTCCACATGTAATTCGGCGGCAATCGACCGCGCCCGGTCGGCCGCAGATCTGGTTGCCGACTGGAAGACCGTGAGTGCGCCGCGCTTCAATACATCGCGGACGCGCTCATAGGGATGGTTCACGTAATCGTAGCAGCGAATCTCGTTCCTCTTGCTCATGGACACCGTTCAATCGCAGGACAAGCAGTCTTCGAATTCCAGATGCCCGAACAGTACCATACTGCAGCCCGATAAGACATTGGAGTGTGCGCGACGTGAAACGCTGGCGAGAAGGATATCAATCTCTTCGTTGACGACCACGGGGTTACTAGCAGAGGAGAGATTTCAATCGCATCAAGGGCGATCAGCAACGCGGGGCCCTGAATCACCGCCTCAACCCGTCAATGGCTCAACACGAGAAGGTCAACCGAGAGCGAGTAGCTTGATCTTGGGCGGAGGTGTTTGTTCGACGGAGTCAGAGATCAACGGAGAGAAGACGTCCAAGAGACGTTACGACCCAAATCATCGTCGCAACGGCAGGCAAGACTATTGGCAGCGCAATGCGTCCATGGGATCGACGCGCATGGCGCGGCGAGCCGGAAAATAGGTGGCGGCGAGCGAGACAGCGACGAGCAGCAGCGGAACCGCCGTGTACACGGCGATGTCTCGCGAGCCGATTCCGTAGAGAAGTGAAGCTGCAAACCGCGACGTAGCGAGCGCGATCGGAAATCCAAGAGCGATACCAGCGGTGGCCAGCAGCGCGCCGCGATGCAAAATGAGCCTCAAAATATCGCCGCGCGTGGCGCCCAGTGCGATGCGGATGCCCATCTCCTGCGTCCGCTGACTCACCGCATAGGCCATGATGCCGTAGACTCCGATGGCGGCCAGCAGCAACGCAAAACCGGCAAAACCGGCGACAAAGGAGGCCAATAGCTCTGGTTCGGCCATCGAATCGGCGACTACCTGCTTCATCGTGCGCATTTTCAGGACAATCAAGTCAGCGTCGGTTGCGTGCACGATGCTTCGCGCGGTGTTGGCCAGCTTCGCGGGATCCCCCCGGGTACGGACCACCACCGTCATCCAGGACCAAGCCTTCTGCGCATGGGGGGCGTAGAGACCTGCGATAGGCGGCTTCATCGGCTGCTGGTTCTTGATCGAAGCCGAGATGCCCACGATGGTCCGCCAGTGACCATCATAATCATCTCTGAACCTCTGGCCGATCGGATTGTCGTTAGGGAAAAATTGACGGGCTAGCGTGTCGTTAATGATCGCGACAGGCATCGCATCCGCTGTGTCACGCTCGTTGAAGTCGCGCCCGCGCAGCAAGGGGATTCCCATGGTGCGGAAATAATCGGGAGTCACGGAGTTGTACTGCACCATGGTGTCCACCCAGTCCGGAGCCTTCGGACGGCCCTCGATCTCAAACGCGCCGGCCGTCAAGTCTCCGGTCATGGGGAGAGTCCCGACCGCCGCCGCTCCTTCGACGCCCGGGGCGCGCTGCAATCCCGCAATGACTTGCTGGTACAGCGCGATATTCCGCTGCCTGGAAGAGTATTTGGCGGAGGTAGGAGCAAGGCCGAACGTGAGCACATGTTCCGTTCGCAGGCCCGTCTGCATGTGTAAGACGACGAGCAAATCGCGGACCAGCAAGCCGGCACCGACCAACAGGACGGCCGAGAGCGCAATCTGGGCGATTACGAGAAGCGATTGAACGCGGCTGCGCGCGCGCGCGTTGCTTCCTCCGCCGGCGTCGCCTTTCAGTGCCGCATTGAGGTCGGCTTTCGAGCCATACCATGCCGGAGCCAGCCCAAAGACAATTCCGGTGGCGAGCGAAATCAACAGAGTAAATGCTAGGACAGTTAAGTCGAGCCGCAGCGCGGAGTCGAGGCCAAAGTCTTGCGGGGCGGCACTGCGCAGCACGTCCATGAGCCAGTTGGCGAACAGAAGGCCAGCCGAGCCACCAGCCAGGGACAGGAAGGCGCTTTCGGTCAACAACTGGCGCATGATGTCGAGGCGTCCCGCTCCGAGCGACGCACGAATGGCGATTTCCTTTGCTCTTCCTGATGCTCGTGCCAGGAGCAGTCCAGCCAGATTTGCGCAGGCGAGCAAGAGCACGAAAATGACAATCGAGAAGAGGACAAGTGAGGGCGTTCGTGCTTCCTGAACGAGCGCGTCGCGAATCGGCAGCACGGCTATTCCCCATCCGGTGTTGGTGTCGGGAAAGTCGTGGGCCAGGCGCTCGGCGATCGCAGTCATATTGCCCTGCGCCTGCACGAGAGTGACGCCTGGCTTCAATCGCGCAATGACTTCATACTGATGCTGGCGGCGACCTAGGGAGGCGCTCTCTCGAAGCGCAGTGTAGAAATCGCAGGTTTGAATGCCTGGGAAAATGAACTGGCGTGGCATGACTCCGATAACTGTGAACGGCTCTCCATCGAGCACAATGGGGCGACCGACAATGTCGGCAGCGCCCCCGAAGTATCTCTGCCATGCGGGGTAACTGAGCAAGACAACAGATGGAGCGCCGGGTTTGTCTTCTTCAGTCGAGAAGAATCTGCCGCGAGCAGGCTGGATGTGGAGTACGGCAAGGAAGTGAGCCGTGGTCGAGCCGCCCACAAGCCGCTGGGGTTCGCCCTGCCCGGTAAGCGTGTAGCTGCCTGTCCAAGGCACGATGGCCATGCTTTCGAATACGAAGTTCTGTCCCTGCCAATCGAGAAAGTCGCGATAGCCGGTGGCACTGTTTCTGCCGCTGACGTGGCGAGCATCGAGAAAGACGACGCGATCCGATTCCGGGAACGGATACGGGTTCAAAAGCAATGCGTTGATCGCGCTGAAGATGGCTGTGTTCGCGCCGACGGCGAGGGCAAGAGTCAAAATGGCTACAAGAGCGAACCCGGGGCTTTTGACCAGCATCCGAATGGCATATCGAAGGTCGTGCGAGAAGCGGCTCATGTCGCCTCACGCCTCCGTCGCGAGTGTACCGCTTGGAAGTCTCGGCTCCCTATATAGCAAAAAGGTTGCCAATTCCACGCACTCGTAATCCCAAGTCGCCATTCGCCTAGTAATTTCTATTTCGCTGCATTTCGCGGACGTTTGCTCAGTAACGAGAATGGGCCGTAACGAAAACGCACAGTGCCATGCTTCGGGGGCAGTCTACGGGGTGATGTGGGTCACGTTGTCCTTTGACTGGGGTCACGGCACTTGAATGTTGTTGAGCAGATGCTTTTGCGGGGAGGTGAGGAATGTCCCAGATCATCTGCTCAATTGTGCGATGGGCTGCGCGCGCGGGTGCCGTGGTAATCGCAGGGGGGTTGCTTGTGTTCGCCATGGGGCAGCCGGCGGGATCGCTCGGTGCGATTCGCTTTCGCGACTGGGTAGGAATGGCCCTGCTGTTTGGAGCAGTAGCGGCCATGCTGATTGCCTGGAGGTGGGAGTTCCCGGCTGCGCTGATTTCGGTCTTTGCGCTGGGGGCGTTTGCCGCGGTCGTTCACGTGCACCGCTACGATGTCCTGGTTGTCGCGGCGATTCCCAATTTCCTGTTTCTTCTTGACTGGAAGCTGCGGAGTCATGGTTGGGCGGACCCCACTGCGAAGACGAGCTGAGCCGGGCCGACCTTCAAAAAGACCGCGTCGTTGTGTCCTTCGTGCGCTTGATAAACTCGAGCGCGCATTCTCCGTCGTCATTTCCTCCATTCAAAAGTTGCCTCGCATTTGTGCCCACAGTTTGGTTTAAGACTGTGCTGGGATTCTCACCGCATTTTCGAGCGCGCGGCCGACACTTCATCGCGCACTGCCGTCGAGAACGGGTAACTCTGTTGGCCAGTGCGACATGCCATGTCGAGCACTGCGTGGGCATGGCGGATCGAGCTGTCGAGGCAGGCTCGTGATCTGCGTCGCTTCCCTGCGATCGAACACCCTCGCGGCGAATAAGAAAGGGCTAATTGCTTCCGGGCTTTTCCGACGGTCGGCCAGCCGTTCCATCGCCACTCTCAGCCGAATCAGCTGGATGCTTAGGTGCCTCGAGGGCGGTCGAAACGATCGCGGAGTCACGGGCTGTCTCGTTTTTGGCAGGAGTGCCGGAGGCAGGTGGGCGAATTCCGCGCACGCGGTCCATAGGGTAGATATCGGGATCGAAGATAACCGTATACATATGCCAGATGAGAATCGCAAGCGTGGCAAGAACCGCTTCGTAATAGTGGAGCGCGGTCGCCGCATCGAGTGTCCACTTGGGAAGGTAACGAAGCGTAAAGGTGTTGAACCAAAGCATGAAACCGGTGAGGGCCATCACGATGGCGCCCCAGCAAAACGCGACGTATTCGAGTTTTGCGACATAGCTGAATTCGCCGAGCAGAGGCCGCGTCTCGGAAAGGCCAAGGTTGTAGCGCAGCATGTGCTCGAGGTCGCCAAGATCTCCGCGGCGGGGGGCCATTTCGGCCATGATGCGGCGAGCGCGCTTGTTGACGATCAGGTGCACCAGGTGATAGGCGAGCGAGGCCAGGAGGACCACTGCGGCGATGCGGTGAATTGTCGCGCGAAAAGCGAAACGGCCCTCCCATCGCAGCATAGGATGCGCCCACCACGACTCGGGGAACTTTAGCGCGAAGCCGGTGATCGCAAGCAGCGGGAAACTCAGCAGCGCGAGCCAGTGAGCGATGCGGAAGTGCCGGTTGAGCCGGTATTCGGCTTCCACGGGATCGATCGCGCGTCCCCGCTGAAAGAATTTTCGGACGAAATCGAGCGCCTGATGCAGAAACATGAAGCCGATGGTCACCGGGATCAACACCCAATACATTCGTCGGATAAAGCCAACCACGGGGTTTTCCGCGCGCGACTCCGGGAACACATGAACAGGTCCAATGGCGAATCGCCGCCCAGCGCCGGGATGGCACGCGCCGCAGGTGCGGGCCAAATTGGCTGGGTTGACCGTCGAGCGTGGATCGCTCGCCGGAAAAATATTGTGCACGCCGTGGCAGGACGCGCAATTGGCCACCGTCTGTGAGCCTGCACGGGCGGCCAGTCCATGGAAGCTGTCGGCAAAGGTGGGCACCCGATTCGCCGGCAAATTGTAACGGGCATCGAGTTGCGTGCTTCCATGGCAGCGACCGCAGGTGACAAACGAGACGCGCGCGGGATTGACCGGCGACTCCGGCTCACTCGGCGCAAGGATCACATGCTCGCCGTGGCAGTCTGTGCAGACGGGAGCGTCGGTGGCGCCGTTCCCAACGGCCTGCCCGTGAATGCTCGCCGTGTAGGTCCTGGCAATTTCGCCGTGACAAGCGCCGCAGGTCTGTGGCACGTTCCAGCGATTCACCTTCGAGCGCGGATCGCGGGCCTCGAAAATCGCATGGCTTCCGTGACAGTCCGAACAAGTGGCCGCTTTGCTGTTCCCCGCTGCCACGGCGCGGCCGTGCACGCTCGCCTTATACATTTC